>Ga0256832_1000969_pt1 | contig 19204 bp, 16 predicted proteins | sample 134614metaG_FD_190534 | JGI IMG/M metagenome (GOLD analysis project Ga0256832, IMG submission 190534) | Hydrothermal vent microbial communities from Lau Basin, Pacific Ocean - 134-614 | ecosystem: Environmental > Aquatic > Marine > Hydrothermal vents | place: Pacific Ocean: Lau Basin | collected...
TGTACACGCGGCCGGCATAGCCGTCGATGATCAGCTCGGCATCGTCGAGGCGCCCCACCGGCAGCTCGCTGACGCCCATCACCGCCGGCACACCGAGCGCCCGGGCCAGGATGGCCACATGGGAGGTTCGCGAACCCCGTACCGAGACCACGCCAGCCAGTTTCGCGTGCGGCACCTCGGCGAGCATGGTGGCGGTGACCTCCTCGCCTACCAGGATGGTGTGCTCGGGATAGTCCTGTTCCTGCTGGCGATCTTCCTGCAGGTGCATCAGCAGGCGCCGTCCCAGATCGCGAATGTCCTCCACCCGCTCGCGCAGATAGTCGTTCTCCATCTCGCGGAACACGGCCTCGTGTTCCTCGATGGTCTGGCGCAGGGCCCCCGGCGCCCAGTTGCCGTCCCGGATTCGCTGGCGCGTGACCCCGGTGAAGGAATCGCTCTCCAGCATCAGGGCATAGACGTCGAACAGGGCCCGCTCCTCGGCCGGCAGGTTGTCGCGCATGCGCTCCGAGAGCTGGGCGATTTCCGCCCGCAGCGCATCCACGGCCCGATCGAACTCGGCCAGCTCGTGCGCCACGTCCGCCGCGGGCCGGTCGGGAACGGCATGGATATCGGCCGGAGGATAGCGCACCCGGGCGTTGCCGAAGGCGACACCGGGGGCGCCGGGCTGGCCGCGGACGGCCCGCGAGATCTCGTCCGTCGGCCGGGGCGCGAACCCGTTGAGTTCGCCGCTCAGCTCGGCGTGGGCGATGGCGCCGGCGAGTTGCGCGGCCACCGTCACCAGCAGGGTGACGCTCTCCTCGTCGAAGACCTCGGCGCTGGTCCGCTGCGCCACCAGCACGCCCACCACGTCGCGATGATGGATGATGGGCACGCCCAGAAAGGCATGAAAGCGCTCCTCGCCCGACTCGGGAAAATAGCGGTAGCGGGGATGCAGGGGCGCATCCTCGAGATTGACCGGCTCGGCCCGCTGGGCCACCAGCCCGATGAGCCCCTCGTCGCGACCCAGCCGGATGCGACCGATGGCCTCGGGCTTCAGACCGTCGCTGGCCTTGAGCACATAGTGCTGGCCGTCGGGCTCGGCGAGGAAGACCGAGCAGACATCGGCCTGGGAGATTTCCTTGACGCGCCGCACGATGAGCCCCAGCGCCTGATCGAGATTGCGGGCGAGGTTGAGTTCCTGGATCAGGCGGCGCAGGGTATCGAGCATGGGACTCCGTTGGTCTGTCCGGCTGCCGGGCAACCGGGGTGGTCAATGGCCCGGTTCGGGGCCGCCCTGTCGGGCTTCGATGCCACCGTCAGTCGGTGGTCTGATTGTTGTTCCGGGTGCGCTGGCGAACCAGCGGCAGGAGTTCGTCCAGGGCCTTGCGGTACACGTCCCGTTTGAAGCCGATGACCTCGTTGACCGGCCGCTCCGGATCGACCCAGCGCCAGTGGTCGAACTCGGGCTTGTCGGAAGCATCCAGTCGCACCCGGCCTTCCGGACCCACGAGCCTGAGCAGGAACCAGCGCTGTTTCTGGCCGATGCACACCGGCTTGCGGCGCCGGCGCACCAGCCGCCGCGGCAGCTTGTAGCGCAGCCAGCCGCGGGTGCTGCCGACCAGTTCTACATCTTCCGGCGAGAGCCCCACTTCCTCGGCCAGCTCCCGGTAGAGCGCCTCTTCCGGCGTCTCGTCGGCCCGGATGCCCCCCTGCGGGAACTGCCAGGCATCCTCGCCGATGCGTCGGGCCCAGAACAGTTCACCCCGGGGGTTGAACAGAATGATGCCGACGTTGGGCCGGTAACCTTCCCTATCAATCACTTGCGTTCGTCTCTTCCTGCCGCTTGTCACGATTGTTCCACACTCGGGAGTGGACAGCAAACGACCAGCCACGGCATCCGTCCGGTCATGACCTTGCAATCCATTGTTTTTCCTGCCATTTTGTAGGGTCTGGGAATCCGTTCCCATTGATGAGAACATTCTAGCATCCACAGGAGCCGAACACGTGCCACTGGCCATCTTCGATCTCGACAACACCCTGCTCGCCGGTGACAGCGACTATCTCTGGGGCCGTTTCCTGGCCGAACGCGGGGTGGTGGACGGCGAGACCTACGAACGGGAGAACAAGCGCTTCTACGAGGAATACAAGGCCGGCGAGCTCGACATCATGGAGTTCCTGGCCTTCAGCCTGCGGCCGCTGGCCGAGAACGACCCCGAGCAACTCGCGGCCCTGCGCGCGGAATTCGTCGAGACGGTGATCCGGCCCCTGGTCACGCCCGCCAGCCGTGCGCTGCTGGCCCATCACCGGGAACGGGGCGACGAGCTGCTGATCATCACCGCCACCAACCGTTTCGTCACCGAGCCCATCGCCGCCCTGCTGGAGGTACCCTGGCTCATCGCCACCGATCCGGAAACGGACGGCAATGGCCGTTTTACCGGCCGGGTGGCCGGCACACCCTGTTTCCGCGAGGGCAAGGTGGAACGTCTGCTGGCCTGGTTGCGCGAGAGCCGACAGCACCTGGCCGACAGTCACTTCTACAGCGATTCCCACAACGACTTTCCCCTGCTGGAGATGGTGCCCCATCCGGTCGCCGTGGATCCGGACGAGACCCTGCAGGATCATGCCGAGTTGAAGGGCTGGCCCATCCTCAGCCTGCGCGGCGAGACCATCGCCGTCCGCCAGGGGGAATGGCCGCCCCGCGGCACCTGAACATGCTCCGCACGCCGGACCGCCACGCCTTCGGCGTGCTCCTGCTCCTGGGCCTGCTGGCGGTCTTCGCCCTCGGCCTGGCCCTGATGCTGGGCAGTGTGCCCGTTACCGCCGGCGACGTGCTCGCCGTGTTCGCCGGTCGGGCCGATGGCATGGCCGGCCGTCTGGTGCTGGAACTGCGCCTGCCCCGGGCCCTGTCCGCCTTCGCCACCGGCGCCCTGCTGGCCGTGGCCGGCAGCCTGATGCAGGTGCTGGTGCGCAACCCGCTGGCCGATCCCTACGTGCTCGGCATCTCCGGCGGGGCTGCCGTGGCGGCGCTGCTCGCCCTGCTGGCGGGCCTGGGCGGCCTGTGGCTCACCGGCAGCGCCTTCGGCGGGGCCCTGCTGGCCATGCTGCTGGTCTTCGGCCTGGCCCATCGCAACGGCGACTGGTCGCCCACCCGCCTGCTGCTGACCGGCGTGGTCCTGGCCAGCGGCTGGGGCGCGCTGGTGAGCTTTCTGCTGGTGGTCAGCCCCGATTCGCGCCTCCACGGCATGCTGTTCTGGTTGATGGGCGATCTGGCCTATGCCGGCGATCCCGGCCCGGCGCTGGCCATCCTCGGCCTCGGCCTGCTGGCCTGCTGGCCCCTGGCCCGGGATCTCAACGTCCTGCAACGGGGCGATCTCCAGGCCGGCGCACTCGGGGTGGACACCCGCAAACTGCAACGCCGCCTATACCTGCTGGCCTCCCTGCTCACGGCCAGCGCCGTGGTCCAGGCCGGCAGCATCGGTTTCGTGGGGTTGGTGATTCCTCACCTCGTGCGCCTGCTGGGGCTGACCGACCATCGACTGCTGCTGCCGGGCGCGGCCCTGGCCGGCGGCGGTCTGCTGGTGCTGGCCGACACCCTGGCCCGCACCCTCTTGGCACCCCAGCAACTGCCGGTGGGCATCATCACCGCCCTGATCGGCATACCCCTGTTCCTGCACCTGCTGCAACGGGGCGCCCGCACGCCATGAAACTGATCACCCGTCAGCTCACCATCGCCGCCGGCGAACGGGTGCTGGTCCGGGAGCTGGATCTCGTTCTGGAAGCCGGGCAGCGCTGGGCGATTCTCGGCCCCAACGGCTCGGGCAAGACCACGCTGCTGCATACGCTCGCCGGACTGCGCCCGCCCCGGGCCGGTTCCGTGGAACTGGACGGCCAGCCCCTGGACGCTCTGGAACGGCGCGAGATCGCCCGCCGGCTGGGGCTGATGCCCCAGGACACCCCCGATCCCTTTCCCGCGACGGTGCTGGAGACGGCCTTGATCGGCCGCCATCCCCACCTGTCCCGCTGGCAGTGGGAAGGTCCGGCCGACCGGCAGATGGCGGTGGCCGCCCTCGAAACCGTCGGCCTCGCCGACTGTGCCCACCGGCCGGTGTCCAGCCTCTCCGGCGGCGAACGCCGGCGCCTGGCCTTCGCCACCCTGCTGGCGCAGGATCCGCCCCTGCTGCTGCTCGACGAGCCGACCAACCATCTCGACTTTCCCCACCAGCACACTGTGCTCCAGCGCGTGACACAACTGACACGAAAGGCCCGCGGTGCAGCCATGAGCCTGCACGACGTGAACCTCGCCAGCCGCTACTGCAGCCATGCCCTGTTTCTGCACGGCGATGGCCGCAGCGAACAGGGCCCGATCCGCCAGATGCTTACGCCGGATCGACTGGAACGGCTCTACGGCATGCCCTTTCGCCACATGGTCTTCGAAGATGGACAATGTCTCGTTCCGTGGCCCGATTAGGACCATCCGCCTATGGCGGGTGCAATATGCCTGCCGTCCCGGAAACCCGCTACAATGTGTTGAAGCCACAAAGGGATTTATGCTTTGATTTCATCCTACTTCAGCAGGACATCCAACCAGCCATGAAGATCCTCATCGCCGACGATCACACCCTGTTCCGGGAAGGACTGCACTACACCCTCCAGAATCTCGCCGAAGACGTGGACATCCTCGAGGCCAGCAATGGCAACGAGGCCATTCAGATGGTGCGTCACTACCCGGATCTCGACCTGGTGCTGATGGATCTCGACATGCCCGGCCTCGACGGCTACAACGGCCTGATCCAGCTACGGCAGGACTATCCCGAGCTGCCGGTGGCCATCGTCACCGCCTCGGAATACGAACAGGACATGCTGCGGGTGCTGGAGTGCGGTGCCGCCGGCTACATTCCCAAGTCCTCCACCAGCAAGGAGATGCTGGAGGCAATCCGCAAGATTCTCGACGGCGACGTGTACGTGCCCGATCTGGCCGCCAGCAGCGGTACCTTCCATATCCGTCAGGGCATGCAGGAAAAACTGCGCATGGGCATGAATCCCCCGCCGGGGCTGGAGAAATACCATCTGACCCCCCGCCAGCGGGAAGTGCTGACCCTCATGTGCAAGGGCCTGTCCAACAAGAGCATCGCCAACGAACTGGGCATGGCCGAAGGGACCGTGAAGATCCACGTCACCGCCATTCTCAAGGCCATGAATGCCAGCAACCGGACCCAGGCGGTGATCATGGCCCGCGAGGCCGGCCTCATCGTCTGAACGACAACCCCGCCCGCTCCCGCTTTGGGGGAATCACTCGACCGTTTCCGCTTCCGGCTCTTCGAGCTTGCGTGACTGCACGTGCTTGAGGAAGGCCCGCAGACGGGCTGGCTGCACCGGCTTGTGCAGGATGCGGTAGCCTCCGCTGTCGGCTTCCGTCGGCTTGACCGCCGTGTCTCCCGTGATCAGGATCGCCGGCAGCGGCTCGCCCACCAGCTTTTCGATCTCGGCGATGGCCTCGATGCCGTTGACATCGTCGCGCAGCCGGTAGTCGGAGATGATGGCATCGGGCGGCGCATCCTGCTCGGCCAGGGCCGCCCGGGCCTCGTCGAGGGAGCGGGCCATGATCACCTGGCAGCCCCAGCCGGCCAGCAGTACCTGCAGCGCTTCGAGCACGGAGCTCTCGTCGTCGATGATCAGCACCCGCAGATCCTGCAGATCCTGCTGGAATTCCGGCAATTGCTGGGCCTCGGCGCGGGGACGCTGGCGGCGTTCGCACAGGGGAACATGGATGGCGAACACCGATCCTTCATTGGTGTTCGATTCCACCTCGATCTGATGCCCCAGCAGGCGCGAGATGCGGGCCACGATGGCCAGCCCCAGACCCAGCCCCTTGCTCTGCTGCCGCCCGGGATTGTCCACCTGGAAGTATTCGTCGAAGATGTTCTCCTGCACCTCGGGCGGGATGCCGATGCCCGTATCGGCCACCCGCACGATCACTTCCCCGTCCTGCACCTGGCAGGAGAGCGTGACCCGCCCCTGCTCGGTGTAGCGAATGGCATTGGTGACGAAGTTGCGCAGCACCCGTTCCAGCAGGATGCTGTCGCTGCGCACCATCACGCCGCCGCAATCCTCCACCACGAACGCCAGCCCCTTGTCTTCCGCCTCGGGCCGGTGGTCGTTCTCGATGCGCTGGAACAGGACCGCCAGCGGCACCTCCTCCACCTGGGGCTGGAGCACGCCCGAATCGAGCTTGCTGATGTCGAGCAGGGAATTGAACAGATTTTCCAGCGCCGACACCGCCAGGCGCATCTTGGAGACGATGTCCTTCACCTCCTTGTACTGGATGCGCTCGGCCAGCGCGCCCGAGAGCAGGCTCAGGGCATGCAACGGCTGGCGCAGATCGTGGCTGGCCGCAGCCAGGAACTTGGACTTGGAGATGTTGGCCTTCTCGGCGGCCTCCTTCTCGGCCGTCAGGCGGGCAATGGCTTCGAGGTTGTCAAAACGCAACACCGCCGATTCGAGAAACACCTGGTTGACGGTCCGGCCGAGATAGACGAACACCACATAGTAGAGCACCAGCATGCCGGCCATGATCAGATGCACCAGTCCGCCGACCATGGCAATGCGCACGAGCAGCGGCAGCATCAGCAGTGTGAAAAAGCCGTAATAGGTGGGCAGATGCATGGCCAGGAAGGTCATGGAGCCCGAACCGATACTCACCAGCACGATGACCAGAAAGGCCTGGTAGATGCCGCCATCCGGGATATAGAACAGCACCCCCGCCGTTCCCCACAGGATGCCCGAAATCAGGCTCGGGATCGTGAACCGACGTTGCCAGACATCGATGCGCTTCTCCGGCTCGGGATCCTTCCAGTAATGGCGGCAGATGATCACACGCACCGTCAACAGCGCGTACATCGCCGCCCACCAGGCCAGCAGGGCGGCATGCGAGACACCGCTTTGCCACATCACCAGCACGATCAGCGGCGTGTTGACATAGCCGACCAGGTAGATGGCCAGGGCGTTCTTGTAGAGGGTACGCAACTGGACCGCACGGATACGGTCATCCGGGTTGGGTCCGAACAGGAAATCGAGGAATGTCATGCGCCTGCCCCAAACCGGTTTTGCATGAACGGGGCACCCCACAGGCGGCCGGAAGGTGAAACAGCACGAATACGGCTCATGAGCTTTCCCTGTGCAGTGAACGCCACGGGAATCGGGTGACGCTTTGCTCCGTTATAGCCAGTCAGGGAGGACTTGGCAATAGGCGAGAGGATTAGGCGTCCTGAATCCCGATTCGCTCAGCGATTGCCGTGCAGCACGGCATGTGCGGTCGAGACGTTCTCCAGCCAGTTGTACAGGGGCAGCCAGTCCAGCTTGTCCTGCTCCACGCGGCGGTCCCACATCTCGTGGATACCCACCCCGCGCTCGAAGGCATGCACGTAGTTCTGGGTATCGCGCAGGGTGGTCAGGAAGGGCAGTTGCAGGGTATTGAGGAAGCGTTCCAGCGACTTGTAGACCCGGGTGTTCTTGCGGGTGCGGTTGGCCACCACCCCGACCCGCACCCCGTGGGTGCGCACCTTGCCCACCAGCAGCAGATCCTTGATGAAGCCGGTGGCCGAATGGATGTCGATGGGCGACGGCAGCACCGGAATGAGGATGGTATCCACCTGCTGCACGAAGCCGGGCAGATCCCGGGCCGAAACCCCGGCCGGCGCATCGAGCACGACCCGCTCGGTGCCGGGCGGCACCCGCATCTGCCAGGCCCGGGTGGCGTTCACGGCCTGCCGCTGGTGGGCGTTCACCCCATGAATGGCCGGCTTGTCGGCCGGCCGCAGCTTCAGCCAGCGGGTCGCCGATCCCTGGGGATCGTGATCCATCAGGGCGACGTTGAAGCCCTGGCTGGCATAGAGACTGGCCAGATTGGTGGCCACCGTGGTCTTGCCACAGCCGCCCTTGGCGTTGACGACCAGAATACGTTGCATGTCCATCTGAACTCCTGCCGGTGAGGCCCTGTCCCGGCCCGGTTTTCGGGTCCTGGACTTTCTATTAAAGCAGAGATCGGGGGCAACCGCAGATTCTCCCGGGTTTTTCGCCCCGTTGCACTGTGCCATAGGGCGTAGAACCGGCCAGCCCGTTGATCCCCGTCATTGACTTCGCGCAGGCGTGGCCCTAAAGTTCGCGCTCGTTCGCGCCCGGTACGGTTATCGGCACCGGGACGCGCGACTTCAGGTGCCCTGCCGCTGCTGGCGGCAGGGTGAAACGGGAAGCCGGTGCGCCGCCAAGGCGGCAAGTCCGGCGCTGCCCCCGCAACGGTAGGTGAGAGCAGGCCGCGTCACAAGGCCACTGCGGAAATTTCCGCGGGAAGGCGACGCGGCCCGGGACAATTCCCGCTCACGAGCCCGGAGACCGGCCTGAAGTCCCATCGGGTGTGCCGCGGAGGGCGGCAACACGGCCGGAATGCCCCATCTTCCCTGCCGTCTTCCTCCCTTCCCGGCACGCGAAATCCTGCGCGCGGGTGTGCGCCAAACCTGAGGAAGACCACGCATGAACATCACCACGACCGGCCTGCTGTCCGGCCTCATTCTGTCCCTGTCCCTGATCCCGTCCCTGCATGCGGCCGAGCAGGCCGATACCGTCATCGTCACGGCCACCCGCACGGCCCAGACCGTGGACGAGACCCTCGCCTCGGTGTCCGTGATCACCCGCGAGGACATCGAAGCCAGTCAGGCCCAGGATGTCATCGAACTGCTGCGCCTGCAGGCCGGGGTGGATGTGGCCCGCTATGGAGGACCGGGCACCGGCGCCAGCGTGTTTCTGCGCGGCACCGGCAGCGATCAGGTTCTGGTCCTGATCGACGGCGTACGTGCCGCTTCAGCGACCACCGGCGCCTTTGCCTGGTCCACGCTGTCTCTCTCCGATGTGGAGCGCATCGAAATCGTGCGCGGACCCGATGCCAGCGTCTACGGATCCGATGCGATCGGCGGGGTCATCCAGATCTTCACCCGGCGCAACGATCGGGCCTACGTCCGCGGTCGGGTAGGCAGTTATGCCAGCAAGCTGTTCGAGGCCGGCCTCGGCGGCGGCAAAGCCGTGCGTTACAGCCTGAACGTGAGCAGCCGCGCGGCGGATGGCTTCTCCGCGACCAACGACAAGAACACCTTCAGCTACAACCCGGACAACGATGGTTACCGCCAGCGCAGTGCTTCCGGCGATCTGCGTTTCGATCTGGGTAAAAAGGCGAAACTGAAGATCGGCGGCTGGTACAGCGATGGCTACACGGAATTCGACGATGGTGCCACCGAGCCGGTCTTCAGCAACAGCACCAACAGCGCCCTGAACCTGCGACTCGATCATCACACCACCAGCGCCTGGTCACAGAACTTCCGTCTCGGCTGGGCGGCAGACGATATCGACACGGTCTCCTCCTTCCCGTCCTTCATCCGCACCCGGCGCTGGACGGCCGACTGGCAGCACGATCTTACCCTGGGCGAAACCGCACTGCTGACGATGGGCCTGTCCGCGATTCGCGACACCGCCAAGAACATCGACACGGCCACCGACAGCACCGTGTTCGACGAGTCCGTGGACACCAACGCCGCCTATGCCCTGTTGCAGACCACGCTGGGCCGGCACGATCTCCAGTTCAGCGGCCGGGTGGACGACTACAGCTCGTTCGGCAGCCACACCTCCGGTCAGATCGCCTGGGGAACGAATGCCGGCAACAACCGGTTCACCGCTTCTGCGGGCACGGCCTTTCGCGCCCCGACCCTCAACGAGCTGTACCACCCTGGATTCTTCGGTTTCTATGCCGGCAACCCGAATCTGAAGCCGGAAACCTCGCTCAACCTGGAACTCGGCCTGCGCCACCGGTTCGATGCTCATCGGCGTCTCACCGTTTCCGTGTATCGCAATACCATCGACGATCTCATCGCCTACCAGGGAACCAACAACCAGGCCATCAACATTTCCGAGGCCCGTATCGACGGCTTCGAACTGACCTACACGCTGCAACAGGCACGATGGTCCGCCCAGGCCAGCCTGACCCTGCAGAAGGCCATCGACACGGATACCGGCAAGGATCTCAAGCGACGCCCACGGGAAAAGTTTGCCCTGCAACTCCAGCGCCAGACGGCAACGGGCGGCAACTACGGCCTCGAATGGCTGTTCGCCGGCAAGCGGCACGATGCGGGAACGGTTCTCGCGCCCTATCACCTGATCAATCTCTCCGCACGCACGCCGCTGGAGAAGAATCTCTGGCTGGAAGGCCGCATCGAAAACCTGCTGGATACCGACTACGAACTGATCTACGGCTACAACACCGCCGGCCTGTCGGCCTACGTGGGCGTGAAGTACGACTTCGTCAGCCAGTGAGGCCTGCGTGATCCGCGAAACGACAGGGCGGTTCTGGCGGGTGCTGGGCATCTCCCTGGCCCTGCATGCCGCCCTGCTCGTCTCGTTGCGCGACCATCTGCCCGAAATCCACTTTGCCGAGCCCAGTCCAAGCCTGTCCGTTGCCATCGAGGCCATCGAGATCGCCGAACAGCCACCGGCACGGCAGGAACGCCCCGCCAGAACGTCACGCCAACCGGCCCGCCCGAAACCCGAGCCCGAGCCATTGACGCGGCAACCTGCACTCGCCTCGGAAGCATCTCCACCACAACCGATCCCCCCGATCGAAACGCCATCGCCGTCCAGGCCGGTCGAAAGTGCCCAGTCGCTCGAGACTGCGGAGCAGTCCGCACCGCCTGCGCTCGATCGGGCGCAGATCGTCCAGCGCCTGCGGGAAGAACTGCGCGCCCATTTCACCTATCCGCCGCTGGCGCGTCGCCGCAACATCGAGGGGCGCGTGACCCTCGGTTTCGGCATCGATGGTTCCGGCACCATCCGGGACGTGCGCGTGCTCAGAAGCTCCGGCCACGCCATTCTCGATCTGGCGGCCGAACGTACCCTGCGCCGCCTGCATCGGGTAAAGTGGTACCCGGCCATCAGCGGCGGCCGGTCCACCGAAATCGAACTGCCGGTGGTCTACCGGCTCACGTCCAGCCGAGGAACCTGACATGGGACATCGTCTTTCGAAGATCTACACCCGCACCGGCGATGCCGGCACCACCGGCCTCGGCGACGGCAGCCGGGTCGAAAAGGACGACATCCGGGTGGAAGCCTACGGCACCGTGGACGAGCTCAACAGCGTGGTGGGCATGGTCCTGGCCCGGGATCTGCCCGCGGCCGTGCGCGACTGCCTGAGCGACGTGCAGAACGATCTGTTCGACCTCGGCGGCGAGTTCAGCACCCCGGGCCGCCGGCAGCTGACCCAGGCCTACGTGGATCGCCTGGAGCAGGCCCTCGACACCTTCAACGCCGGTCTTCCCCGCCTCAAGGAATTCATCCTTCCCGGCGGCGGCCCGGCGGCCGCCACCTGCCACCTGGCCCGCACCGTCTGCCGCCGCGCCGAACGCCGCGCCATCACCCTGGCCCGGGAAGCCGAGGTGAATCCCGTGGCCATCGCCTACCTCAACCGCCTGTCCGATCTGCTGTTCGTCGTCGCCCGTGTCCTCGCCCGCCACGAGCGGGGCAGCGAGGTGCTGTGGGAGCCGGGGCGGAATCGGGGGAGTGAGTGAGCCAAAATCCAGGGTTTTTTACTATCCGCGATTTTCGGGCAAAAAAAACCGGGCGCCTGCGGCGCCCGGTTCCGGTCTGCTTGACCGTCGCGAATCAGACCAGCATGGGCACGATGAGCAGTGCCACGATATTCATGATCTTGATCAGCGGGTTGATGGCCGGGCCGGCGGTGTCCTTGTAGGGGTCGCCCACGGTGTCGCCGGTGACCGCCGCCTTGTGGGCGTCGGAACCCTTGCCACCGAAGTTGCCGTCCTCGATGTACTTCTTGGCGTTGTCCCAGGCACCACCACCGGTGGTCATGGAAATGGCCACGAACAGGCCGGTGACGATGGTGCCAATGAGCACGCCACCGAGGGCCTCGATGCCCAGGATCCAGCCCACCAGAATGGGCACCAGCACCGGCAGCAGGGAAGGTACGATCATCTCCTTGATGGCGGCGATGGTCAGCATGTCCACGGCCCGGGAGTAGTCGGGCTTCTGGCTGCGATCCATGATCCCCGGCATCTCCCGGAACTGGCGGCGCACCTCGTTGACGATGCCGCCGGCCGCCCGGCCGACAGCCTCCATGGCAAAGGCCGCGAACAGATAGGGAATCAGACCGCCGATGAACAGGCCGATGATGATCATGTGATCAGACAGGTCGAAGCGGACATCCCCACTGCCCACGTTGGTCAGCGCATGGGTGTAGTCGGCGAACAGCACCAGCGTGGCCAGACCGGCGGAGCCGATGGCGTAACCCTTGGTCACGGCCTTGGTGGTGTTGCCCACGGCGTCCAGGGCATCGGTGGTGTTGCGCACCTCCGGCGGCAGATCCGCCATCTCGGCGATGCCACCGGCGTTGTCGGTGATGGGGCCGTAGGCGTCCAGGGCCACGATGATGCCGGTCATGGAAAGCATGGCCGTGGCGGCGACCGCGATGCCGTAGAGGCCGGCCAGCTCGTGGGAGCCCCAGATGGAGGCGCACACGGCCAGCACCGGCAGGGCGGTGGATTTCATGGAAATGCCCAGACCGGCGATCACGTTGGTACCGTCACCAGTGGTGGAAGCCTCGGCGATACGGCGCACCGGCGCGAACTCGGTGGCCGTGTAGTATTCGGTGATCACCACCATCGCCACGGTCAGGGCCAGACCGATGAGCGAAGCGCCGTACAGCTCGCCCACCGTGTAGGGCAGGTTCTCGCCCATCATGCTGTCGGTGATGAAGTAGAAGGCAATGGCCGAGAGCACGGCGGAGGCCACGGCCCCGCGATACAGGGCACCCATGATCTTGCCGCCTTCCTTGATGCGCACGAAGAAGGTGCCGATGATGGAGGCAATGATGGAGGCGCCGCCCAGCACCAGTGGATAGACGATGGCGGTCGTGCCGGCTTCCTTCAGTACCAGGCTGCCGAGGAACATGGTGGCAACGATGGTGACCGCATAGGTCTCGAACAGGTCGGCGGCCATGCCGGCACAGTCGCCCACGTTGTCGCCCACGTTGTCGGCGATCACCGCCGGGTTGCGGGGATCGTCCTCGGGAATGCCGGCTTCCACCTTGCCCACGATATCGGCGCCCACGTCGGCGCCCTTGGTGAAGATGCCGCCACCGAGCCGGGCAAAGATGGAAATCAGCGAGCCACCGAAGGCCAGCCCCACCAGCGAATGCACAGAGTCCTCGACGCCCATGGATTCGAGAATGGTGTAGTAGCCGGCCACGCCCAGCAGTGCCAGGCCGACCACCAGCAGACCGGTGATGGCGCCGCCCTGGAAGGCCACCGACAGTCCGGCCTGGATGCCGTTCTTCGCGGCTTCGGCCGTGCGGGAGTTGGAGCGTACCGAGACGTTCATGCCGATGAAACCGGCCAGCCCCGAGAACACGGCCCCGATCACGAAGCCGAGCGCCGTGGTCACGTTCAGGGTGAAGAGGATCAGCACGGCGAGGATGATGCCGACCAGCGAGATGGTCAGGTACTGACGCTTGAGATACGCCGAGGCCCCTTCCTGAATCGCCTTGGCGATGCGCTGCATTTCCTCGTTGCCCTGGGGCAGACTGAGAATGCGGAACGCGGTGATGACGCCATACAGGATGGCCGCGCCGGCGGCCACGAGTGCAAACACCAAACCCTCTGACATAAATCCCCCCTGGTTGAGACGTTGGAATGCAATTGGCAAGCAATGCTACGCCAAAAGTTTCCGAACGGATATTGTGTCTTTTTATCCGGTCATGGATTCGCCTGATATTAGACCCGTTCCGGAAAAGGGCAAATCGGGTAACGACAAGATATTGTTTAAACAAGAATTTTTTCTCAACGCACCCTTGTGCCGGAGCGCCTGCAACGCGCTTTCAGGAACGTTAACCCGATCAACTTCATTAGCAACCATTGATACAGATCAACACTGTCATGACGCCACGCAATGCTTGGAGCCATCCGTCGACTCCTCTATCCTTGCGCCCATGACAACCCGCAGGAGGTTCCCGTCGAAATGAAATCCCCCGTCGTCATCGTCGGCCTGGGCGAAATGGGTGGCGTGTTCGCGCGCGGCCTGCTCCGGCTTGGTCACCCGGTCTATCCCGTTACCCGCGAGATGCGCATGGAGGAAGTGGCCGCCGCCGTTCCCGAGCCGGAACTTGTCCTCGTGGCCGTGGCCGAGAAGGACTTGCACCCCACCCTGGAGGCCGTGCCAACCCCCTGGCGGGATCGCCTCGGCCTGCTGCAGAACGAACTGCTACCCCGGGACTGGCAACGCCACGGACTCGAAAATCCGACCGTGATCTCGGTGTGGTTCGAAAAGAAACCGGGTCAGGAATTCAAGGTGCTGATCCCCTCGCCGGTCTACGGCCCCCGGGCCGGCCTGCTGGTGGACGCCCTGGAGAAGCTGGGCATTCCCGCCCGGGAGCTGGACTCGCCTGCGGCGCTCGAATACGAGCTGGTGCGCAAGAACGTCTACATCCTCACCACCAACATCGCCGGTCTGGTAACCGGCGGGACGGTTCAGGAACTGTGGCAGGACCACCGCGAACTGGCCATCCGGGTGGCCAACGAGGTCATGGACATCCAGGCCACCCTGGTCGACGGCCCGCTGGATCGGGACAAGCTGCTGGCCGGACTCGTGGAAGGCATCGAAGGCGATCCCGAACACAAGTGCATGGGCCGCTCCGCCCCGGAACGCCTGGAACGCGCCCTCCGCCAGGCCGACGAAGCCGGCATCGAGGTGCCGGAACTGCGGCGCATAGCGGAAGACATCACGAACTAATTCAGTGGCGAGGGACGAGGGCCGAGTGGCGAGGAACAGAATTCCGATTCGAGCAAAAGTTCCCGCGCCGTTCCTCGTCCCTCGCCACTCGTCCCTCGGCCCTGTTTTGTCAGTCGACAATCGACTCCGAAGCGATCTTGTGAATGGTCAGGTCGGCGCCCTGGTATTCCTCTTCCTGGGTGAGGCGGATGCCGACGGTGGACTTGAGCACACCGTAGACGACGAAACCGCCGATCAGGGCGATGGCGACCCCGATCAGGGTGCCCATCAGTTGCGACAGGAAAGTCACGCCGCCGATGCCGCCGAAGGCTTCCAGCCCGAAGATCCCGGCCGCGATGCCGCCCCAGGCGCCGCACAGGCCGTGCAGCGGCCAGACGCCGAGCACGTCGTCGATCTTCCAGCGGTTCTGGGTGATGGTGAACAGGTAGACGAACAGGGCGCCGGCCACCAGACCGGTCACCAGCGCGCCCAGCGGGTGCATGATGTCGGAACCGGCACAGACCGCGACCAGCCCGGCGAGCGGGCCGTTGTGGACGAAACCCGGATCGTTGCGGCCGGCGAACAGGGCGGCGAGGATGCCGCCGACCATGGCCATCAGCGAATTCACGGCCACCAGTCCCGAGATGCCCTCGATGTTCTGGGCCGACATCACGTTGAAGCCGAACCAGCCCACGGTCAGCACCCAGGCGCCCAGCGACAGGAACGGGATGCTCGAGGGCGGATGGGCATACATTTCCCCGCCCTTGCCATAACGGCCGTGCCGATGCCCGAGCAGGATCACCGCACCCAGGGCCAGCCAGCCGCCCATCGCGTGCACCACCACGGAGCCGGCGAAATCGTGGAATCCGGCACCGAAAGTCTTCTCCAGCCAGTCCTGCATGCCAAAATTGCCGTTCCAGGTCATACCCTCGAAGAAGGGATAAATAAACGCCACCAGCACGAAGGTCGCGGCCAGTTGCGGATAGAAGCGGGCCCGTTCGGCGATGCCACCGGAGATGATGGCCGGAATGGCCGCGGCGAAGGTGAGCAGGAAGAAGAACTTCACCAGCTCGTAACCGTTGCGCTCGGTCAGGCTCCCGGCGCTGGCGAAGAAGTCGGTGCCGTAGGCGATCTGGTAACCGATGAAGAAATAGGCAATGGTCGAGACGGCGAAGTCGGTGATGATCTTGACCAGCGCATTGACCTGGTTCTTCTTGCGCACCGTGCCCACCTCGAGGAAGGCAAAACCGGCGTGCATGGCCAGGACCATGATGGCGCCCAGCAGAACGAACAGGACGTCGGTGGCGTTGACGAGTTTATCCATGGTGCCCCCAAGCAGGTTGTTGTGTGCTTTTTTTGATCACGCGGGACGACTCTGCACCGGAATGGACAGGGCTGATTCACCAGACAAGAAGAATCAACAACCTGGAGAAAGACCGATGAGCTGGCACGGCCGCGACGGCGCACTATTATGTCCATCGCGCATGTCCGGTGCAACAAAACGGGGCATGGCTGACGGGTAAAACCGGAGCCCGGTTTCATTCGTGCTCGTTTGCATCCTCTGGCTGCGCGTCTTCCCGCTCCCCCCGCTTGACCGCTTCCCAGGCCGCGTCCATGGCGGCCGGATCGGCCGCCGTGATACCGCCGCGCTCCGCCAGACGGGTTTCCATGGCCGCGAACCGCCGTTCGAACCTGCGGTTGGCCTCGCGCAGGGCCGATTCGGCATCCACCCCGAGATGCCGCGCCAGGTTGACGACCGAGAACAACAGATCGCCCACTTCCCCAGCCAGACGCTCCCGGGAACCACCCTGCGCCATTTCGGTGGCCAGTTCGTCCGTTTCCTCGCGGATCTTGTCCAGCACGCCATGGGCCTCGGGCCAGTCGAAGCCCACCCGGGCGGCGCGCCGCTGCAGTTTTTCGGCCCGGGTCAGGGCCGGCAGGGCGGTGCTCACGCCCTCGAGCACGCCGGTGCGGCCGCCGGCCTTCGCCTCGCGCTCGGCCTGCTTGCGCGCCTCCCAGTCGGCGGTCTGCTCGGCTATCGAATCGAAACGGGTGTCGGCGAATACGTGGGGATGGCGACGCACCAGCTTGTCGCAGATCCGCGTCACCACCGTGTCGAAGTCGAAACGCCCCGCCTCCTTGCCCAGCCGGGCATGGAAGACGATCTGGAACAGCAAATCGCCCAGTTCATCGGGCAGATGGTCCCAGTCCTGCTGCTCGATGGTCTCCGCCGTCTCGTAGGCTTCCTCGAGCAGGTAGGGCACCAGGCTCGCGTGGGTCTGCTGGCGGTCCCACGGACAGCCCCGTTGCGGATCGCGCAAGCGGTCCATGATCGCCAGCAGTTGGTCGATGTTCGCCATGACGGGCTCCTTGTGTTCCGGCCGGGGAGCCAATGCTACACTGCCGGCAAACGGAAGGAACGCAGCCGACCGCATGCCAGGGAACCCGACGCCGCCACCCATCGACACCTTGCGCGAGATCCAGACCCCGGAGGGCATCGATCTCCACCTGCCCGTCGCCGGCCCCCTGCCCCGGGCCCTCGCCTGGCTGGTGGATGCCCTGATCCGGATCATCCTCTACGCCATCGTCGGCTTCGTCAGCGCCTTTCTGGGGCGGACCGGTTTCGGCCTGTTCCTGGTCTTCCTGTTCCTGCTGGAATGGTTCTATCCGGTGGTGTTCGAGGTGCTGCGCCAGGGCCAGACCCCGGGCAAGCGCGCCTATGGCCTGCGCGTGCTGCACGACGACGGCACGCCCATCGGCTGGAACGCCTCGTTGCTGCGTAACCTGCTGCGGGTGGTGGATTTCCTGCCGCTGTTCTACACCCTGGGCCTGCTCGCCATGCTTCTCGACCGCCATTTCCGCCGGCTGGGCGATCTGGCCGCGGGCAGCGTGGTGGTGCATGTAAACCCGAACGGCCGGCAGCCGTCCCCGACCCGGGTTCGCCCGTTGCGTCCGCCCTTCCCGCTCACCCTCGACGAGCAGCAGGCCATCATCGACTTCGCCGATCGGGTACCCCACCTGACGCCGGAACGGGCGGCGGAACTGGCCAGCGCCGCCGCGCCGCTGGTGCAGGGCCAGGCCGATCCGGTCGCCGCCCTGCAGGGCATGGCCCGCTGGCTGCGGGGCGAGGAGGATGGGCGATGAAACAGGAGCCCTTCGTCGCCGCCCACGAGCCCCTGTGGCAACGCCTGGAGGCCTGGCTGGACGAGACCGATCCAGCCCGCCGCGATCCCGAGGTGACCGAACGCTTCCCCGCCCTCTACCGGCAGCTCTGCCAGCATCTGGCCCTGGCCCGGGAACGTCTCTACAGCCATCACCTGGTCGAACGCCTCGACCGTCTGGTGCTGCGCGCGCACCCCGAACTCTACCGGCGGCAGCGGCGACCCTGGCAGGCGCTGGCCCGCTACGTGCTGGCGGACTTTCCGCGCCAGGTCCGCCGCCGCTGGAAACTGGTGCTGCTCAGCGCGATGCTGTTCTACGGCCCGCTGCTGGGCATGCTCGGCGCCATCCAGATCGATCCGGACATGGTGTACACCGTGTTCGACGGCGAGCAGGTGCGCATGTTCGAACGCATGTACGATCCGGCCGCCCGCCAGCCGGGCCGTGAACCGGCGCGACAAGCCGATTCGGATCTGCTGATGTTCGGCTACTACGTGCGCAACAATACCGGGATCGGCCTGCGCACCTTCGCCAGCGGCCTGCTGTTCGGCATCGGCACCCTGCTGGTGCTGATCTTCAACGGCCTCTACATCGGCGCCGCCGCCGGTCACCTCACGCAGATGGGCTACGGCGAGACCTTCTGGACCTTCGTCGCCGGCCACTCCGGCCTGGAACTCAACGCCATCGTGCTCAGCGGTGCCGCCGGACTGCAACTGGGCCTGGCCGTGCTCGCGCCGGGCCGGCGCACCCGACTGCGGGCCCTGCGCGACGAGGCGCTGGACGCCCTGCAACTGGTCTATGGCGCCGCCGGCATGTTCCTGCTGGCGGCGCTGGTGGAGGCCTTCTGGTCGCCGCGCCCGCTGCCGTCCGAATTCAAAATCGCTGTCGGCATCGCCCTGTTCGCGCTGGTGATCGCCTACTTCCTGCTGGCCGGGAGAGGTCGCCGTGCGGCTTGAGGATCTGCGTATCCGCCTGCGCCCGCGCGGCCACCGCGAAGCCCTGGATCTGGGGCTGGCCCTGCTGCAGGCCAACTGGCGGACGGTCTACACCGCCTGGCTCGCCATCACCCTGCCCGTGTTCCTGCTCCTGAACCTGCTGCTGGTGGAGCATCTGCTGCTGGCCGCCATCCTGTTCTGGTGGCTCAAGCCGCTCTACGACCGGGTGCTGCTGTTCGTGCTCGGGCGCACCCTGTTCGGCGACACCCCCGGCCTCGGGGCGCTGCTGCGCGCCCTGCCGAGCCTGCTGCGCAACA
>Ga0256832_1000970_pt1 | contig 19187 bp, 17 predicted proteins | sample 134614metaG_FD_190534 | JGI IMG/M metagenome (GOLD analysis project Ga0256832, IMG submission 190534) | Hydrothermal vent microbial communities from Lau Basin, Pacific Ocean - 134-614 | ecosystem: Environmental > Aquatic > Marine > Hydrothermal vents | place: Pacific Ocean: Lau Basin | collected...
CGCGCCAAGCGCGGCGGCGCGCCCAGGATCACCGGCATCGCGCGCCTTGTTGATCTCGCGCGTCAGCTCGAACAGGGCGGCCAATGCCTCGGGGGTATTGAAATCATCCTGCATCGCGGCATGAAAACGCGCCACGATCTCTTCTCCCCCGGCCGCCTCGGCCTCTGGCAGGCCGCGCAACGCGGTGTAGAAACGTCCCAGCGCGGCGCGCGCGTTGTCCAGGTGGGCGTCGTCGTAATGCAACGGGCTGCGGTACTGGCTGGTCATGATGAAGTAGCGCACGGTCTCGGCATCGTAACGCTCCAGGATCTCGCGCACGGTGAAGAAGTTACCCAGCGATTTCGACATCTTCTCGTCGTTGATGCGCACGAAACCGTTGTGCATCCAGTAGTTGACGAAGGTCTCGCAGGTGGCGCCCTCGGATTGGGCGATCTCGTTCTCATGGTGGGGAAAGGTCAGATCCGCGCCGCCGCCGTGGATATCGAAATGGTTGCCCAGCTCGGCGGTGGACATCGCCGAGCATTCGATGTGCCAGCCGGGCCGGCCCGGCCCCCAGGGTGACTCCCAGCTCGGCTCGCCGGGCTTGGCGGCCTTCCACAGGGCGAAATCGAGTGGATCGCGCTTGTCTTCATCGACGGCGACGCGCGCGCCGGCCCGCAGGTCCTCCAGGCTCTTGCCGGAGAGCCGCCCATAGCCGGGAAAGCTGCCCACGGCATAGTAGACATCTCCGTTGGCGGCCACATAGGCATGGTCGTTGTCGAGCAGGCGCTGGATCATGCCCAGGATCTCGTCGATGTGCGCGGTGGCGCGCGGCTCGGCATCCGGGCGCAGCACGCCGAGGGCGTCGGCGTCTTCGTGCATCGCATCGATGAAACGCTGGGTCAGCGCGCCGATCGGTTCGCCGAGTTCGTTGGCGCGCTGGATGATCTTGTCATCGATATCGGTGATATTACGCACATAGGTGACCTCGTAGCCAAGCGCCTTGAGGTAGCGATAGGCGATGTCGAACACCACCATCACGCGCGCATGGCCGAGATGGCAGTAGTCATAGACTGTCATGCCGCAGACGTACATGCGCACCTTGCCGGGCTCGATCGGCTCGAAGGCCTCTTTTTGGCGGGTCAGGTCGTTATAAATCTTCAGCATGAGGAACTACTCGGGTTTTCAAGGAGAAGCGGTGGCGACCGGGGAAATCATCCGGGTCAACGACAAGCCTTCAACTGCGACAGATCGCGCACCGCGCCATGCGCGGCGCTGGTGGTCAACGCGGCATAGGCGCGCAGGGCCTCGGAGACCTCACGCTGCCGCGCCCGCGGCCGCCAGGCCTGTTCGCCACGCGCTTCCATGGCCTCGCGCCGGCGCGCCAGCTCGGCCTCGCCGATATCGATCCGGATCCGGCGCTCCGGGATGTCGATCTCGATGCGGTCGCCTTCCTCAACCAGGCCGATGTTGCCGCCCTCGGCGGCCTCCGGCGAGACATGACCAATCGACAGCCCGGAGGTGCCGCCGGAGAAACGCCCGTCGGTAATCAGGGCGCACACCTTGCCCAACCCCTTGGATTTCAGATAGCTGGTCGGATAGAGCATCTCCTGCATGCCGGGGCCGCCCTTCGGGCCTTCGTAGCGGATGACGACGACATCGCCGGCCTGGATGCGGTCGCCGAGAATGGCTTCGACCGCTTCGTCCTGGCTCTCGAACACCCGCGCCGGGCCGCTGAAACGCAGAATGGATTCATCGACGCCGGCGGTCTTGACGATGCAGCCCTCCCCGGCGAGATTGCCATAGAGCACCGCCAGGCCGCCATCCTCGCTGTAGGCATGCTCGCGATCGCGGATGCAACCGTTGGCGCGGTCCAGATCCAGGCTCGGCCAACGGGCATCCTGGCTGAAAGCGACCTGGCTCGGCACCCCGCCCGGACCGGCGCTGTAGAGCTCACGCGCGGCCTGGTTGGCTTCATCGGTGACATCCCAGGCGGCGATCGCATCGGCCAGCGTCGGCGCGTGCACGGTCGGCACCCCGCCATGCAGCAGGCCGGCGCGGTGCAGCTCGGCGAGGATGCCGATCACGCCACCGGCGCGATGCACGTCTTCCATATGATAGAGCGGCGTCGCCGGCGCCACCTTGCACAGGTTGGGCACCTTGCGGCTGAGGCGGTCGATATCGGCCATCGTGAAATCGACCCGCGCCTCGTGCGCGGCGGCAAGCAGGTGGAGCACGGTGTTGGTTGAACCACCCATCGCGATATCCAGCATCATCGCGTTCTCAAAGGCCTCGAAGGTGGCGATCGAGCGTGGCAATACGCTGGCGTCGTCTTGCTCGTACCAGCGCCGCGTGATCTCGACGATCAAGCGCCCGGCGCGCAGAAACAGCGCCTTGCGGTCGGCATGGGTGGCCAACAGCGAGCCGTTGCCCGGCAGCGACAGGCCCAGCGCCTCGCTCAGGCAGTTCATTGAGTTGGCAGTGAACATGCCGGAGCAAGAGCCGCAGGTCGGGCAGGCGGAGCGCTCGATCTGCGCCACGTCCTCGTCGCTCTCGCCATCATCGGCGGCCGCGACCATCGCATCGACCAGATCCAGATGCACCTCCTTGCCATGCAGCGAGGTCTTGCCCGATTCCATCGGTCCGCCGGAGACGAACACCGCCGGGATGTTCAGGCGCAACGCCGCCATCAGCATCCCCGGGGTGATCTTGTCGCAGTTGGAGATGCAGATCATCGCGTCGGCGCAATGCGCATTGACCATGTATTCGACCGAATCGGCGATGATGTCGCGGCTCGGCAGCGAATAGAGCATGCCGCCATGGCCCATCGCGATGCCGTCATCGACCGCGATGGTATTGAACTCCTTGGCCACGCCGCCGGCGGCCTCGATCTCACGCGCGACCATCTGACCCAGGTCCTTCAAATGCACATGACCGGGCACGAACTGGGTGAAGGAATTGACCACCGCGATGATCGGCTTCTCGAAGTCATCGTCCTTCATGCCGGTAGCGCGCCACAGCGCGCGCGCGCCGGCCATGTTGCGACCGTGAGTGGTGGTTCTGGATCGGTATGCGGGCATGATGCTCTCCGGAGAGGATTCGATAGCGGGATTATCGCGCAAATCGGCGGGGCTGTCTTGATCCAACGAACTCAGCGAGCAGTTCGAATGCTGGATGGGTAACTGCTAAACTGTAGCCCATCTTCCCCCGGATCAGCGCATGGACCGAATCGAACGTCGCCTGAAGGAATGGCACGAGCAAGGCCTGCTCGATACAGCAACCCGGCAACGCCTGCTCGCCTACGAAGCCGGCCGTGAACGCGGACATTGGCGCGCGCTGCTGGTGCTTGGCGCGCTGGTGGCCGGCATCGGCGTGATCTCGCTGATCGCGGCAAACTGGGCCAACATCCCCGACGGGCTGAAGCTCGGCGCCGATTTCACCCTGCTGGCCGCGCTCGCCGTGGCGGTCTGGAACACACAACCAGGAAGCGCCCGACGCGAGACCCTGATCGTGCTGTTCCAACTCCTGTGTCTGGCCTCGATTGGGCTGATCGCGCAGATCTATCATCTTGGCGGGCGTCCGTGGCAGGCGCTGGCCGCATGGAGCGCGATGTGCCTGCCGATCACCCTGCATGCGCGCGCGCGACCCGCCTGGTGGCTGTGGGGCAGCCTGGCACTGCTCGCCTTCGCGCTCGCCGTCGATGAACAGCTGAGCCTGCGCGCGCCGCGCCTGGAGCCTTTATTCGACGAGGGGCCGCTGCTGTACGCCTGGCTGGCCGGCGCATTGCTCGCCGGCATCGTGCACCAGCTGGCGGCCCGATGGGAATGGCGAAAGGCGCGCGAGGTATTCGGCTTCTGGTGGTTGTTCGCCGGGCTGGGCTATGTCGCCCTGATCGACGCCATGCATTCGCTACGGGAGTTTCCGAACCCGCCGGCAGGCGGGCTCTACCTGGTGGGCGGGCTGGCGATCCTCTTGCTGCTGGGCATCGCCGCGCGCCGCGACCTGCGCCCGGCCAGCCGTCTGAGCCTCGGCCTGACGGTGCTGCTGGTGCTCGCCGCCAGCCATCCGGAGTGGCTGTTCTTTCCGATCCATGCCAGCGATACCCTGGACAGCCAGCATCTGCGCGCCGCCGCGCTGAGCCTGCTGGTGCTCGCTGGCGGCCTGCTGGCCGCCGGCCTGGAGGGCTGGAGCCATCTCTTTCAACTATTCACCTTGCTGATCGGCCTGCGCTTCTTCGTGATTTATCTGCAAGCCTTCGCCGGACTCGCCGCGACCGGTATCGGACTGATCCTCTCCGGCTTGCTGATCATCGCGCTCGTGGTGTTGTGGCGACATAGTTTGAAGCTGTTCGAGCGCCTGCGCGGAGGCCCCCGATGAAGACACGCACCGGCCTGCTGTTCGCCCTGCTGCTGCCGATCGTGATGCTCGCCGCGAGCGCCGCGCGCCATCATTGGCAACGCACCCGCGGCGAGCGTATCGATCTGCCGATCCACGGCTATGACCCGCGCGACCTGCTTTCCGGGCACTACCTGCGCTACCGCGTGGGCTATGGCGTCGCCACCTGCGCGCAAACACCCAACCTGCCCACGGCCGGCGTCTGCCTGAAACCGCGTCGCGCCTTCTTCACCGGCGCGACACCGCCGCGCGGTTGCCGGCTCTACCTCCGCGGACACTGCCGCCGGGGCCGCTTCGAAGCCGGCATCGAGCGCTTCTACCTGCCTGAGGCCAACGGCGTAGCGCTCGAAAAGCGTGTCCGCAACCATAACGCAGCGCTGCGACTGGCCGTGACGCCGGAGGGAGAAGCCACGATCATCGACTTGCTGATCGAGGGACGCTCCTGGCACGAATCCATTCCCCGGCGGCAAACCGACTGATCCTCTCTGACTACTCGTCTCCGCCCCAGATACCCAGCAGCTGCAATAGGCTGACGAACAGGTTGAATATCGATACGAACAGGCTCACCGTGGCCATGATGTAGTTCGTTTCGCCCCCATGAACGATCTGACTGGTCTCGTATAGAATCAGTCCCGACATCAGCAGTACGAAAGCCGCGGAGACCGCCAGCGACAAAGCAGGGATCTGGAAGAATACCGCCGCCAGGCCAGCGACGAAAGCCACCAGGATCCCGACCATCAGGAACCCTCCAATAAAGCTGAAATCCTTGCGCGTGGCGAGCACCCAGCCCGACAAGCCGAGAAAGATCACCGCAGTCCCGCCCATCGCCGTCATCACCAACCGGCCGCCATTCGGCAATGCCAGGTACTGACTCAACAGCGGACCAAGCGTATAGCCCATGAAGCCGGTCAACGCGAAAACGCAGAGTAAACCGAGCGCGCTGTCGCGAAAACGGGTGGTGGCATACAACAAGCCGAAATAACCGACCAAACTCAGCACGATCCCAGGATGAGGCAGATTCAAAGCCATCGAAAGGCCGGCCATCGCCGCGCTGAACAACAGGGTCATCGACAACAAGGCATAGGTGTTTCGCAACACCTTGCTTGAGTCGGCGCTCATCGCGCCAAACTGCCTTTGCATGATGGATATCGAGGTATTCATGAAACATTCTCCTGATGAATGAGGGGACGAAATCGATGCAACATCAGACGGATTCCGGCGCCGCGCCTTCGCTCATGGCCGCATGATGCTTGTCGAAAGCGGAACCGAACAGGCGCCGCCGGATACGCTGCCGCTTCAGACGCCGCGCCAGTGCACCGCCTACGCGATCGGCGGCCCGGTCGATCGCCGCGTAGAGATCACCTTGCACATCCTTGACGATTACATCCGACAAGCGATCGAGCGTGATCTGGACATGGCAGCATTTGTCTTCCCCTCCACGGGGTCCATTGATATCGGAAAGCCGGACCCGCACCCGACGCACCGCCTGATCCCGACCATGGAGGGCAAAACCCAGCCGCCGGGTGACGTGCGCGCGCAGCGCCTCGGTCAAGTGGAAACCGCGAGCCTGAATATCGATTTGCATGAATGCCTCCGCAGTGGTTTTCGATTCAGTCGGGTTTCAGGCTAGCGTCTCGACAACCATTGATAAAGTCGAATATTATTTACTTAACATTCAACTTTTTCGATGTAATGGATCATCTCAACTACAAGCATCTCCACTATTTCTGGATGGTTGCGAAAACCGGCAGCATCGCCGCGGCGGGCAAGCAGTTGCACCTGACTCCACAAACCATCAGCATGCAACTGGGGCAGTTGGAGAAGCAGCTCGGCAGAAAGCTCTTCGAGCGCGCGGGCCGCGGCTTGCGGCTGACCGAAAGCGGGCGGGTGGTGTTGGGCTATGCCGAGGAGATTTTCTCGCTTGGCGGCGAACTGCTCGAAACGGTTCGAAACTTCCATGAAGAACGCATTCTTCCGTTCAAGGTCGGCATCGTCGATGTGGTGCCGAAATCGATCGCTTACCGACTGCTCGACCCGGCGATGCAGCTCGATGAGCCGCTGCGCATCCACTGCCGGGAAGGCGCCTTGACGTCGCTCCTGGCGGAGCTCGCTGTCCACCAGCTCGACCTGGTGCTGGCGGACAGCCCGATTCCGGCGGGGCTGAACGTCCGGGGGTTCAATCACCCGCTGGGGGAATGCGGCCTGGGTTTCTTCGCCACGGAAACCCTGGCGCAACGACTCGACGGACCATTCCCCGGGAATCTCGAGCGGGCGCCGATGCTGTTGCCCAGCGAGGCGACGGCCGCCAGAGGCCGCTTGATCCGTTGGTTCGAGCGTCTACGCGTGCGACCGCGCATCGTTGGAGAATTCGACGACAGCGCCTTGATGAAAGCCTTCGGCCGCGCCGGGCGCGGGGTCTTCGTCGCGCCGACGCCGATCGCGAGGGAGGTGGAGAAGCAGTATGGCGTGATCGAAATCGGCGCGACCGATGAGATCCGGGATCCCTTCTATGCCATCACGACGGAACGGCGCATCACCCACCCCGCGGTCGCGGCGATCACCCGGACCGCGCGTGGCTGGCTGCGCTGAATGCCCCGGTTCAACCGCGCGCCTTGATCAGGGCGATCAGGCGGTCGGCGATCTTGTCGAGCGCCAGCACCTCGTCGGCATAGCCGCGCTTGACCACGGCTCCGGGCATGCCCCAGACCACGCTGGAACGTTCGTCCTGAGCCAGGATCGGCGCACCGGCGGCCTTCATCTCGCCCATCGCCTCGGCGCCGTCGGCCCCCATACCGGTGAGCATGATGCCGATCGCGTTGCGTCCGACGTTGCGCGCCAGTGAGCGACACATCACCTCGACCGAGGGTTTGTGGCGGTTGACCGGCTCGCCGTCGTCGAGCCGGCACAGGTAGCGCGCGCCGCTGCGTTCGACCCGCAGATGGCGGTCGCCCGGGGCGACGTAAGCATGCCCCGGCAGGATCTGCTGACCGTCTTTGGCCTCGGCCACCGACAACGCCGACTCCCGGTCCACGCGCGCGGCGAACGGCGCGCTGAACGCCGCCGGGATGTGTTGCGAGATGACGATGCCCGGGGTATCCGGCGGCAGGCGCGAGAGCAGCGAGCGCACCGCCTCGGTGCCGCCGGTCGACGAGCCGATGCCGATCACGGTGTCGGTGGTCTTCAGGTGCAGCGCCGGCGCGCGCCCCGCGCCGCCGGGGGCGATATCGCCGCCGACCACCCGTTTCATGGTGGCGCGGTCGATCGCGCCGACCCGCGCTACCGCCGCCGCGCGCACCTTGTCGATCAGTTCGTCGGCGTAGGCGCCGAGCGAGGCCTGCACATCGATCTTGGGCTTGGTGACGAAATCCACCGCGCCGAGTTCCAGCGCGCGAAAGGTCACCTCCGCGCCCTTCTCGGTCAGGGTCGAGACCATGACCACCGGCATCGGCCGCAACCGCATCAGGTTGCCGAGGAAGGTCACGCCGTCCATGCGCGGCATCTCGACATCCAGGGTCAGCACATCAGGATTGAGCTGCTTGATCTTCTCACGCGCGTCGAAGGGGTCTTGCGCCGCGCCGATCACCTGAATGTCCGGCGCCTGCCCCAGGATCTTGGTCAACACCTGGCGCACCAGCGCCGAATCGTCGATTATCAGTACCTTGATCATAAGCGGCCCGCCTCAGAAGAGTTCGACACTGCCCTGCACCGGCGCCTGCTCGATGCGGGACTTGTATTCCTGCTCGCGCTGAACGATGGTTTCGTTGTGCAGATGCTTGAGTTTCTTGACCCGCGCGACGCCGGTGGCGGGGATGAACACCACCTTGCGCGGGTAGATATCGCCGATATCCTCGGCCAGCAGATTCAGCCCCTCGGCGCGGATGTATTCGTGCACGAACTCGATGTTCCGGTCGCCGATGCGGGTCATCTTCTCGATCATGCGCCCTCCGCCGAACACCTTGACCTCGAGGTTTTCCTTGCGCCCGCCGAGCTTCAGAATCTCATTGATCATGTGTTCCATCGCGTAGTTGCCGAAACGCGTCGCGTTGCTCAGCACGTCAGCGCCGGCGACGACCTTGTCCTCGGCGCCGACCGGCAGCATGAAGTGGTTCATGCCCCCGATGCCGAACACGCGGTCGCGCACACAGGCCGAGACGCAGGAGCCGAGCACCGTGGTGATCAGTTCGTTGCGCACCGTGACGTAGTATTCGCCAGGCAGGATCTTTGCCGCCGGCAACTCGTGGGCGGTGTCCCAGTAGCGAGAGATGTGCTCGAAACCGGGGGTCGGCGGCGGCAATTCCGGGTGTTTCTTCCTGAATGGCATGAGGCTACCCTAACGAAGCTTGCGATAGATGGTGTTGCCGAGCGATTCGAAACGCTCGCTGACCTTGTACAGCGATTCGGAATGGCCGATCACCAGATAGCCGCCGGGCGCCAGGGCCTCGGCGTAGCGGTCGACCAGGCGCTGCTTGGTCTCTTTGTCGAAGTAGATGATTACGTTGCGACAGAAGATCACATCCTGCGGCGGCACGCTCCAATCGCTCATCAGGTTGAGCTGGCCGAACTCGATCGGTTTCTTCAGCTCGTCCTTGACGCGCACCTTACCGCTGTTGACACCAGTGCCCTTCAGGAACCAGCGCTTGCGCCGCGCGGGCGAGATGCCTTCGACGCGCGTCAGATCGTAGACGCCGGCGCGCGCGGTGGCGAGTACGTTGGAATCGAGGTCGGTGGCTTTGATCGTGACCCTGGCGCGCGCCGGCAGGCCGGCCTCGAGCAAGGTGATCGCCAGCGAATAGGGCTCCTCGCCGGTCGAGCATCCCGCCGACCAGATGCGGAACTCGCGACCGCCGTTGGCGAGAAACTCCGGCACCAGGGTATTGGCGAGGTATTCGAAATGATGGTTCTCGCGGAAGAAGGCGGTCAGGTTGGTGGTGATCGCATTGATCAGATGACCCTCTTCCTCGGCGTCGCCGGCGCGGATCCGATCGCAATACTCGGCGAAACTGCCCAACCGCAGTTGGCGCACGCGCCGCGACAGCCGGGAATAGAACATGTCGAACTTGTCGTCATCGACGACGATGCCTGTTTTCGAGCGTGTCAGGGTGCGCAGATAGTCGAAGTCCCGCTGGGTGAACGGGAACTCGCGCGCGCGCTCGCTTGCCGCCGCCGCGCCCATCAGAACAACTCGATCTCGTCGTCGAGGTCGGCCATGGTGTCGCGCACCTCGGCGAGCGCCTCTTCGATGCTTTTGCCGGCGAGCACCGCATCGAACATCTTCTGCTCCTCGCGCATGCTGTAGCGCGCGCGGATGCGCCGCTGCAACTCGCGCCAGGCATAGGGATTGAACAGGCGGCCATCGTCGGAGACCAGATCGCCGAGCGAGGCCAGCATGTCATTGACGTGCGCCAGCCGCTGGCTCAGCTTGTCGTAGAACTGGAAGGCGACGACGCTTTGCCCCATGCGCGTGGCCACGCCGCCGCACAAGCTCAGGATACGATCCTTCAGCGCCTGGTCCTCGATCTCCGCGCCGGCGACCAGATGCTGGATCTCGCCGACGTTGTTCATCATCGCGGCAAAGCTCTCGGTCAGGGTGTTGACCGAGTCGTTGCCGTCGTGCATCGCGATCTCGACCTGGGCCACCGCGACATTCAACATGCGCACGGTTTCCTTCACCTGGCTCCAGTCCAGATCCGGCTTGTCGTCCCGTACCGGCATCTCCGTTGGTGTCGCGCTCATCGTGCCTCCGCCTCGCTGGGTTGGATGTTCAGCAGCTCACGCAGGCCGAGTACCCCGGCGGCCTCCGCGAGGGTGTTCGAAACGCCGCGCCATTCGACCTGGATGCCGTGGGTCACGGCTTCCTTGAAGAACACCGCGAGCAATTGCATGCCGGCGCCATCTACGTTGTCAACGGCGCTGGCGTCGAAACGGATCTCGCCGCCGGCATCGAGCATGTCGCGCAACAGGCCGTGCAGCTCGCCGACATCCTGGATCCCAAGCTGCCCGGGCAGCACGAAGGCCGTGCCGTCTTCGTCCGGAGCGGCGGGGGTTTCGGCCGCCTCCCGCGCCGCCACATCGGCGTCGCCCACGGCATTGTCTTGCGCCAAGGTCGCGACTTCGCCGTGCTCGAGCTTCTCGGCCACGTCGGCCAGCGGATCGTGCGCCAGAATGGGTTCGGAATCGCTCATGCCATCATTCTCCTTTCGACCAGGTCCCGGGCGAGGTTGGAATAGTCCGCCGCGCCGTTGCTCGAACGGCGGTACTCGAAGATCGTGCGCCCGGCGGCCGGGCATTCGGCGAGCGCCGCGGCCTCGCGGATGGGGGTCGCCAGTACACGCTCGGGAAAGTGTTTCAGCAGACGCTCCGCGACTTCCTTCGACAAACGTCTGCGCGCGACGAAGCGCGACAGGAAGAACCACTGTTCCATCGGCCGGTCACGGAAGGGTTCGAAGCGCTTCAGGGTCAGCAACAGATGGGCGAGGCCGTTCAGCGACAGATAATCGCCGGTCACCGGCACCAGGATCTCGTCCACCGCAAGGATCGCGTTGGCGACCAGCAGACCGGACGATGGCGGGCAATCGAACAGGATGTAGTCGTAGCCCTCGTGCCCGCGTTGCAGCGCGGCCTGCAACAGCCGCGCGCGTTGCGCCGCGCTGCCCGGCATCTCCTCGAATTCGCGCAGGCGCTCGCCGGAGGCGAGCAGGCTCAGGTTCTCGCGCGTATGCACCACCAGCTCGGACAGCGGCGCCTCGCCGAGCAACCATTCATGAGAGCCGCGACGCGGCGCCTTGAACAGCCCGAGGCTCGGCGAGAGGTGGCTCTGCGGATCGAGGTCGACGACCAGCACGCGGTTTCCGGCGCGCGCCAGGGCATGGCCGAGATTGGTCGTCGAGGTGGTCTTTCCGACCCCGCCCTTCTGGTTCAACACACCGATCAGCTGGGTGTCGTTCATGGCTGTTCTCCATCGTCCGCGCAGTCGCCGAGCTCGGCGAGCGCCTCGAATTCGCTGGAATCGAACACCTTGTCGATGTCGAGCAACACCACCATCCCGTCGTCGAGGCTGACCATGCCGCGCAGGTAGCGCGTATCCACCGCGCAGCCCAGGCGCGGCGCCGGCATGATCTGATGATCGTGGGCATCGAGCACGTCGGAGACGCTGTCGACAACCACGCCGAAGGTGCGCGCGCCTTTCCCGGCGTTGGTGCGCACGACGATGATGACCGTGGTCTCGGTGTAGTCGACCTGCCGCTGGCCGAAGCGCAGGCGCAGGTCGATCACCGGGATGATGCTGCCGCGCAGATCGAGCACGCCCTTGACGAAGGCGGGCATGCCCGGCAGCGCGCGCACCGGCCCCCAGCCCCGGATCTCGCGCACCGAGAGGATGTCGATGGCGTAGGTATCGCCCGCGAGAAGGAAGCACAGGTACTGGTTGTCCGACTGTTGAAGCCGCGCGTTGATGTCTGCCTGGTTCATGTTGGCTACTCTGTTTCCGTTGGGGTCTTCAGGCCGCGACCTTCTCGACCTGCTTGAGCAGGAATACGATCTTGCCGGAGAGCTTCTCGATGTCGGCGAACCTCGCTTCGGCCTCGTCGTCCCTGCCCTCGTTTTTCAGGCGCACGATCTCGCGGATCGTGGCGTGCAGGACTTCATGTTCCTTCTCCATCGTGCGCATCGCCGGGATGTGGCCGTATTGCTCCAACCCCTGGCTGTAGAGCCACTTGCCGAGCTTGCAGTCGCGATGCGAGACCGCTTCGTCCTCGCTCAGGCCCTCGGCGCCGTCGAGAAAGTCGCGGATGCGCTGGCGCCAGGCGAGGTGGGCGGTGCGCGCGGCGAAGAAGTCGAAGGTGGCGTCGCCGCTGTGATCATGCTCATGGTCGTGGGCGCCGGAATTCAGCAGCGCATGCCATGCCTGGTCGTCGCCCTCGAAGATCTGAAAGCGGCGGATACCGGCCTCCATCTGCAACGCCTGTTCGCGCAACGCGGCGGAGTTCGCGGCGATCTCCTCGGCCAGCGCGGCGTTCTGCTGGGTGGTGTCATCGAGCGCGGTGACCGCGTGGTTGATCTGATCCAGCCCGGCGGTCTGCTCCTGGCTGGCGGCGGCGATCTCGGCGATGATGTCGCCGACATGCTTGACGCTGGTGACGATCTCCTCGAGCGTCTCGCCCGATTTGTTGACCAGCTCCGAGCCGGCATCGACCTTCTCGACGCTGTCCTGAATCAGCTCCTTGATCTCCTTGGCCGCGGTCGCGCTGCGCCCGGCGAGGTTGCGCACCTCGGTGGCGACGACGGCGAAGCCGCGCCCCTGTTCGCCGGCGCGCGCCGCCTCGACCGAGGCGTTCAGCGCCAGCAGGTTGGTCTGGAAGGCGATCTCGTCGATCACGCCGATGATCTCGGCGATGCGGTTGCTCGCGGCGTTGATCTCGCGCATCGCCTGCACCGCGTCGCGCACCACCTGTCCGCCGGTCTCGGCGACACCGCGCGCGCTGGCCGCGACTTGGTTCGCCTGCTGGGCGTTGTCGGCGTTGTTGCGCACCGTGCTCGAGAGTTCCTCCATGCTCGAGGCGGTCTCCTCGAGACTGGCGGCCTGCTGCTCGGTGCGCGTCGACAGGCTGTGGTTGCCGGACTGGATCTCGTCGGAGGCGACGTTGATCGCATCGGCCGCCTGGCGCAGTCCATCGACGATATCGCCGATGTTCTTCATGGTCAGGTTGACGTCGTCCTTGACCTTGCCGAAGGCGCCCTCGTAGGTGGCCTGGATCGGCTGGGTCAGATCGCCCTTGGACATCCGGTCCATCGCCGCGCCGATGTCGTTGAACACGTCGTTCATCTCTTCGAGCAGGGAATTGATGCCGACGCCGAGGGTGCGGAAGAAGCCTTGCTTGCCGTCCAGCGAGACGCGCCGCGAGAGATCGCCGGCGCGCGCCGCGACGACGATGCCCTCGACCTCGTCCTCGACCCCGACCTCCTCGGTGCGGTCCAGCCATTCGACCGCGGTGCCGAGTCGCTCGCCGTCGCCATCGAGAATCGGCGAGGCGATAAACTTCATCGTGCGACCGCCGATCGACAGCTCGGCGTCGTGCTGACCGGCAAGATGCGCCAGCATCTCGCGCTGGTGCTCCGGGCGCTTGTGGAACTGGTCGATGTTGGCGCCCAGCAGCCGCTCGGCGGAGAAACCGGGCAGGTCCTCGCGGAACGCCGCTTCATTGTCGCTGAAGAGCTGTTGCGCGGTTTTGTTCAGATAGATGATGTTGCGCTCGTTGTCCGCCAGCATGACGCTGGTCGAGACATTGTCCAGCGCCGAGCGGATGCGCGCGTTCTCGCGCGAGAGGCGGCGCTCCTTCTCCAGCGCCTCGCGCTCGACCGCCTCGGCTTCGAGCCGCTCGGTCAGATCGCTCCATTCGACCGCGGTGCCGATGCGCTTGCCGTCGCTGCCGATCACCGGCGTGACACTGACCTGGAAGGTTCGCCCGCCGGCGCCGAGGCGGCTTTCAACGGTATGATCCAGCTCCGCCAGCTCGCCTCCGTCGAAGCCCAGATCGCGCAACAGGCGGTCGAGGTCCTGCCCCTCCACCGCGCCGGCGTCGAAACCGCCGAGCTGTTCCTGGAAGGCCTCGCTCGCGGTTTCGAAAAGCTTCGCGGCGGCTTGGTTCACATAAACGATGTCGTTGTCGACATCGGCCACGACGACGCTGGTGCGGGCGACATCCAGCGCGGTCTTTACGCGCCCGCTCTCGGCCGCCTTCTCGCGCGCGTCCAAGACCTCGAAACCGAGCTTGATCTGGGTCTGGCGCACCTTGTCGAGCAGTTCGCCGAGTTCACCGCCGTAACGGATCTGGGTCCAGTCGAAGTAATTGCCCTCGGCGATCTCGCCGAGCTTTTCGGCGGCGTAGCGCAACGGCCGGCCGATATAGCTCGCCAGACCGAAACCGAACACCAACGAGGCGGCGATCATCACGCCGACCACGGTAAGCAAAGCGGCATGGGACGCGCCGAGCGAGATCATCACGCCGAGCGCGGCGAGCATCGCGCTGAAGACCACCACGACCAGACCCACCAGGGCGCGCACGCCGAGTCCGCGAAAGACCCCGGCGAGGCGCGCGAACCCGCCTTCCCGCCCTAACCTGGCCTTGCCTGCATTGACATCCCGATAGAGGGATTCGGCGGCTTCGATCTCATCGCGCCCCGGCTTGGTGCGCACCGACATATACCCGGTGGTCTTGCCGTCGCGCGACAACGGCGCAACATTCGCCCGCACCCAGTAATGATCGCCGTTCTTGGCGCGGTTCTTGACCAGGCCGCTCCAGGATTTGCCCGCCTTGATCGTGCGCCACAGGTCCTCGAAGGCTGCCGGCGGCATGTCTGGATGACGCACCAGGTTGTGCGCGCTGCCAAGCAGTTCGTTGGTGGCAAAGCCGGAGAGATCGCGGAAGGCGCGGTTCACGTATCGGATCCGCCCCTTGGTGTCGGTCTGGGAGACCAGGATCTCCTCGCCCGGGTATTCGATTTCTTTGCCGGTGACCGGCTCGTTCACTTTCATCGGTTTCTAGCCCCTTGGTTCTGTCGCTTGCGCCGTTTCAATCGGCGTCGGTGTCTTCATCGTCGTCCCCGGCGCCGGCGATCGGCAGACGGTCGGCATCGAGCAGCATCACCATGCCGCCGGATTTTTCGGTCGCCAGCGAGGCGATGAACTCGGTTTTGATGTGTTCGCCGAAGCTCGGCGAGTTGCTGATCTCGATGTCCAGTTCGTTGATCACGTCGGATACCGCGTCGACGATGATGCCGACATGCTTGTCGCTGTCGCCCTGGCGGACCTTGATGATGATGACCACGGTCTCCGGGTCGTAGGCCACCCAGTCCAGCTCCAGCATCAGGCGCAGGTCGTAGACCGGAACGATCGCGCCGCGCAGATTCAGCACGCCGCGCACGCATTCGTGGGCGTTCGGGATGCGCGTGACCGGCTCCCAGCCGCGGATCTCCTGTACACGCAGGATGTCGACTCCGTAGGTCTCGCCCGCGACATCGAAGGTCAGATACTGGCGGCCTTCCTGCTCGCCGGCGCGCGGCGCGATGTCGAGTGTTTCGGCGGTTGCCGTTTCTGTGCTCATGGTGGTTTCCTAGGCGGTGCGTTGCAGTCTGAAATCCTCGGGACGGTTGCCGCCGAGCCGAATCACGCCGGTGATGTCGAGGATCAGCGCAACCGAACCGTCCCCGAGGATGGTGGCGCCGGAAACGCCCTCGACACTGCCGTAGTTCTCTTCCAGGGATTTGATCACCACCTGATGCTGGCCGAGCAGATCGTCGACGAACAGGCCGCATTTGTGGCCCTCGGCCTCGACGATCACGAGCAGTCCCTCGGTGAGTTCCTCGACGTGTTCGGAAGGCACGTCGAAGACCTCGTGCATGCGCACGATCGGCAGGTATTCGTCGCGCAGCTTGAAGGCCTCGCCCTTGCCGCCGACAAGGTTGATCATCTCCGGGCGCACCTGGATGGATTCGAGGATCGAGACCAGCGGCACGATGTAGGTTTCATCCCCCACGCGCACTACCTGACCGTCGAGGATCGCCAGCGTCAACGGCAGGCGGATGACGATGTCGGTGCCGACGCCGAGCTCGGAATCGATCTCGATGCTGCCGCCGAGTTCGTTGATGTTCTTGCGCACCACGTCCATGCCGACGCCGCGCCCGGAAACGTCGCTGATCTTCTCGGCGGTGGAGAAGCCGGGCATGAAGATCAACTCGAATTTCTGTTGATCGGTCAGCGTTTCGTCCTCGCGCACCAGGCCCTTCTCCACGGCCTTGCGGAACAGCAGATCGCCGTCCAGCCCCTTGCCGTCGTCCTTGATCTCGATGATGATGTTGCCGCCCTTATGGTAGGCGTTGAGTTCGACGGTACCGGTCTCGGGCTTGCCGGCGGCACGGCGCACCTCGGGGGTCTCGATGCCGTGGTCCAGGCTGTTGCGCACCAGGTGCACGAGCGGATCACCGATCTTCTCGATCACGGTCTTGTCGACCTCGGTGCTCTCGCCGTTCATCTTCAGTTCGATCTTCTTGCCGAGCTTGGTCGAGAGATCACGCACCAGGCGTGGAAAGCGGCTGAAGGTGAAGCTGATCGGCATCATGCGGATCTGCATCACGCTCTCTTGCAGCTCGCGGGTGTGGCGTTCGAGCTGGGCCAGACCTTCGAGCAGTTTCGGCAGATCCTCGTGCTGGAAGTCCTCGCCGAGCATGCTCAGCATCGACTGGGTGATGACCAGCTCGCCGACCATGTTGATCAGGCTGTCGATCTTCGGCACATCGACACGGATCGATCCGGCGCTGGTCGCGGCCTTCTTCTGACGCCGGTCCCCACCCTTGCGCCGCTCGGGCGGCGGCTCGGCGAGCTTCAGCTCGGGCTTGCCCGTGGGCTTCGGCGCGGCTTTCTGCGAGGGCTCGCCGGCGGGCGCGGACTCGACGCCATCGGCATAGACCTCCATGATCGCAAGGTCGCAATCGTCCTCGACCCAGTCGAAGATCTCCTGCACCTGGTACTTCTCGACCGGCTCGTCAAGATGGATGTCCCAGGACAGCACGGCGTCCTCGGGCTCGTATTCGTGAAACGGCGGAACCCCGCTGATGTCGCAGACCACGCGGGTTTCACCGAGCGCGTGGAATTCTCTCAACAGCCGCAGCGGGTCGTTGCCGGTGCGCATCATATGCGCATGCGGCCGGAACACTACATGCCAGCCGATCAGCGGCGCCTTGCCGTCATCATCCGCGCCGTCCGCGCTTTCTGGCGTCTCGTCCGCAGCCTGGGACTGACCCGGCGCGCGGTTGTCGAGCACACGCTTGAGTTCGCGGCTCTGGGCATCGACGCTGCTCTGGTCGAGCTCACCGCCGTCCTGCGCCACGGTCAGCATGTCGCGCAGCACATCGACCGATTTCAACAAAACATCGACCGCATCGGTGGTGATCTCGCGCCGCCCGTCGCGCATCTCGTCGAGCAGCGTCTCCATGGTATGGGTGAAGTTCGAGATCTCGCCGAAGCCGAAGGTGCCGGCACCACCCTTGATCGAATGCGCGGCGCGGAAGATAGCGTTGATCTGTTCCGAATCGACCGCGCCGGGATCCATGTCCAGCAGGCCGCTCTCCATGATGTCCAGACCCTCGAAGCTCTCCTCGAAGAACACCTGGTGAAACTGAGCCATGTCGATGCTCATGCAATCCCTCCGTCTGTGGTTGACGACCCGGGCCGGCGCGCGGCGCGCCTCATCCCAGCACTTTCTTGATCGTGCCGAGCAATTGGTCGGGATTGAACGGCTTGACGATCCAACCGGTGGCGCCGGCGGCCTTGCCCTGCTGTTTCTTTTCGGCTCCGGATTCGGTGGTCAACATCAGCAGAGGGGTGAACTTGTAGGCAGGCAGATTGCGCAGCTCGCGAATCAGAGTGATGCCGTCCATGTTCGGCATATTCACATCGGTGATGACGAGATTGACGGACTTGTCACGCGCAATGTTCAGCGCCTCGACACCGTCGGCGGCCTCGATCACGTCATAACCGGCGCCCTTCAAGGTAAACGACACCATTTGTCGCATGGATGCGGAATCGTCGACGGCTAGAATACTGGCCATGCTTTTTCTCCCTTCCCGGTCGCGACCGGTCAACTGAATGAATTCTCTGAAAAGGCCAACCGGCCAAGAATGCCGATTGCTTACGGCAGGTATAACGACCATCCCGGCCCGGGCTTTAGGAAACGAGTAACTACTCAGCGGGTCGTTCCAATGAAGGGCAACGGCTCGGATCACCGCTGCAATGCGTCAGATCAAGGCAATGAATGGGAGTTTGCAAGGGGAAATGATCATTGTTGAACGCGGAGCGGGCGCATTTCAGCGATGGTCTGAGCGCTTACACCCGGTGAAACGATATGGATCTGACAAGGTGCAGAGCGGATCAAGTACCGGGGATCGGAGCACGAAAACCAAGAACTGTGGCAACCGAATGACCCCATCGGCAATAGCCTGGAGGCGGGTGGAAGCGGCGCGGAAAGAATGGCGACGCCTCCAAGGCTCTACTCGTCGCCGATGGGTTTTCGGATTTTCGAGACCGTTCCTCGTGCCCGTGGGCCAGACGCGGAGGCGAGTCACAGCCCCTTCTCGGCAACGACGCCCACGGCTGCGAGGGGCGGTCGCAGTGGCCGAAAATTCATGAGCGACGAGTAGATTTACGGCGTTTTTCCGAATTTGGCGATGGCTCCGAACCGGCGTATCCACGCGAACAGGGGCAGGAACAGACCCAGCAACGGCAGAGAGCCCGGTGAGGCGACGGGAAGCGGCGCCGGGCTGGGGCCGACGGCATGGCCGGCATCACTGGCGTTGCTTATCCCATAGACGTTGCCAGGGCCGGTCGGTGGTTGGGTGGTCTGCCAGAAGAAAGTGATGATCTCACCGCTGTTCCAGTCACTGTCGCCGCCGGAGACGGTCCAGGTCAGGGTATTGTCGAGCAGCTCGATCTGAAAGTCCGCGCCATTGCCCAGGGCGTTGCCCGCCTGGGAAAAATCGAAACCGGCGACGCCGTTGGAACCCGGCGCGAGGTCGAGTTGAAAGCGGACAACCCGGTCAAACGCCGGACTGGCGAGCGGCGGTTGCGGAAAGGGCGGATCATTGGCAAAGGCGTCGACGCCGGGGGCTATCTCGTAGACATAGGTATAGATCGTGCCGACCGGATTGGCTGGCGGAGCGCACACCGCAAAGCCGGCGGGGCAGGCGACGCCGCCACGAATGTCGCCGAGGCTGTCGTTGGCGGCATTCAGGAAAGAGGCATCCACTGTCGGGCCGACCGGACC
>Ga0256832_1000971_pt1 | contig 19163 bp, 13 predicted proteins | sample 134614metaG_FD_190534 | JGI IMG/M metagenome (GOLD analysis project Ga0256832, IMG submission 190534) | Hydrothermal vent microbial communities from Lau Basin, Pacific Ocean - 134-614 | ecosystem: Environmental > Aquatic > Marine > Hydrothermal vents | place: Pacific Ocean: Lau Basin | collected...
CTTCAAAAGAATGGATGCCACAATTTCAGAATCATTCATGTTCATCTGACAACCGTAGCTTTCTATAAAAACCTTTTTGGTATTTTTAGGAATATGCGTAAATTGAGTAGCACTCCCTTGTAATGTTTCGTCTATATGTTTCGTTATATCATTTTGTTTCATAGGTGCAAAGATAAAATATATTCTTTTATACAGCTTTGTTATTTTAGTTACAAATCTTACAAAAATTATATTTAATTTTGTCAACCTTATTTTTAGCAGATGAAAGCATTCAATTTTTTTTTAGTTTTTTTAGTCCTATCTGCTTGTTCCAGCAATTTAGACTTCGATCAAGCCAAACAATTAGATATTCAGCCGGTTTTTGAAGGCGATATCTTATATTTTGATTTGCACGATGTCAATTTGACCGACCAATCAGGTAATTTTAGAAATGTCATTAAAGATACCGTTGATTTCGGAATTTTTGAAGATGGTAAAGTTCGCGATGGCTTTGTAAAAGCTGATATTGAAGTCGCTTATAACAATACTTTTAATCGTCATTTTACAACGATTTATTATTTTATTGATGACAATGACCAACCTGTAGAGAGCGGACAATTTGATATTGCAGCAGCTGATGCAAATAATCCCGAAATAAACGGCGATGTCATATTTAGGTTTGATAAAACAAGTAATCCTGACTTTGTAAATTTTAGAAAAATCGTTTTAGAAATCATGATTTCACCGGACACATTACCGGTGGAAAACAAAACTTTGCATGTACAAACCAAAGGGACTTTTTACACAAATTTAACGCTGGATTAATTTATGAAACGGCTTTCATTTTTATTTATTTTTTTAATTAGTTTGTCCTTACACGCACAATTTGATGCTATATCATATGACTTTACGCCCAATGCCAATGTGTTGCAAACCAATCCGGGGGCAGCTTATCCTTATCAAAAATTATTTGGGATTCCTTTACTAAATAATATCAAACTGTTTGCCGGTAATTCCGGTTTTACACTTTATGATGTTTTGGCTCCCGGTACTAGTTTTGAACAAAAGGTACAACAAACCGTCAGCCATTTGTCCGACACCGATTTTATACAATTGCAGTACCGCCAAGATTTGTTTACTTATGGATGGACGGATGATTTGGAACGTTTCAAATATTTGGGTTTATATTGGGAATTTAACCATATTACATATGTCCCCGGCTCATTTCTAAAATTGGGGCTATATGGCAATGCCGCTTATTTGAATAACCGGTTTGACCTAAGCTATTTGGCGAGTAAAACCGAAATAGTACAAACCTTATATTATGGCGTTAATAAAAATCCTAATCCACGCTTACACTTTGGGTACCGGCTTAAACTATATTCGGGCTTAGCCAACGCACAATCAGTAGGTAATACAGGTCAATTTTATACCACCAATGGACAAAATAATTTTTATTTACACCATTTGAACAATCTTAATGTTGAATTGCAAACTTCCGGTTATCATGCCAATGCCGACTCAAATTATTATATAAGCAAACTTTTTTTCAGTGGCAATTATGGGCCCGGAATCGATATTGGATTGACTTATAAACTCAGTGATAATATTACTTGGTCTGCGGCTTTACTCGATTTGGGATTTATATATTACACCAAAGATATTCACAGTCATTATATCAAAGGGAACTATCAATACGAAGGGGTTAATCTACAATTTCCTGAACAATCCTATATGGACTATTGGAAAAACATTAAAGATACTTTCAAAGAAAAAATTCGGAATAAAGATGATAACAGCAACTATATTTCTTGGAGACCTACACAATTTTATACTTCTATAAAATTAGGGCTAGGAAACCATAAAAAACAAACATGTGAAAACTTTTTAAATCCTATAACTAAAAGCACAAATTTTATCGGCTTAACAGGATTTGCACAAAAACAACCGGTTAAAATACACTTCGGGCTTAGTGCTTTTTATGCGCAAGAATGGTCAAAACATTTATATACTAAATTTAATGTAACTGCCGATAATTTTTCCTATTATGCATTGGGCGGTGGTTTAGTTTTAAATTTAGGACAACTGCAATTAAGCTTAATCGTTGATAATTTATTGGGATTATCAGATTTAGCCAAATCACGTAAACAAGCGATTCAATTTGGATTAAATTTTGTGAAATAAAAATTTGTTGAAACCAATACAAATAAATTTCAAATAACAGAAAACCAAAAAATGTCATTAAAAAATGGCATTTTTTTTATATCTTTAAGCGAGATTTGAAAACATACAATTATGCAAAAAATACTATTGGGAAATGAGGCGATTGCTCAAGGTGCCATTGATGCCGGTTTGTCCGGTGCCTATGGTTATCCGGGCACGCCTTCTACCGAAATTATTGAATATATTACCACACAATCCGAAACAAAATCGGGAAAAATCAAAGCGCATTGGTCCACCAATGAAAAAGTGGCTATGGAAGAAGCTTTAGGTATGTCATATGCCGGTAAGCGCGCTATTGTTACCATGAAACACGTCGGGCTGAATGTCGCAGCCGATGCCTTTATCAATATGGCAATATCCGGTATCAATGGTGGACTTGTAGTAGTTGTAGCTGACGACCCCTCACAACATTCCTCACAAAACGAGCAAGATAGTCGTTTCTATGGCAAATTTGCCATGTTACCTATTTTAGAACCCTCCAGTCAACAAGAAGCATACGATATGATGTCGTACGCATTTGAGTTATCCGAAAAAACCAAATTACCGGTTTTATTCCGGTCGGTAACCCGCTTATCACACTCTCGTGCCAATGTGAAATTAAAAAATAAACAAGCACAAAATTCATTAAATTTAGTAGCAGACACCAAACGATTTGCTTTAATCCCATCATTTGCCAAGATACAATACCGAAGCTTAATTGAAAAGCAAAAAGAACTGGAAAAAATTGCCGAAAATTCCCCTTGGAATACCTATACCGAAGGAACAGACACTACTCTCGGCATTATAGCTTCAGGTATTGCTATCAATTATTTGCTTGAAAATTTTCCTAACGGCGTCCCTTACGATGTTTTAAAGGTTAGTCATTACCCACTACCCAAAACACAAGTCCGTAAAATGTTTGACCGTGTTGATAAAATTTTAGTGTTAGAAGATGGCTATCCTTTTATCGAGGAAATGATAGGTGATTATTTGGGCCGAGAACAAAAAGTTACCGGCAGACTAACCGGTACTATTCCGCGAACAGGGGAGCTTAATCCGAATATTGTGGCTTATGCACTCGGTTTGGAAGATAAAATAGATGAAGACATACCTGAAATTGTAACGGGACGACCGCCACAACTCTGTCCGGGTTGCGGGCATATCGATTTGTATGAAGAACTTAACGATATTATCCCTGAAATAGGTGACAACCGTGTATTTTCAGATATCGGATGCTATTCGTTGGGCGTTTTGGAACCTTATGACAGCATTGATACCTTGATTGATATGGGTGCGTCCATACCTATGGCAAAAGGTGCTGCCGATGCCGGATTGTTACCGGCTATCGCCGTAATTGGCGATTCGACTTTTACCCATTCGGGCATGACCGGTTTATTGAGTGCCGTATGGGATAATACGCCAGTAACTGTAATCATTTCCGACAATTCGGCAGTTGCCATGACCGGCGCCCAACCCTCAGCTGCAATGGGACGTTTATACGATATTGCCAAAGGATTAGGCGTAGCGGAAGATCATATTAAAATTATCATCCCGTTGAAAAAATATCACGATAAAAATGTAGAAATCATTAAAAATGAATTGGACTACCAAGGTGTTTCTTTGATTATTGCGCAACGTCCTTGTGTCACCATGTCTAACGATAAAAAAGAATTGGCAAGACAGTTTAATACATTTGAACCCAGCTATTAAAAATAAAATGTGCGAAAACGGTCATTTCGATACTATTTTGCTCCTGTGTCGCAAAATCACTCAGTGACCTCACTGCAGTATATATTTATGTAACAGAATCAAAGGTGAATATGTGCTGTGAGTGTAGCGAATAGTGTAGCTAAACCACTGTCATCAAATAATCAAATAACCATATCACCAAATAACCAAAAGAATGAAAAAAGACATCATCATATCAGGCGTCGGCGGTCAAGGCATTTTGACCATTTCGGCGGTTTTAGATACCGCTGCTTTAGAAAGCGGCTTTAACGTAAAGCAATCCGAAGTGCACGGCATGAGCCAACGCGGTGGCGCTGTACAATCACACGTGCGTATATCGGATGCTCCGGTTTATTCCGATTTGATTCCCAAAGGTAAAGCAGACATTATTTTATCGGTTGAACCCATGGAATTGTTACGATATTTACCCTATTTACACCCCGATGGCTATCTGGTGACGGACAGCAATCCGTTTAAAAATATAGCCGATTATCCGGATGAGAACATCTTAAAAGCGCAAATAGAACAATTTCCTCATCACCGTATTGTTGATGCAAGAACCTTGGCTAAACGTGCCGGAAATTTTAGAGCGGCTAATATTGTTATGATTGGAGCCGTTTCTGATTTATTGCCTTTTGAAGACGAATTGCTCAAAAAAGTTATTGCCGATTTATTTCAACGTAAAGGCGAGCGTATCGTGCAAATGAATCTTGATGCATACGAATTAGGAAAATCTGCCATTTTGGTTTCATAAATCAAACCCAAATCATTGTGTGATTATTTTTGATAAGTCGTCTAAAAGGTCAAGAAATAATAATGAAAATCCCTATCAACCAGTGGTCAAAAGATGACCGTCCGAGAGAAAAATTGCTGCAAAAAGGCGTATCAGCACTTTCCAATGCCGAATTAATCGCTATTTTAATCGGTTCGGGCAATCGTGATGAATCTGCCGTGAGTTTGTCCCAAAGAATTTTGAAAGATGTCGAAAACAATTGGCAACAATTGGCAAAACTTTCACTAAAAGAACTCATGCAATACAAAGGTATCGGTGAAGCCAAAGCCATCAGCATTGTTGCAGCTTTAGAAATAGGGAGACGTCGCAATATGTCTGAAGCACTCAAACGAAAAGAAATCAAAAGCGCACAAGATGCCTTTGAACTTCTGGGACCCAACCTGTCCGATAAAACCATAGAAGAATTTTGGATTATCTATATGCGAAAAAATACGGTATCAGGTATAGAACGTTTGTATCAAGGCGGATTGGATAACGCATTGGTAGACATCCGTTTGCTCTTAAAACGCTTACTGGAAAAAGAAGCAACAGCTTTTATCATAGCACACAATCACCCTTCGGGTAACTTACAACCCAGCCATTCAGATAAAGATTTAACCAAAAAAATCAAAGACGCTACCGGTTATCTCAATTTGCATTTACTTGACCATTTGATTATAGCCGGCGACCAATATTACAGTTTTGCCGATCATCATGAATTGTAATTTTTGTATGTAGCTTTCAAAACCTCCGAGTTTATTGACTGACAAAATCAAACCTAAAATTTATGAATACGTTTTTTAAAAGTATAATAGTTTGAAAAAATACAACAATATGAGTACAACAATTGATATATTTCCGGTTGCAACACTTGATATTACTTTTGGTCAAGTTTTGGAACTTTCGCAAAAAAATGTCAATGCTTTTCTCAAATCAATAGGGATTAACAAAAAAGTTGTGTTAGAGGTAAATTTATATGGAAATTATGGCAAAAAAATTGATTTTCAGATGACTGACAAATTTGCATGGAAAGATGAATATGACGAAGATGAAGAAAAAAAGGAATATGTAATGTTTAGCATTAAAGGAATAGTCGCTGTTGCCGAAACTTATTTGGAAACCATTTATCAAGATGGTTGCATGGATCCTTGGTGGCAATTGGAAGAAATAATCAAAACCGACAAAAACATCAAAGAGTTGGATGTAAAAGTTGACAAAATAAAAAAACTTAACAAAAAATGGTATGTGCGTTGTCAATGGTCTAACCCAACCATTATGTATATTAGTTGTGGCTTGATAAGCGCCGCTATTGCAGAATTGACTTCCGGCATACTATATTCTTATGATGGGGCTTGGGAAATAGATGCCTTTCCGGCAGATAGCAAAGAATTTTTAGATTTTTATTATCGAAAAGAAAAAGCCAAAAGCAGTGAGTATTACGAGCGGGCTTTACACAGTTATGATACGCTTATAGAAGAACTAAAAGAACTACCTGACAAGTCATTGTAATTTTTTTTCTTGAACCAACCATAACCGCACTTCACACTTTCAACTTTACCGATTTCCACTTGGCACTTTCCGCTTTCCTCTTAGGTTATTGAATTTTCAGAAGCATCCACTTCACACTGCAATATTCCTTATAAGCAGAATTAAATAATGAAGCAATAACCAAGCCTTAGCAAACTAACTATGCAATGAAGCAGGAATAATCATCAATTCATCAATATTCATTAACTTTGCGATCAAACCACAAAAATCCATCCTCATGGCAAAATTCATCAAACTCTACAACGACCACACCGACCAAATTCTTATAGACGAAGTCGTTGAAACACTTCGCAATGGCGGGTTGGTCATTTACCCGACCGATACGGTTTACGGTTTGGGCGCCTCCATCAAAAGCCATAAAGCTATTGAAAAACTGGCGCAGCTCAAAGGTACCAAAGTCGATAAGGCAAATTTTACCTTTTTGTTTTCCGGTTTGAGCAATTTGTCCGAATATACCAAACAAATAGACACGGCAACTTTTAAAATCTTAAAAAAAGCTTTTCCCGGACCTTACACGATGATATTACCGGCTAATAACAATCTGCCTAAAATTTTTAAAAAGCGTAAAACTTTTGGTATGCGTATCCCCGATAATGCCATTTTACTCAAAATTATTGAAAAACTAGGACACCCCATTGTTAACATTTCTATCAAAGATGATGATGAAGTGGTGGAATATACCACCGATCCGGAATTGATTAACGAAAAATGGGGTAAATTAGTAGATGTCATCATTGATGCCGGTTATGGGGATAATAATCCATCAACAGTAATTGATTTGACAGGAGATGAACCGGAAGTTATCCGTGAAGGCAAAGGCGATATAGACCGGCTTAGTTTATAGCAATTAATAGAAAAGATGGCAGTTGCCATTCCAACAGAATACCGACCAAAAGTCGATATGACGAGGAATCCGGATTTCTCTCTGCGTTCGAAATGACACATAACCTAAAAAAACGGCCAACCTTATTCAGGGATTTACAATTTACAAAAATCTGAAATTGCAAATCTGAAATCTAAAATAAAAAAATTCTCATTTCATCAAATTGAAAGTAGGCATAAACAATGTAACAGAAAACAAATATTAAAGAACCTTATAGTCTATGAATCAGATAAATTTCTCAATTTCAAATCCGGTCACTTCGATACATTCTTTTCTCCTACGTCGCAAAGAACACTCAGTGTCCGTTTTTCATCAGAAACTTTCAACTTTTAACTTATTATCATGAACATACATTTTATTGCCATTGGCGGCGCAGCCATGCACAATTTGGCTATTGCACTCCACAAAAAGGGTTATCATGTAACCGGAAGTGACGACGAAATATTTGATCCGTCGAAATCACGATTGGAAAAATATGGTTTATTACCCGAAAAATTCGGTTGGTTTCCTGACAAAATAACAACTGATATCGATGCAATTATTCTCGGTATGCATGCCAAACCGGACAATCCCGAGCTACGTAAAGCCCAAGAATTGGGTTTGAATATTTATTCTTATCCCGAATACTTATATTTGCAAAGTCGAAATCAAAAGCGGGTGGTTGTTGCCGGATCGCATGGCAAAACAACAATTACCTCAATGATTTTACATGTTTTAGCAGCGCATGAAAAAGATGTCAATTATATGGTCGGTTCGCAACTCAAAGGATTTGATACCATGGTCAAGCTTGACGACCGGCTTGATACTATTATTCTTGAAGGCGACGAATACTTGTCATCACCTATCGACCCGCGTCCCAAATTTTTGTGGTATCATCCGCATTTGACGGTTATCAGCGGTATTGCTTGGGACCACATGAACAAATTCCCCAACAAACAAGACTATATTAACCAGTTTGCCAAATATATAGACACCGTTGAACCCGGTGGCACCCTGATTTACAATGAAGAAGATGAAGTGCTTAAAAATTTGGTTGCACATCGTCAACATGATATAAAAATGCTCCCTTACCGGACACCGGCATATGAAAAAAATGGCAATCGTTTTTATATCCTTACCGAAAAGGATAAAATACCCATGCAAATATTAGGGGCGCACAATATGCAAAATACCGAAGCCGCCCGCATGATTTGTAACCAGCTTGGTATATCTAATAAAGATTTTTACCAAGCCATCCAAAGTTTTAAAGGAGCAGACAAGCGTTTGGAAAAACTGGTAGAAAACGATAATACGGTTATTTTTAAAGATTTTGCTCATGCACCATCTAAAGTAGAAGCCAGTGTTAAGGCAGTCAAAGAAAGTTACCCCGATAAAAAAGTGGTAGCGGTATTAGAACTGCACACATACAGCAGTTTGAACCGTAAATTTTTGCCCGAATACAAAGACAAACTTAAGGCAGCCGATACAGCTATTGTCTTTTACTCACCAAAAGCCGTTGCTTTAAAAGGTTTGGAACCGATTCCACCGGAATTGATTGTTAAGGAATTTAATTACTCCGGATTGAAAGTCTTTACCGAACCGGAAAAATTGCATCGTTATTTATATGATTTAGATTTGCAAAATACAGCTTTACTACTGATGAGCAGTGGTAATTACGGCGGCTTGGATTTGAATAAAATTGTAAGGACAGTTAACCCATAAAAAAATACTATTGAACTCCATAGAGGCGGTATATTTGTTGATGAAGCATAAAATCTCCATCGGTTTTTCTTGAAACAATAAAATATACCTTGATTTTTTGTGTATTTTTGAGGGGCAAATTGCACAGCTTATAATTTATTGTTTTTGGAATTTGCCCGAATTTTGATTTTTTACACTATCGTTTGATTTGCGTTAGGGATAGAAGTGGTAGCCCGCCGCAGGGGCGCCTGTTGGTTTTAAGACGGACGGAGGCGACCGCAGGAAGCCCCCGTACCGCCTATAAAACAACAGTGCGGCACAAGGCGGCTACAAACGGATAGCCCGCTTGAACGCCCTAAATAATTAATGAAATATTAAAAAATGAAAGTTTTATTGCTCGACAAAAATCATCCGTTACTCAAAGAGGGCTTGTTGCAATTAGGGTTTGAAGTGGATGAAAATTATACGGCACCAAAGCAAGATGTGGAAAGGACAATTGGCGATTATGACGGAATGATCATCCGCAGCCGGTTTCCTATAGACCGGGCGTTTTTGGAAAAAGCCCGGCAGTTGAAATTTATCGGGCGTGTGGGTGCCGGGTTGGAAAATATTGATGTCGATTTTGCCCGTAAACGACATATTGCACTATTTAATGCGCCGGAAGGGAATAGAAATGCGGTAGGAGAACATAGTTTAGCACTGATACTCAATTTGTTAAACCAGATAAATATAGCTGACCGTGAAGTGCGGCAGGGTATTTGGAAACGGGAAGCTAACAGAGGAGAAGAATTGGACGGAAAGACTATCGGCATCATAGGTTATGGCAATATGGGTAAGGCATTTGCCAAAAAATTGCAGGGCTTTGATGTGGAAGTTTTGGCTTATGATATTAAACCGAATGTCGGCGATGCTAATGCCCGTCAGGTAGATTTGGTAGAATTGCAGGCTAAAGCCGATGTGTTGTCACTGCATGTGCCACATACGCCATTGACTTACAAAATGGTTAATGCAGATTTTATCAAAGCATTTAAAAAAGATTTTTGGTTGATAAACACGGCACGCGGTACGGTAGTTGATACGGAAGCATTGGTCGCTGCACTTGAAAGCGGAAAAATTCGCGGTGCCGGATTAGATGTATTGGAATATGAAAAATCATCATTTGAAAATATGTTTGACCGTGATGAATTGCCCGCTGCATTTAAGAAATTAATAGCTATGAACAATGTGATATTAACGCCGCATGTTGCCGGTTGGACGCAAGAGAGCAAGATAAAATTGGCAAAAGTGATATTGAAAAAAATTGCATTATGGAAATCGAACAAGTCGAAAGCGAATTAGTAGAAAGTGCGATGTGGAAGTGCGAAGAGATAAATTATGAATACGGAACAATTAGAAATCTGCTTGTTTCAGCCTATAAACAATAAATTCTAATATCAAAATTTATACAAAATAATATGAAAAAAATTGACAAAAAATTAATGGAACGCAGTAATGGAAAATGCGAATTGTGCGGTAGCGATCACAATCTTTCGGCTTATGTGGTAGCTCCCGAAAATCATTCTGATAATGAAATTATAGTTTGTGAAACTTGTTTGACACAAATAGAAAATCCGGATACAATGGATACTAATCACTGGCGTTGCTTGAACGACAGCATGTGGAGTGAAGTGCCGGCAGTACAAGCTCTGGCATGGCGATTGCTACATCGTTTAAACAACAAAGGAGAAGCTTGGGCTCAAGATTTATTGGATATGCTTTATCTGGACGAAGATACTCAAGCATGGGCTGAAGCCACCGGTGAAGGTAACCAAGAAGATGCTGTAGTGCATAAAGATAGTAACGGTGCCGTTTTACAAAATGGCGATTCGGTAGTTTTAATCAAAGATTTGAAAGTAGCCGGTGGTGGGTTTACTGCCAAGCGCGGCACGGCGGTCAGACGTATTTCGTTGGTAGCCGACAATCCCGAACATATAGAAGGACGTGTTGAAGGACAGCAAATTGTGATATTGACCAAATATGTGAAGAAGATTTAGTGGAAAGTGCCTAGCGGAAAATGGTATACTTCGACAGGCTCAGTAACCGGAAGCGATAAAATGGAAAGTGCGACATCGGACATCGAACATCGGCACTTCGATACTATCCCGATGAAAATCGGGATCACTCAGCGACCTATGAAGCAGAAACAAAGGTGACCGAGTGCTGTGAGCGTAGCAAACAATGTACCGAAGTCACCGAAGCCCCGACATCAATTAACCAAATAACCAGTGTAACCAATTAACCAATTAATCAAACATATCAAAGATTATCTAAAATTCTGCCAACGTTCCAGCAATGCGCATGGCTTGCATTCACCATTTATGTATCGGTTGGCAACACAATGTTTGTATGACAAGAACAAATATCCGGAATACCGGGTGTTAAAAAATTATCACAAACATTTATTGCGCGATAAAACCGTATATAAAATTACCGATTTGGGTGCCGGCAGCCGGGTGTTTCAATCACCAAGCCGCTCTGTTTCTCAAATGGCAAAAATTGCCGGAAGTAGTGTCAAAGATATGGAACGATTGTTTAGACTCATACGGTATTTTAAGCCGGAAAGCATTTTGGAATTGGGTACTTCACTGGGAAAATCGACTTTTGCGATGGCTCTGGGCAATCCGGAAGCACAGATAATTACGGTAGAAGGAGATGAGAATTTGGTGAATTTTACCAAACAACAATTTCAAAAATCAGAGATTCAGAAGGTTAAAATTATTCATAGCGATTTTGATGACTATCTTAATCAATTAAATCAAACGGATAAAACTTTTGATTTTGTGTTTATCGATGGCAATCATCGTTTAGAACCGACTTTAAGATATTTTGAAAAATTACAAAAGCATCTGCATAATGATTCAGTCATTATGGTAGATGATATCTATTGGTCGGAAGAGATGCAAACTGCTTGGCAAACATTAAAAACCCATCCAAATGTGAAACAATCTGTTGACACTTTTTATTACGGTTTATTATTTTTCAGAAAAGAACAACATCCACAGGATTTTATCATCAATTTGGATAGTTTGAATTTATTCTAAACACAGCGTCACATAGAGTAATTTTTACCGGTTGAATTTGAAAAGAAAGTGTTAAATTTACCGGAAAAAGACTGATAGATTCAGAGTTTTACAGCTATGAAGTACAAAAAATCATCAATTCCTCAAATTGCTAACAAATATTTGTATTTTAAAAAAATTATTATGTAATTTTGTTTTATAAAATTTTTTACCATGAAAAGACCAGTTCAACCAAGTCCAAAAGATGTAGAAATTACGGTAAGTCCTAAAAAAACCATTGTCAGCAGAACCGATGCCAAAGGTATTATCAAATTTGTCAATGATTATTTTAAAGAAATAGCCGGTTATAATGAACAAGAGTTAATCGGACAACCGCACAATGTTATCCGGCATCCAGATATGCCAAAGGTTATTTTTAAGCATTTGTGGGATGAACTCAAGCAGGGACATGATGTACGAGCTATTATTAAAAACCTTGCTAAAGATGGTCGTTATTATTGGGTCATTACCAATTTTCATACTTTATATGATGATGACGGTAACATTATCGGCTATTATGCCCGAAGAAAAGCTGTTCCGCAACATGTCAAAGAAGAAGTGGCTAAGTTATACAAAACCTTGAAATCTTTGGAAGACCAAGGTGGCATGGAAGCTTCGGAACAATATTTGACCCAATGGCTTAAAGAACACAATACGACTTACAGCGGATATGTGGAAAGTTTGTTTGGTGGTGATAAAGAGTTAATACAACGCTATTTAAAATCGGAAATTTCAGATGCTGACTTATCAAAATGTGAAGATCAATTCATTTCCAAATTTGAAAAAGAACATCATGGTAAAGCCAAAAAGAAAGGTTTTTTGAACAAACTTTTTGGAAAGTAAATAGCTATAAATCAAAAAGTTATTAACAGGTGTTTTTTTATTAAGCACCTGTTTTTTTATTTTAATATTTTTTTTTAAACATCTTAAGATTATTTTTAAAGATTACATAATTATCATTCTTAATTTTGAATGATTTTTAAAAAAATAATAAGTACAAATTGTTGAAAATTAATTAAATAATTAAGAATTAATTTACGTAACAAAAGCGACTTTTTTATATATTTGGAAGTTCTAACAAATAAACAAGTAAAATGAAATTAAAATTACTACTCGTCTTATTTTTAATAAGTGATATTGTAAATTCACAAATTCCTGCCGGTTACTATGATGCCGCCAATGGCAAAACCGGTTATGAATTAAAAACAGCACTTAAAGATATCATAACTAACGGACATAATGACCAAGGTTATAATGCTTTATACACTTTATATCAAAGTTCAGATGTAGATAATTATTATGAAAATGATCAGACACTTTTGGATATGTATTCTGAAGTGCCTTCCGGACCTGATAGTTACGAATATACTCAAACCGGAGACAAATGCGGCAGCTATCAAGGGGAAGGTGGATGTTATAACAGAGAACACATTATGCCGCAATCGGTTTTTAATTCGGCTTCGCCGATGAAAAGTGACGGGCATTTTGTCGTCCCTGCCGATGGTTATGTCAATAACAGACGAAGCAATTATGCTTTTGGGGTTGTTACCAATCCTACTTGGACATCTACAAATGGTAGTAAAGTTGGACCAAATGCAACAGCAGGTTATACCGATACGGTTTTTGAACCGATTGATGAATTTAAAGGTGATATTGCCCGCATGTTGTTTTATTTTGCAACCCGATATGAAGACCAAGTAGCGAGTTGGTCACATCCGATGCTCAATGGTACTTCCGACCAAGTATTTTCAGATTGGTTTCTTGATATTTTATTACAATGGAATACAGACGATCCTGTAAGTCAACGGGAAATTGATCGCAATAATGCGGTCTATAATTTTCAAGGCAATAGAAATCCCTTTATCGACCATCCGGAGTGGGTAAATGAGATTTGGAACAATAATCAAAATAACGGCAACGGCGGTGGCGGATCCGGAAATGGTAATCCTTCAGCTTCACAAGTTATTGCTATTCAAGATTTTGACGGCACAACACCGGATTGGAGTTACACTGAATATGATAGTGGTTATAATTGTTTTAATATTGCAAACAATTACCAAGGTAATACAACCAATTCATTACAAATTAAAGGAACTAATGGACATAACGCTGATCCTTATATTGAATTAGCCAATGTAGATTTGACCTCTTATAATAACGTAAAATTATGGGTGTATTTTGCTGCAAATGGACCAGATACGAGTGATGATTTATATATTGATTATTCCTTTGATAACGGAGCATCTTGGACAAATGTCAAATTAGTCGACGGTTATGGTAATACTAATTTAAGTTTTGGCGATACCAATGCCAGTAATCCTACGACCGTTTCTCCTAATCCGTATAGTATTGATATTCCTGATACTGAAACCCAAATAATGGTTAGAATTCGTTTTGATGAGCGAGGTAGTAAAAATAATACATCGGATTATTACTTTGTGGATGATATTAAATTAGTAGGCGATTCAACCTCAAACGGGCCCTCCATTACCAACATTACACAAAATCCAACTACCGTCACATCTTCTGATACCGTAAGCGTGTCTGCCGATGTTACTGACCCTGATGGTATAGGCGGAGTAGAATTACACTGGGGAACCACAAGCGGTTCTTTAAACAACACTATAAACATGAGTCTATCATCCGGCAATACTTATACCACTGATTCGAATATTCCCGCCCAAGTAGATGGAACAACTGTTTATTACGAAATTTATGCTCTGGATAACAATGCCGACGACACCACTTCATCCGAACAAAGTTATACCGTAAATGATAACCCGCCTTGTGCCTCTGAATTAATTATCTCAGAATATATTGAAGGTAGCAGTAACAATAAATATTTGGAATTATATAACGGAACCGGCAATACGGTCAATATGGATAATTACGATGTTAGGATTTATGCAAATGGCGCTTCATCGCCTTCAACAACCATAAATTTAACCAACACGAATCTTGCCGATGGTTCTGTGTTTGTTTTAGCCCATTCATCGGCTACAGCTTGGAGCGGAACACCTGATCAAACAAGCGGAAGTTTGACATTCAACGGCGATGATGCCGTAGAACTCTACAATACCGCCACCGGACAATCGGTGGATATTATCGGGAAAATAGGACAAGACCCCGGTTCTCAATGGGGTAGCGGATCCACTACAACCAAAGACCATACACTGGTAAGGAAAGCAACCGTAACAGCCGGTGATACCAATGGCTCCGATGCTTTTGATCCGGCAGTTGAATGGGATGGTTTTGCCGTTGATGATGTATCACATCTCGGTAGTCATACTATGACTTGCACTACTTGTGTCGAACCGACTTCTGATGCTGTTTTTCATGCCAATTCACCTCAAAATATTACAACAACTTCTTTAACACTGAACTGGACTAACGGTGATGGTGATAATAGAATTGTTGTATTGCGCGAAGCCAATCCGGTAACTTTTGTGCCGGTTGACGGCACCACTTACACCGGAAACAGTGATTATAGTGCCGCAACAGATGTAAGCGGCAACGGTGAATATGTGGTTTACAACGGTAATGGCTCTACGGTTGATATAACCGGTTTAACACCCGGAACTTTATATTATGCCGTAATTTACGAATATAATTGCGCCCCCGGTAGCGAAGATTACTACACATCCGGGACACCGGCAACCGATAGTTTTTATACAACGCCGGAAACCCCCGACACCTTTGTAGCCGATTGTGTAGGCTTAACAAGTATTGACCTTAGTTGGACAGCGCCTGCAACAGGTAACTTTGACGGCTATTTGGTCGTTGCCAGAGAAGGCGCAACACCACATTCTGTCAATTCCTTAGACCCCAATAGCAATTTAGGCGAAAATACCGATTATTCTGCTGCGGCTACATACGGCACCTCTACACCCAACTCGCATATTTTATATAAAGGCACGGCAACTTCGGCAACAATTACCGGATTGACTAATGGCACTTCTTACACTTTTGAAATCTTTGCTTATGCAACAAACGGTACCCTTTACCGCTATTCTGCCGGTAAACAACTGACTAAAACCATTGAACTTAATAATGTAACGGCGCCACTAACTTCCGGTGCCAATCAGCAGGTCACTGTAACTTGGACCAACCCCGGCAATACCTGTTTTGATGAAATTTTGGTTGTAGCAAATGAAACCGCAGGTATTGATTTTACGCCTTCCGGAGACGGGTCGGCTTATACGGCTAACAGTAATTATGCTGGGGTAAATTCTATTGTTTACAAAGGCACCGGCAATCAAATAACAGTTACCGGTTTGACTAATGGAACGACTTATTATTTTGAAATTTTTGTCCGTAAAGGGACCGATTGGTCAACCGGTGTAGAAGTCAGTGGCGTGCCAAATGATATAACTATCTTAGAACCCGGAGATTTGGCAATTTTGGCTGTCAATACCGATATTGATAATGACCCGGGGGGCAATGGTAACGGTTCGGGAGACGAAATAGCTTTTGTCTGCTTCAAAGATATCAATCCCGGTACTAAAATTTATCTGACAGACAATGGTTATGAACGCGAAGTCGCCGGAAAATGGGGTAATACCGAAGGCGTTATTGCCATTACCAGATTAAATACGACACTGACCAAAGGTACTATCATAGTATTAGAAACCAATGCCAATACCAATGGTAATATATTGGATCCTTCTCATTTTGACATTTATACTTGTGGGGCAATAGATAGTGATTGGCAAAAGGAATTTGTGGGCGGTCAAGGCGGTTTCAATTTAAATAACGACGACGATGTTTGGATTATGCAAGGCGGTATTTGGAATAACGGGACCGCTGGAAATCATGATGCAACGTATAATGGAAACGTTTTATACGGTTGGACCGAAAGCGGTTGGAATAATGGTGTTGGAAACGGGACAAACGGTACCAAATGGTCTAATTTGTATCCCAACTCTAAATGTTTTACCACAGTAGCACCTACCGGTGATGGAAAAGTAAAATTTAATGACCCTAATGATCCTGATTTTTCTACAACAACCAATGATCGTTTGGATTGGATTGCTTTAATTAATACGACGGGCAATTGGGACACTTATACAACCAATGCCGATTACAATGCCGGTGGTTATGATTATAAAAACAATACCACTTGTCCGGCTATGACTATTGCTAACAATGTGCATACAGCCGGTAAATGGAATGGAACTAACAATACCAATTGGTTTGATTGTAGCAACTGGGATACTTTGACCGTGCCGGATGAAAATACCGATGTAACTATTTCAGGATCTGCCGGAAATCAAGCTGTTGTTGATGCTACGGCAGCAGATTCCGATTTGTATAGTGATATCGCCAAAACGGCCAATTTAACTATTGAAAATGGTCTTTGGATAGAAGTGTTAAATGATGCGGATATACTTGAAATTCATGGTAATTTAACGATTGCTTCCGGTGCCAGCCTTGATTTGGATGGTGCTTCCACTACACAAGACGGTCATATTAAAATTTATGGCAATTGGATTAATCAAGCAACAGAAGCTGATGTATATGAAGGGCAAAGTTCTATTGAGTTTTTAGGAACAGTGCCACAATCAGTCACTTGTAATTCGGGTAATGAAACTGAAAAATTTTATAATTTAACTATCAATAATCCATCAGGGGTTACCTTTGCCAGTGGTAATATTCACGCACAGCACGACTTGAATATCTTGCAAGATACGCCGGTTGATATTACAGATGGGCATTATTTGCTTGCAGGACACAATTTAGTTAATAATGTAGACATAACTATAGAAAACCAAGGAAGTTTAGTGCAAACCGATGATGCCGGAAGTATTACAGGCACAGGCACTTTCAAACTCAATAAAACCAGTTTGCCACTTAACAATTATTGGGAATACGTCTATTGGTCATCGCCTTTAAATTCAACAACATTTACTTTGGGTGATATTGTTTCTAATGCTTGGCGATACTACAAATTTGATCCGAACCAAGCCAATAACGGCCATACCTATCCGGGTTGGGTAATGTTGTCGGCAGCCGATATTCCTCAAAAAGGTATTGGTTATGCTATTTCTGCACCAAACGGAACCGGTAGTAATCTTATTATTTCAAGCTCTTTTGTCAAAAATAATGATCCGTTTAACAACGGAGCTATAACCGTATCAATTCTTAAAAAAGGAGGCCCCGGACTTATAGGCGACTTTAATTTACTAGGCAATCCGTATCCGTCTGCTATCGATTTTAATGCCTTGGCAAATGATAATGCTGCCATAAACGGAGCATACTACTTATGGACCAATTGTGCCGGTTTGTCAGGTAATCATCATCAAGATAGTGGCTATACAACCTATTCGGTTTCGGGAACAAGTGTGCAAGCTTGCACAAATGGCGCACAAGCCGGACGTTATATAGCAACGGCACAAGGTTTTATGGTAGAAGCTAATACAGATAATGCTAACTTGACTTTTCACAATAGTCACAGGGTATTAGGTAACAATGATGGTTTCCTTAACAGACCAACTCAAAACAGAGACATTTTATGGTTGGATATGAAGGACGATTCCGGAAAATTTTCGCAAATTGCTGTTGGTTTCTATGATGGCGCCAGTACCGGATTTGACCGCTTGTTTGATGCCAGAAGTATGAATGCCGGTAATGGTTATGCTTTGTATGCCGTTAATGGCAATGATAAACTCGTTATTCAAGCCTTGCCAAATCAAAATATAGAAAATGCGATAGTGCCTTTAGGAGTTGAAATTACAAATACTGCTGATGTATCGCTGCAACTAAATCATACGGAAGGCTTTGAAAATTTTGATATTTATTTAAAGGACAAACTGACAGGAACCATACATAATCTTAAAACCGGAGCATATACGATTCACCTTGATCAAGGCATATATGAAAATCGTTTTGAGTTGATATTCAACAGGATACTCGGTGTTGATGAAACTTCAAATAATCCCGGCTTATTGATAAGTCAACATAAGGCAATGTTTAAATTATGGTATGCAAACGATACCAAAATACAACAAGTTATGGTGTTTGATGTAACCGGTCAATTACTTTTTGAGAAAAATAACATCAATAGCCATGAAATAAATATTAACTTACAACAGGTTGCCAATGGAAATCTACTAATCTTTAAAGTACTGGATGATAAAGGCCGAATAGCTGTCAAAAAGGCGGTAAAATTATAATATTAATCTTTCTAAAACTCTGAAACCTGTCAAGTTTGTGCTTGGCAGGTTTTTTGTAAATTTGTATCAAATTTTAAAAAAGAAAATTATGTTTGGAAAAA
>Ga0256832_1000972_pt1 | contig 19146 bp, 25 predicted proteins | sample 134614metaG_FD_190534 | JGI IMG/M metagenome (GOLD analysis project Ga0256832, IMG submission 190534) | Hydrothermal vent microbial communities from Lau Basin, Pacific Ocean - 134-614 | ecosystem: Environmental > Aquatic > Marine > Hydrothermal vents | place: Pacific Ocean: Lau Basin | collected...
CTGAATCGGCAGCCTGCGGCTCAGGCTCAGCAGCCTGCGGCTCAGGCTCAGCAGCCTGCAGCTCGGACGGCTCGGCGGCCTGGGGCTCAGGCGGCTCAGCAGCCTGGGGCTCGGGCGGCTCGGCAGCCTGGGGCTCGGGCGGCTCGGCAGCAGGCTGCGCACCTGCGACGACGGTGTCAGGATCTTCGACGGTCATTCGTTACCTCCTTTGGTATTTGCGGCATTGCCACTTGCGGCATTGCCACCGGCGTCAGCAATATCGGCTTCGAGCATGTCGAGCATCCGAGTCAAACTGGTTGCTTCGATCTTACGCTCGTTGAGCGCCATCTTAGCGCCAATATGCATATCTGCCAACACCAACTTGTTCTGCAAGTTCTCACGCATCTGCTCAAGCTGCGCCTGGATCCTAGCAAGCTCAAGCTGCGCATTCGTCTGCGACTTGGCCATCTCAACCTGCGGCTTCGATGCCTCGGCCATGGCCTTGCCGGCATTCAACTCGGCGCGAGCCTGCAACTCTGTCGCCTGAGCCTGGAGCTTCGCCACCTCTGCCTGCGCTTTGGCCAGCTCCAACTGCCTGGCCATCTCAGCCATCTTAATCTGCGCCTCGTCCGGCGCCGCTCGGCCGCCCAGCCGCCTGATCTCATCCGCGATCTCCTTCCTCTTCTTGAGAGGCGACACCTCGACGATGTACTCCGGCGGGATCGGCACACCTGCACGCACAAGCTCAAGCGCCGTGGCAAACTCGCGTTCATCCGCCGTGCCGCGACGCGGCTTCGTGCCGACCACGACGTCGTACCGCCCAAGCGTCACATTGGTCAGCGTGTCGCCCGCATTGATGGTAAGCTCCTCGCCGGCGATGCGAAACGTACGTCTAGTCGTGTAAAACTGCTGCACGAGCGTTAGCGTCTTACGTGCGATCTGCTCGCGCGTGCGCTGCAAGTTGAGATACAACGCCTGGAGCTGCAAGCTCGCGTTGGCCTGCGCCCGACTCAGCGTGACGCCCGATACCTCGGCGTTCGGCAAGTCGCCCAGCAGCGCCTCGACTCCGCTGATCTGCATCAAATAGCTGCGAGCCTTGCGGGCAAACGACTCGAACCCAGTTGGTATGGGGTTCGGACGGATCTTCTCCGGGGCCGGGCGGTTACGCCGATGCACAATAACGAGGTTGTCGTCCCCGCCGCGTTCTTCGAGCTCGTCAGGCGTCATGCCGACGAGGCTGCCCTCTTCGACCACCCAGCCGCTGTTTGCCGTCGCTCGAATCGCCTCGACCACCGCCGTGTCCGCATCGTTGATCATCGTCTGAGGGTCGACGAGCGAGTCTACAACACCCGCCGCGCGGCCGCGGGTGAAGTCGGGGAAAAATGCCTGCACCGTGAAATGCGGGTACGGCGACCACGACTCGTGCAGCTTGATGCCTGCGACCTCGACCTCCCACCAGATCGCCTGACGCATCTTCCGTCGCAGCGCGTACCCGTGCGCGTCGGCGACTGCGCGCACCTGCTCCTCGTCCCAGTTGTCAGGCACCGGCGCCCGGTCGCCCGTGGCGAGGTCGACGAACTCCATCTGGCGTCGCATCTTGCGGCTTTGCCGCTCGATCAGCAGCACGTACAGCATACTGTCGTCTCGCGGCAGCGCACCCGAAGCCGGGTAAGCATGCCCCGCAATGGCGTCGCCGTCAGTTGCGAAGGTGCGCACCAGTGCATCGTTAGCGTTGGTCGACGTGGCCGCCGCTTCTGCTTTCCACCTTGCGGCTTTGCCGTAAAGCAGCTCAACCTCATCGAGCGTGACCCAGCGGGTGATCAGCACCTCTGGCCACTTCTCGACATCGTAGTCACGCGCTCCTTCGGGGATCACCACCTCGCGCGGGTCGAGGGCGGTGTACACGATGTCGCCAATGACGTTGTCGTCTGTGCGAATGCGGATGTCGATGAACCCCCGCGACGTGATAATCCCATCCCTGAACATCTCATGCTCGGCGTTGTGATACCCGCCGATGTCGAGCACCTGCTCGACGACGGAGGTCAGCAACTGCCCACGCATGAAGTCCTCGTCGGACCCATCTCGCCCTTTGAACTCAAACGACACCTGCTCGCGCGCGTATGCGCCCAGCAGCGTGTTAACGATAGGGCGAATGAAGTTGTTGCGGTACTGCTTGCGCTTCGGCGGCACGTAGTCACCACGCGCGACGCCGGCCGCGTCGACCTCTGCCTGCGTCCAGTGCTTGCCGAAGTAGTAATCCTCGTTGCGGTTCGCCCGCATCACAAACCACTCGTGATGCGGCCTACATGCCAGGTATGCGTCTGTCGCTCTCGTCATGGCAATGCCCTATAGTGTCAAGTCGCCTACGGCGTCAAGTCGTCTGCATCAGGCACTGCGCGGGCCTGATAGCGAAGCCGGCGTCGAGCAAGGCTGAGGAGACGCTCGATACGCTCGCTCTCTGGGTCCGGCGCCCGCACCCGCTCTGGCGCGCCCATCTCAGACAGCATGAGCCCAATCCACGCCAGTGCATCGACCTGGTCGTCGTGCGTGCCGCCCGGGAACGACAGCAGCTCCTTCTTCAACTCTGGGAACCACGGCGCGTCGACTGGAAATCTCACCAGCCCATTGCGCATCATACCCTGAATCGCCCGCGCGCGCAGCTCCTTGTCACGGCGCTTGTGCGGCAAAGGCGTAATCGCGCAGCGGTGCGCCTTCCTCTCCTGGATGCGACGTTCGAGAAACGGCCCGATGGCCTGGCGGATATGCCCGTCCTCAACCCCGTGAATTGCCGGCTCCCAATAGAGGTCGAGGTCGATCATGCGCTCGACCAACTCCGCCGTGTCCGCCTTGAGACGCACGACGTCGAGCACCCACACAACTCCATCACGATCGTGGCCGACGACGACAGCGACGCTGTAGTCATTGCGCTCGCGCTGCCCAAGGGCCAAGTCCCAAGCGATATACACCTCAACGTCATCGCGGTCGGGCGCCTCGTCGGGGCCATAGTATCGGAACATCTCCGGGGTGAAATACGCCCCGCCCATGGGCTGTGGGTTCTGCTGGTACAGCGCCTCCCACACCCAGTCAGCGGCGATCTGCTTGTACTGCAGCAAGAACTCCTTCGAGTACCGCTCCGGGTGCAGCGGCTCGCCCCGCTTGCGATGCGGCTCGTCCTCGACCGCAATGGCCGGGTACCGCACGATCTCGAATTTGTCACCCTCGCCGCGCTCGGACAGCCGCTCCAGCCGCCCGGTGAGGTCGTCCTCGTGCCATCGCTGCGCAATGACGAGCACCCCGCCGCCAGGCGCCAAGCGGGTATACGCCTCGGTGATGTACCACTGCCACACCTTCTCACGCTGGTCAGCGGAGAGCGCCTCCTCGAAGCCCTTGAACGGGTCGTCGATCACCAGCATGTGCGCACCAGACCCCACCACGGCAGACCCCACGCCCACTGCCTTCAGGCCACCACCCTGGGTCGTACGCCACTGCTCCGAGCCCTGCGCATCGCGGTGGAGCCGCGCTTGCGGGAACAGCACATGGTGCTCCTCGTGGCGTAGCCGCTCGCGGATCTTCTTCGAGAAGTCGACGGCCAACGCCGCCGTGTGCGTGGCGATGATTACCTCGTGATCAGGATGCCTGCCGAGGAAGAACGACGGCCCGAAGTCTGTCGCCATGGTCGATTTGCCGTGTCGCGGCGGCACGGCGAGGATCAGTCGCGGTGACCGACGATTGACGACGTCGTCGTAGAAACGCTCCAAGCGTGCGGCGACTTCCTCGTGGAACCAGTTCGCGTCGAAGTTCGGATGGAACCGCTTGATGTAATGCAGCAGGCGCTTACGCGCCAACATGCGTGCGGCGAACTCACGGCGGACGTCGCTGGCGGCGATGCGGCCTGCAGGGCTGCTTGGCGCAGGGCCGCCTTGCGGCGTCGCGGCGTCGCCGAGTGCAGCGTCGAGCAGGTCGGCGATGCTGCCTTTGCTTTCAGCAGATGAGTCGCGTTGCGTCATTGCACGGGGCTGCAGTGCGTCATCGCACGATGCCGTTTAGCCGGTCCGCAACCAAGCGGGCGTAGCCGGCGATGTCCACCCACGAGTCGTCGTAGTCGGGGTCGCCGTTCAGGATTCGTCCGATCTTGTGGGCAATCATCTCAAGGGCCTCGCGCTGATCGTCGGCGAGGTCTGCCCAGCGGTCTGTGGCTTGCATCACGAGCTTGAGGTCTTGCGTGATTGCGGCGTGGCCAGCGAAGCTGCCATACCGCTTGCCACGCTCGGCAAGCAGGGCGTCAATCGCCGTCGTCGCTTGCGTCGCTCGCGTCTGCGAGGAGGCCGGAGACTGCGTCTGCGACGCCGTCTGCGACGCTGTCTGCGCCGGCCGGCTCGCTGACGTCGGCTTCCACAAGGCGTGCGAGTTCTTCGTCAGGGAGTCCACGGAGGTCATCGGGGGTCCTCACGGTCAGGTAGATGTCTTTGCGCTCGGGGTCATAGGCGTTGATCAGTTTCCCGATCTCACGCCAGGCGTTGACGAGGTCGGCGGAGGACTCAGCCGCGTAGACAGCGTCCATCATACCTTGGAGGACGTCTTGCTTGGTGAGGCTAAGCTGCTGTGCGGCGTGGCGCGCTGCGGCGGAGAGGGCGAGCTGCACGTGCGGGCGCAAGTGGATCGGGTCGCTGGGCTTGCGCTTCACGCCGGCGGCCTCGTAGCTTTGGGTTATGTTCTTTCCGGCGAGGCGGGCTTGGATCCAGCGCTTTTCCTCTGCTGTTAGGCGGCTGAGCGCGTCGATTGCTTTGCTGCTGAGAATCATGCCGTCATTTTACCACGTCTCGTCGCGCTCACGAGCTGCCCCTTCACTGCATTTTTCGACACCCCCGGTTCCCGGATCCAGGTTGCCTGCGTTTTTCAAAATCATTCACCCCCTCGACTGGACCCTAGTGCGCTTCGCGCCTATCCTGCGGATAACGAAGCCGCAGGGCGGGCCTGCGGCGGTGCTACAAAGGAGAAACGGGATGGATTATCAAGATCGCTACTACATCCAAAAAATAATCGAAGACTTGCGCCGGGGCGCGGACATCGCCGCGGCGCACGGTGACTTAAATGAATTAGTGCGCATCGCCGCCACCGCGGCTGCGCTGGCTCGCGGCCTGGACGCCGGGGAGCAATTAACACCTAGCATATGGTATATGGTCGACGCTGTCGTGACGTTGGCCGCCGCGAGGATTACCCTAGCAGCACGTTCATACCCGCACGACGGCGCGTGGGAGCGGGCGGTGGACGACGTCGCCGCCCTGGTGAAAAAAACGGCCGAGATGCGGCCGTTCAAGGCAAAAGAAAAGGAGGCCTAACGGCCTCCTTTTCTTTTGCCCTCCGGTACTGCCGCTGCAAGCGATTGCTGAACGCAGTAGCGGCAGCGCCGCGAGAGCGCTTCGCACTTATCCTGCGGGTAACGAAGCCGCAGGGTGGGCCTGCGGCGTTTCTGCTAAGAGGAAAATACCATGGCCAAGTTTGTGAACCTCACTCCTCACGAAATTGTAATCCGTCGTCCCGACGACACCGACCTGCGGGTGCCGCCAAGTGGTACGGTGGCACGGGTGGCGGTCGACGAAACGATCATCGAATCGGCCGCCGGCGTGCCCACCGTCGTCCGGCAGTTCGGGCGGGTGGAGGGCCTCCCCGAGCCGCGAGACGACACGTTCTACATCGTGAGCAGCCTCGTAATATCGGCCCTCGAAAATCTATTTGACGACCGGCTTGACGTCGTCGCACCCGACACGGGGTCTTCCGCTATCCGGGATAGCGACGGCCGCATCATCGCGGTCACCCGGTTCGTTGCCCCCAACATCTAGGGCAACGAACCGACCCCGCCAGCCGCAAGGTTGGCGGGGTTTCTTTGTGCCTGCCGGTACTACCGACGCGGGCGATTGCTGAACGCAGTAGCGCTACTACGTAGTAGCAACGCAGTAGCGCTTCGCGCCTATCCTGCGAATAACGAAGCCGCAGGGCGGGCCTGCGGCGTTTCTGCCAAGGAGAATCATCATGCCTGATGATATCATTCATGCCATCATCGACGAAATCGAAACCACCGCCGCTGTCACCGACGGCGACTGGACCGCCGGCCTGGCGGTCCAGGCGGCGGAGAACCCGCCGCCGCCCGTCATCGACGACGACGAGGCCGCTTAGCGGCCTCGTTTCTTTTTGCTGACTGGTACAGCGGCGTTGCGGCTACGCAGCCGCAAGGGCGCTGCTACGCAGTCGCAAGGGCGCTTCGCGCCTATCCGCTGAGTAGTGAAGCCGCAGGATGGGCCTGCGGCTGGTTTGCCACAGAGGAGAAACACCATGACTAACGACACCACCACCACCACTGCTGCTGTCATCGTCACCGAGCCTGATTGGGCTCGGTGGACCCTGCCCCAAGAGGACGAGCAGCGCCTCGCGACGCTGCTCGAACAGACCGGCGGGGATTTCCCGTCGGCCCTGCTGCGCTTTGAGCAGCAGTTTGGTTACCGGCCGAGATATTACCTCCGGCCGATCGCCGGAACCGCTGAGCGCCTCGCCGAAGCGGCCGAGGCCCTCTACGGCGAGGCCGTCGGGGCGATTGGCCTCGATGGCGGCCTCGTCGAGGCCGCCTCGGCGTTTGCCGAGGCCCTCGCGGCCGCTGGCGACTCGTTCGAGCGGCGAATCGAGTTCGCCCTGCGGGATTGGGGGCAACAGGCCCTGTGCGCTGCCGCCTGGTCACGGCAGCGCGCGGAGGAATACCTCTCGCGCGGTGGTGAGGTGTCGGAAAGCTGGCGTGAGTTTATCGTCAGTAACCTCCGCTTCGGCGTCGCGGCCGTGAAAGCGGCGGCGGCGCTATCGCCGGACGGCGACAGCGGCTTTGATGGGCTGCTCTACGCGGCCCAGAACTTCCTCCGCCGGGAGGCCCGGCGGGAGGAAGCGCGGCACACCTCGCCGGCTGGCCGCCAATCCGAAGCGGCTGACGTCGAGGCGACCCGCCAGCTGCTGTCGGTCCGAGCGTTGCTCGGCTGATAGCGGCGGCCTCGCACGTCGTGCATCGCACGGCGTGCGGGGTTTCTTTATGCGCGTGGGTACGGTATACCGCGCATGCACGTACACGCAAGGAGACACGCGCATGCGCTTGATGATCGACTTGGAAACCCTCGGCACCAACCGCGACGCTGCTGTCGTGAGCATCGGTGCCGTCCGCTTCTCCGGCTCGGGGACTGAGTTCCTCGACCCAGAGAACCAGTTCTATGCCCGCGTAGCCTGGCAGCCAGACTGCGAGGCTGGTGGGCGCATCGACCCGGCCACGCTGCGTTGGTGGTTGGGGCAAGACCCAGAGGCGCTTGCCGAACTGACCGCCAAGCCGCGTCTCAGCCCAGCTGCGGCGCTGCGAGAGCTGAACCGGTTCGCTCATGGCTGTCAAGAGCTGTGGGCGAACGGGCCGGAATTCGACGCCGTGATCCTGCAAAGCATGCACCGCAGGCACGGCGTCGAGTGGACGCTGCCGCGATTCTGGCAATGGCAGTCCGTCCGCACGGCCAAGCTGGCGTTGGGCGAGGCCGACCACGCCGCTGTCAGCGAAGCTGTAAAGCAGCTGGGCGGCGTTGCGCACAACGCACTACACGATGCTCTCAAGCAGACAGTGCTTGTGAGCGTGTTCCTGCAATCCCGTTTGGCGTAGTCGAGGGGAGAATCCACCATGGCTCTGTACTTCGAAGCCGCTTTCATCTTCGTCCGCACGAAGCTCGCCGATCGCTGGGCCGCCGTCACGCGGCCTTGCGGCGATAGCGTCGGCCTGCCCGGCGGCAAGATCGACCCGCATGAAAGCCCCCGCGAAGCCGCATTGCGGGAGGCCCGCGAAGAAGGGTGGCTTCTACCAGAAGTCACCACGGAAATGCTCCACCGCGTTCACGATACCGTCATAGACGGCACGAGAGTCATCTGGTACTGGGCGCCGGATATCTACGCGGTGCCCATGGACCGCTACAAAGAGATGGCGCGTATCTCACCCGTGCCGGCGACGCTGGGCGAGATCGCCGCCGGGGGGTTCAGCAACCCCGAGGCCATCGAAGGGCTCTGGGACGAGATGAGAGCACTGGAGCGCGCAAGCATGCGTGTCCGACAGGCCAAGCACATGGCCACAGCACTCATTGACGCACTCTACGACAGCGTCGCGGAATACGCACTCATCCGCCGCTTCGACCCGGAGTGGCGAGGATGGCCATTCGCGATCAACCTGCCGGACGGGAGTGGCATCTATTGGGACGAAGGCAACCACCAATGGGAGGTCTACAAATGAGCAACGTCATCGACGACATGGAAGCCGCGCTCGTCACGCTGCAGGCCATCTACGACGACATCGTCGTGGGAGACGACGCACGCCTCGCCGCAGAACTGCAACGCCGCATGCCGGACATGAGCCCCCGGGCGCGGGACATGCTCACCGCCGCGGTCATCGAGCTGTTGTGCGACCTGTCATCCGGCGACTGCGCGGCGGAGCGGGCGTTAGTCGCTGCCAGACACAACAACCCACGCAACCGCTTCGTGCGCGGGTTCGGGCGCGATACCGCGTTGCCAATTCGCATTGACGATGTGGTATTCCACGCCGGCGGGTGGCGATGCAGCACACTGCTCATGCAGCCCGTCTACGAGTTCAAAGATGGCAGCCGACTCGTGCCGCAGAGCCGCAACCGTGGTTGGATGGTAGTACCATGCCACTGATCCGCGCCGTCGCACGCTGGTTGGCCCACGTCGTGGTCGAGTTGTGGGACACCGCGGCCTTCTTCATCTACGCCTATCTCATTCTGCAAGCGGTAGGCATTTTCGCAAGTTTTCTTCGCTGAAACTGTAAATCTATACAGAGCTAAATGAGAAGCATTCTCATTTAGTTTTGTATTCCCCTACCGATCGTGTGGCAATTGATCAAAAAATGATCAATCATACGATTCGGCGTTTCTTCATACTTCCTTAAGAAACGCTTAAGATGCATTTAAGATACATCTTAGGGGGTGTAACAAAATCAAAGGTTTAGAGAAACGCCCCCTCGCGCGTGACAGTAGTGTAAGGCAGGAAGCTTAAGAGAAGACACGTTTTTGCCCCTAAATGACCGAGCAGTCATTTACATGCAACAAACGTGCCAACTAAAAACGTCGCGCAAAAACGCCTTTGGAATCATAGGGTTAACCCCTCGCGTGAAAATGCGAAGGAAAAAACCCTTTGAAATCAACATTATGCATGCAGTGAGTCGAAGCTGCAACACCCCTACGAAAAGTAGGGGCTTTGAAAAGTCTTTCGAAATCAATAAGTTACGAGATTTCTTGTGTTTTCGGGGCGTTTCAGCGGCGACCCTACCTGTGTGCAGCACACAGGTAGTAGTTTCCCTAGGAAATTCTTTACGAATCAGATACTTAGAATACCTGACTAAATCATTTTCGTTTTCTAAGACGATTTACTTCGACTTAGACTTTTTGCGTTCATACGAATCGGGCGATTCGTCATACGGCGGTTCCGAGGCCAAAAGTGTCGGAAAACTTTACACCAAAACGGCCGAGTGTCGGAATTTCTTACACAGGTGTCGGAAAACTTTACAGTGTCAAAATTTTGACGGTGGAAGATTTCTAAGATCCGTCACACGCGAACACCTCGGCGAGCGCAGCCGCCTTCACACGACGGCGCAAACGATTGCAGAACGCCGCTCAACCGCGTTCTGGCGAAGTTTCACGCGGCGTGCAGGCCCCGCCGCACCGCCAAGCCGCAAAGCCGCAAAACGGCCTCGCCCGAAAACGCGACGAAAAAAGCCCTTTAAAATCAGCATTATGCATACAATGGGGTGGAGACTAAAATGCGCCTTCGCAAACCGCATCCTAGCGTGGTACACTCACTTCGCTGACGCGGGCGCGCCCAGTACCGACGCCGGCGCCTGTTTCACGCGGTTGATCCTAGTGTCTACACACCTCGATGGGTATACCCTAGTGGTTAATTCAAGAAATATATTAGCTACCACTTATGTAAAGGTACTTCCAAATTGCTATAGGAAACGCCCCCATGAGGAAGGCGTCATTTTCAAATCACGACCTTGAAAACCAAATTTCTAAGTTGCGGGTGCAACTTTCTCCACATAAATCATGAGGTTTTTGTTTATGGAGAGTTCGATGAAGAAAACACCTGTCATATACGGTTTCGAAAAGAAAGCAATCGAGCTTCGAGAGACTCCCAGAATCTGGATCTTGGAGCTGATCCTCATGGAGGGCTACCTTACGCAGAACCCCCACCGTGACCTCGCCGCAGGGCTGAGTGGCAGCCTCTCCGCAAGGCTGCGACGCGGCTTCGTGGTCAGCCGCGCAATTCGACCACCGATCGTGAAGGTCGCGTGCGTGCCCCACCCCACCAACCGGTACGTCGCGCGCATGCACTTGGCTGACGAGGCCCATGACCGCATCACGGTCAAAAGCAGCCGCATGCTGCATGCCTACCTGGTCAGCAAAGCCGCATTGGAAGCGGCCACCTTCATGGAAAACGTCCTAGAGCAAGCCTTCCTCGCTTTCGAGGACGACCCGAGCGGGATGCATGTCACGCATGTGCCCGCTTCGCTGCAGAGCTTCAGCATGGTCCAGCACGTGAATCGCATGCGGAAACGCGCCGAACAGCTCTATGACCTACACATTGAGTTCGACCCGTACCAACCTGGGGAGATGGCTGTATGCAAACTACGCACGTGAACACACGCCGTGTACGCCCGCTACCACTACACGGTGCGAGTCGCTACCGCGAAGTGCTAATCGTGCCGACACACATGCACGTGCTCGTAATGCATTGCACCTTCGTCACCTGTGACATCGTGCTGACGCACCCATACCAGAACTTGCACTTCGTGCATTGCAACCTGTACAAATGCCGCATCGTGCCATACCGGCAACACCATGCTCGCCCGCACGTGAGCGGCTGGTGCACGGCGCTTGAACCGAGTGACTACCATCAGGAGATGCCGCTATGGGATTAGGAGCAGCAGGCTGCGGCTGGGAATATCATCCCGGCGCGCCAAACAACTGTGCGATGGACGCGAGCGTAGCGCCCACAGGCACCGTCGCTCGCCCCCTACCGGTCGTCGAAGGCCGCATGTGCGCACATCTGCGTGCAGATGACGAATTCTTCTGTTTGAAATACCAAGAACCGCTCGACACGATTAATGGGCACCCCGCGCGCTGTGATCGTTGTCGGCGGTGACACGTCGTTACAACGTACCAACCAAAGGAGGAACCACCATGGCACACCTTGTCGAACAGATGGCCTACACCAACCAAGTTCCCTGGCACGGCCTGGGACGCTACCTCGACCCTGAGACCCCCTTCGATGACTGGCTCGAAGCTGCTGGGCTGACTTATACGGTGCGCGTGTCTGATGTGTACTACGACATCGGCGACGGCCAACGAGACCACATCGTCCCCAGCCGCCGGGTGCTCTACCGCGACGACAGCAACGCCCCTCTGGGCATCGTCTCCAACCGGTATCGCATAGTGCAGCCTCGCACGGTGATAGAGTTCTTCCGGTCGCTGTGCGACGGCGACGACACCGGCGTGCCGCTCGCGACCATGGAAACCGCCGGCGTGCTGCACAGTGGGCGACGCGTCTGGGCTCTAGCCCGCCTCTCGGACTCGCTGGCGAGCGAGCTCGGCGTCCTGCCTGAAGAGGAGCGCATGGCGCCGTACTTGCTCTTGACGACGTCCTACGACGGCACCATGGCCACGATAGCCCAGCTGACCTACGTCCGAGTGGTGTGCAACAACACCCTTACGGCCTCGTTAAACGCCAGCATCGCTGCGACTGAGCGAGAATGCGACACCCGAGTCGTGGTGCCGCACAACCGCCAATTCGATATTCACTCCGTGCGCAGTCGCATGGGACTGACAGAAGCAACGCTGCGAAGCAACCTGCAGACAATGCTGCGGACCATCCAGCGCCTCGCTGCGAAGCCGCTCAGCGACAAGACTCTCCGTGACCTGTACGCCCGCGTGGCGCCGTCTGAGAGCATCGCTGAGAAGCTCTACATCCTCGCCCACGACGCCCCAGGGCAGCAGACCGGCTTCGCTCGAAGCGCTAACGGCCGTGTCACCGCCTGGGGCGCCCTCAACGCAGTGACGTATTACGAAGACCACGTCCGGCGCAGCCGCACCGCCGACGGCCGCATGGCCAACGCCATGCACTCGCGGATGAAGCGTACTGCGCTGATGTATCTGTCAGAAACATTGCCGGAGGCCGCGTGATGACTATCACACGTACGTGTACGGCATGCGATACGCACGCGTATTTGCGCTTCGACGCCCCAACCCGCATTGCATACATCGCCCCTAGGCGCATGTACGCGATACAAGTCGCGCCGCCAGAGCGCCAAGACCTCGACCAGCGCCCATTGACGCTGTCTGTTGACCGCGAGCGGCTTCGCATCAGAGCGTTTCGCAGTAAGCAACCCTATGCAAAGCATCTCTCCGCCATCGACGGCAGCCCGTTCCGAGCAACGCACGTGCTCACGCAAGCAGCAGTGTGGCGAGTCGATTACGACCGTGGGGTGTTCATGCCGTCGTGCGATGAACCACCCGCGTCGCTCGACGCTCTGCGTGCATTGCTGCAACGCGCACCAATGCAACGCACACTGTACACGTGGCATTTCGCCACTGCGTATCGCCGCGCCAACGGCGACATGCGCATCGCAATGAAATGGCTTCGCCGCGAAGCCGCATCGCTGGCTCGGCATGCGCCGATGACTGCTGTCACTGCCCTACCATAAGGAGGACCAACCATGGACAAACGCTACTACATCGTGACCATCCACGCCGAATTTGACGACGCAGACGACGCTATCGCGCATGCGGTCGGCACCGAATACATTGTGCTTTCGTCATACGACGAACCAATACGGGCCTTCGCCCCGGGCGATTGCGTCGTAGACCTTGACGGGCGTGAGTACGTCGTATTAAAGTCCGACTTCGACTACACGAAAGTGTACGACATCGTGAACGACACCATCGATCACTTCAAACGCACGGAGGTGCTGCGCAAATGCTGATCCGCATCAACGAATACCGTCTCCGCAAGAAATACGCTGCTCACCGGGTCGCCAAGAGCGACCCGGTATATCGCACCGAGGGATACGATCGCCGTCAGGTGTTGTTTGACCTCGACGACACCGTCGCTCAGCGACTGATCGCTGAGGGCAAAGCCGCATTGCCGCTGCGCCGCAACGCTGACAAGCAGCCCGCTGCCGAGCAGCCCGCTGCCAAGCCGCAACGCGTCACTTGGTTCGGCAAACTCATTGGGAGGATTATCAAATGACCGCTCTGCGCATCGGCGACGTCGTGATGTGTCGAGACGACCCGCTCCAAAGTTGGAGCGGGCCATACGTTCTCATCGAATACAATGGCAACGACACGTACCCATTCCGAACGGCCGAAGAATCCTTCCGGCAGTGCCGCTTGGCCAATGACAACGACATACCCAACCGCGGCGAACTTGCGTGCGACGCCACTCTACGGCGTGGCGACATCGTGATGTGCCGCACTGCTGGCACGATATGTTGGCATGGGCCTTTCGTACTCTTGGCGTACAACGATGGCCTCTATGTAGTCCACGACGGGCATCAGACCAAACAATTCGATGCATGCCGTAAAGCTACAACTGACGAGGCTGCTATTTTCTTGCAACCTATTGCACCGGAGGAGATAAAATGAAAATCGGAGACCTAGTGAAGTGCCGCGACGACCTTGATGAAAACTGGTCCGGGCCGTTTATTCTGCTCGGGTACGACACCGACGTCGAGACAGAATATCGTTTCAAAACCGAATATGAGTGGTTCAAATACTGCGAACCCTATGACTTGGAATTCAAACCGGGCGACCTGGTCATGGTCCGCGATTTTGACTCAGAAGAATGGCAAGGCCCGTTATTTTTTGGATATTACAACGGAAATAGCGCGTACCCATTCAGAACGGTTGACGATATGTGCTTCAAACAATGCCGCCGCGCTACCAAAGACGACACCAAGAACTTCGGCGAACCGATTCGCGAACCACAGCCTGGCGACATCGTGATGTGTCGCCGCTCGACAAGCGCCCCGTGGCGAGGGCCTTTCGTCTTGGTCGAACCGCGCTACGCCGACGATATGTTTGCTGTCGGCGGCGGTGAGACGTTCGCTGAGTGCCGCCTCGCTGAAGAGTCCGAATTGCCATGACCAAAGTTACTATGACCGACGTCGTCGCACTCGACTTCGAAACGTACTTCGACGCCGAGCTGTCCTTGCGCAAGCAGGGGCAGCTCGAATACGTCAGGGATCCGAGATTCGAAATCCACGGATGCGCGCTGGCGTATCGCAACAGCGACGCTGCCAGCAGCAATGCTGTCGTCACCGAGTGGTATACCAGCATGCGGTCGCTTGCACGCCGCGTGCGACAGCTCGCACCAACCGTGCTCGTCGCACACAATGCGAATTTCGACGCTTTGGTGTGGCGCGAGCATGTCGCCGTTGCCGATGTCATTGGCGACGACGGCGACGCAAACCCGCTCGCCAACTTGCCCTGGCACGATACCCTGACCATGTCGCGGCTGTTCTTCCCTCGCGACTGCGACAAGGACCTCGACCGCATCGCCGCAGTGCTGCTTGGTGAACACAAGCACACTGGCGTGTTGCCGAAGATTAAGGGCAAGCGTCCCGGCGACTTGGCCGCCGATGAGGCAGTCAAACTCGCCGAGTATGCCAAGCAAGACGCCGCCCTGTGCCTGCGCGTGTACGAGGCTCTGCGGCCACACACGCCGCAGTTCTTTCTCGATGTGATGGAGTGGGCGGTCGACATCTCGACCCGTGCCACGCTGCATGTCGACCGCGAACGTGTGCAGAACGGCCTCGCCGCATTGCTGCAACGCCGCGAAGAGCTTGCCCGCAAAGCCGGCCTGCCCGCAGAGCTGCTTCGCAGCCGAGAGCAACTCCTTGAGTGGCTACGCAAGCAGGAAGGCGACGCGCCGCCGTCGCTACGCAAAAACGACGGCGACACAATCGTGTGGTTTGCCGATCGGCCGCACCTCCAACCTGTTTGGGAAGCCCGACAGGCATACGCTAGCCCGCTTGAGATCCGACGGGCTGAGCGCGTGCTGCGCATCACAAAACACAACGTGTCAATGCCAATGCCCCTGGGGTTTGCTAAGGCGCACACCTTGCGGTTTGGCGGCGAGGCGAAAATCAACCCGCAGAACTTCAGTCGCGGCTCGCCCATTCGCACCGCCATCAAAGCCCCGCCAGGGCACAAACTCATCGTCAGCGATCTGTCGCAAATCGAGCTTCGACTCAACATGCTGTTTTGCGGCCAATACGACTGGTATCGCCGCCTTGTCGATGGTGAAGACCCATACAAGCTCGCCGCCGCCGAAATATTCAATTGCTCCCCTGACGACATCGTCGACAAGGACGACGATCGCCGCAGATTGGGTAAGGCCCGCGAGCTTGGCTCGGGGTATCGCATGAGCGGGCGCACGTTCCGAATTTGGTGTGCCGGCGGCCCGCTGGGCATGGACCCCATCATGCTGAGCGAAGCTGAGGCGAACCGCATCATCGCCTCGTATCGCTGCTCGCACGACCGCGTCGCCGCGATGTGGCACACCCTCGACCGCGCGCTGACTGTGCTCGCCGCCCTGCCGCCAGGCCGCACCGCTGCAGATTGTGGGCGCCCCGAATCGATGACCATCGGGCCAATTACAATCCGGCCGGAGCGAATTGACTTGCCACACGGACTATGGCTGGATTACACCGGTGCGCATGCGAGCCCGGACGGCTTTGCCTATGGCATTGGCGGTGCGTTGCATTTCCTACATGGTGGGAAGCTGCTGGAGAACATCATCCAGGCGCTGGCCAATATCGTGCTGTGTGAACGCCTGCTCGTGCTACGCGACATCGCTGTGTGGCAGATTCACGACGAGATCGTCTGCGTCGCGCCCGACAACGAAGTCGACGCTGCCGTGCGGCGTATCAACGACGCAATGACCGCACCGGTGGAGTGGATGCCCGAGCTTAAACTCGACTGTGAGACCAAAGTGGGGGAGTACTATGCTTAATGCGAAGCACAGCGTTGTATTCACACGCCTCGCCGATGTGCAGTATGAGATCCGCAGACTCGTTGAACAAGGACTGGAGCTGACCGATGGCCATGAACCTGAAAGCATTCGTGCTCGGGCTGATCTTCTCGCTACTCTGTGCGACGCCTACGCTATTGTCTTCCGAGCACTTGACGAGTCGCGCGTCGCTGCAATGCAGCATGGTAGCGAACCCGGTTGCTGATACGTTGTACGCGGACACGCCGGAAGGCGATTTGCATGTGTGGTACGCTACGCTGCGCTGCAGCAAATACGCCCCGGCGACGTACATGAGCACGACGCCTGTAGGGCCGTGGATTCGATTTTAGCAAAGCTTGCTTCTAGCAAAGCCCACTTTTTGCAAAGGAGAAAAGAAATGGCCGACGAAGCCGACAAAGCCCAAGACCGCATCGAAGCAGAACTCGAAGCCGCTATCAAAGCCGCGCGTGGCGACATCCCGCCTGGTAAGCAAGGCGAGTGTGATCTGTGCGGCGAATGGAGTGGTCGCCTCATCAATGGTGCCTGCGCGCCTTGTAGGGACAAGTATAAGCTGCCATAAGCATATGCACGCGTATACGCATGCGCATACGCATAGCGGGAGGAGCCATGATCCGAGTCACAATCAAGTTGTCATTTCGAGGGAACAACACAGACGCATTGCTCGTGACGTTCAATTACTACCCCGAATTGGGCCCACTGCAAGAAGCCATCAATGCCCTGCTCGATGATCACCTCCGCATAGAGGTCGTCGACCTCGAAGAAGAGCAACCCACGTCGGACGAGGCGCATTAGCCGCTACCGGCAGCTGCGTGCTACGCTGCCCAGCGGCTGCGTGCTACGCCGCCTAGCAGCTGCGTGCTATGCTACTGAGTCTCGCCCACCGATCGAGCTGAGCCTATGACCCTTGCGCTGGACTTTCTGTTCGCCGCGGACGGCACCCCTCTTCGCAAGACCCGCAACGAAGACGGCACCCTTGAACCCTATCCGATGGTGCGCGACTTCGTCTCCATACGACACGAAGCTGACACCCTGCTCGACCACTACGACGCCATGGTCGAAGTAGCCGAGGAGGGCGGTTGCCTGCTGAAAGGGCTCCTGGACAAGCCCTTGAAAGGCGAGAGCCGGGCCGGCCACACCAACGCCACGGACCAAACCCGATGGGTTTGCCTTGACCTGGACTTCGACGATGGCTTCGAAGACCACGATGACTTCATGCATGCGATTGGGCTCGGCGGCGTGAGCTACATCGTGCAATGGTCTGCTAGCGCGCAGACTCGCGAGTCGCTGCGAAGTCACATCTTCTTCGAACTCGCAGAGCCTGCAGTTCCGCAGTCGCTGAAACTCTGGCTGCGCAAGCTCAACCTCGAAGTCGAGGAACTGGCACAACGCATCGAACTGACCGCCAGCGGCGTCGCGTTACGGTATCCATTGGACGTGACGACATGCCAGAACGACAAATTGCTATTTATCGCCGGCCCCGACGGGTGGAACGGCGAGCTACGACGCCGGGATCGCGACAAAGCCGCTTTGCGGCTAGGCCGCATTGGGACGACACGCGTCGAGAAAATGACGCTCGATCGTCTCAACGAGTTGCGGAAAGCTGCAGACCTCAAGCCGCTGAGCAAGACGTTCAGCACCTTGGAGCCCGTTGCGGCCGACCGCGAGGCCATCGTGACGGGTATCAAACGAGCGCGTGGGTTCGTGTACCTCAACTTGAATGGTGGGGACAGCTGGGGGTACTTCTTCCCCGAGAATAACCCGGAGGTGCTGTACAACTTCAAAGGCGAGCCGCCGGTCACACTACGCACTTTGGCGCCGGAGCTCTATCACGAATACAAGAATCGAATCGAGGCACCTCGTGAGACAGATATCATCCAGGAACTGAACGAAGGTCCAATCGTCATCAGAGACTTCGTGACTGGCAAATATTTCGCTGTTCGTCGTAACTCAGACGGCGAGATTGAACTCGGACCCGTTCGAAGTCGCAGTCACATCGTTGACATCTATGGAGATGAGGACCGAGTCCCCGCCACGATCGCGAATTGGTCAGTCGAGTTCGACCCGACCACGTTGAAGCGCGTTGATGAAGCAGCAAAGTGGATTAACGAGTTCAAACCGACTCCGTATCTGAAAGGCGAGCTAGTCAAGCCCTGCAGCGAGGTGCCCACGACAATACACAAAGTCATTTGGTCAGCGGTCGGCAATGACACCGCCTGCTACGAGCACTTTCTCAATTGGTTGGCGTTCGTATTCCAAACGCGACGAAAAACCAAAACTGCATGGATTCTCCACGGACGCACAGGCACTGGCAAAGGCACTCTATTCAATGACATCATCGCTCCTCTGTTCGGGCGTGAATACTGCCCAGAGATTACGCTGCAAGCTCTGCTCGACCAGTTCAACAACTATATGCGTACTGCGCTGTTCGTGATGGTCGACGAGATCAAAATCAGATCAGGCAAAGAAGCTTTTGTCGAAGATAAGCTCAAGCACATCATCACCGAAGAGTACCCAGTCATCCGAGCGATGCAAACAGATCACAGAACGCATCGCTCTTTCACAAATTTGATCCTCACGACCAACCGGTCGACAGATCCAATCCCGATCGCCGCTGATGACCGACGGTTCAACGTCGCTCCGCCGCAACGCAACAAACTAGAGATGCGCGAAGAGGACTTCGAGGCGATTCGCGAAGAGTTGCCGTACTTCGCGGGGTTCCTGCAGTCATACAACGTCGATGTCGAAGCCGTCCGAAAGCCGTTGAAGAACACGGCCAAGATGCGGATGCAGCGGGCGTCTGAACCAGCACATCACCAAATTCTCCGAGCGTTCAGAGACGGCGACTTGTCGTACTTCATGACTTTGGCCTATGCAACGCTGAAGGACAGCGCGAGCATCGCACGAGCAGCATACTTGGCGTCGCTGAAGCGATGGATGCGGCGTCGCGGACGCTCGCAACGCCTCTCAGTCAGCGAGGTGCAAGTCGCGTATCAGTACCTCACCGGCACGACGATGCCGCCGGCGAAATTCCTGCGCATGGTCGAGGCGAACTCGATCCGATTG
>Ga0256832_1000973_pt1 | contig 19109 bp, 13 predicted proteins | sample 134614metaG_FD_190534 | JGI IMG/M metagenome (GOLD analysis project Ga0256832, IMG submission 190534) | Hydrothermal vent microbial communities from Lau Basin, Pacific Ocean - 134-614 | ecosystem: Environmental > Aquatic > Marine > Hydrothermal vents | place: Pacific Ocean: Lau Basin | collected...
ATCTTTTACATCGGCATCAACATCGGCGCGACCTTTTCTCCGCTGATCGTCGGTTACGTCGGCGAGGTTTACGGCTGGCGATACGGCTTTGGCCTGGCCGGCATAGGCATGCTCTTTGGCATTGCCTATTATTTGTGGGGCCAGCGCCATCTGACGGAGGTTGGTAATCTTATCCGTGTAAAAAAGGTCGACGGCGTCAAGCAGCATCAACCGCTGACGCGCGTGGAAAAGGACCGCATTATCGTTATGCTGATCTCCTTTTTGATCGTCATCGTTTTTTGGGGCGCCTATGAGCAGGCCGGCGGTCTGATGAACCTCTATACCAAGGAAAAAATTGACCGCGTGGTCTTCGGCTGGGAAATCCCCACCAGCCTTTTCCAATCCGTTCCGGCCTTTTTTGTTATTATTCTGGGAACGGCCGTGGCCAACTTCTGGCTCAAGCGCCAAAAACTGGGCAAGGAGACCTCTTCGCTGTTTAAAATGGCTCTGGGTACCATGATCATGGGTACCGGCTTTTTAATGATGACCGCCGCCACCTGGCAGGCCGAGGAGATGGGGCAGGCCATGCTGATCTGGCTGATCCTTTCCTATCTGTTGCAGGTCATCGGCGAGCTTTCCGCTTCACCGGTAGCGCTCTCCTTTATCACCAAACTGGCTCCGGCGCGTTATGGCTCCATCATGATGGGCGTTTATTTCGCCGCCACGGGCCTGGGTAACAAGCTGGCTGGATTTGTCGGCTCCCTGGCCGAAAATGCCGGCGAATTCGAGGTCTTTACCGGTATCTTTGTCTTTACCTCGGCCTTTGGCCTGCTGCTTCTGTTGCTGCTTAAACCCCTAAAGCGTTTAACCCACGGCGCGGAGGAGATGAACCCCGAACCGGCAGCCTGATATGTTTTGGGGAATCGCCGCGGCATTCCCCTTTTTTTAAGATCATATATGGTTTAATTATGAAAATTATTACCGTCAATACCAACGGTATCCGGGCGGCGGCGCGCAAGGGCTTTTTTGAATGGCTCTCCGTTCAAAACGCCGACTTCGTCTGCATACAGGAAACCAAGGCCCAAATCGATCAGTTGGGCGATGAGCGCTTTCATCCCACCGGCTATCACAGTTTTTACGAGGATGCCGAAAAAAAGGGTTACAGCGGTGTGGCCATATACAGCCGGCACAAACCGGATGAGGTGATTCGCGGCCTGGGCGTGGAGCTGTTTGACCGCGAAGGACGCTATCTGGAAATACGGGTCGGCAAGCTCAGCGTGGTCTCGCTGTATCTGCCTTCGGGCTCTTCCAGTGAAGAGCGGCAACAAATTAAATTTCAGTTTATGGATATGTTTTTGCCCCGCCTGCGGGACATGGCGGAAAGCGGACGCGATTATATTATCTGCGGGGACTGGAACATTGCCCATACCAAAGCCGATATCCGCAACTGGCGCGGCAATCAAAAAAACTCCGGCTTTTTACCCGAGGAACGCGCCTGGATGGATACGCTGTTTCATGAAATGGGTTTTGTGGACGCCTTCCGGGAACTGGAGCAGGAAGAGCATCAGTACACCTGGTGGTCCAACAGAGGCCGGGCCTGGGATAACAACACCGGCTGGCGCATCGACTATCAGGTGCTGACACCCGGCCTGAAAGGAACGGTACGCCAAACGGGTATCTACAAGCAGGAACGCTTTTCCGACCATGCTCCCTTTTGGGTGGAGTATGACTATCCGCTTTAGCAACACTGTTATGACACCGTACGGAAAATCTTTTTATAATTCCCGCCCCATGGCCGGGTTATAATAGGAGAATACTATGTTTAAGAATCATCCCCGGGGACTGGTCACCGTTTTTATGACCGAAATATGGGAGCGTTTTTCCTACTATGGCATGCGCGCCCTGTTGATTATGTATATGACCAAACATTTGATTTTTGCCGATGAAAAAGCCTATGGAGTGTACGGCGCCTACACGGCGCTGGTCTATGCCACCCCCCTGCTGGGCGGCTATCTGGCCGATAAGATACTCGGGCCGCGCAAGGCGGTGTTGATGGGCGCTTTTATCATGATGCTGGGTCATTTTACCATGGCGGTGGAATCCTTGTTTTATCCCGCTCTGGCCCTGCTGGTGGTGGGCAACGGTCTGTTTAAGCCCAACATGGGGCCGATTCTGGGCCGGCTGTACGGAGAAAACGATCCCCGGCGCGACGGCGGTTTTACCATCTTCTATACCGCCGTTAATATCGGCGCCTGGATATCGCCATTGGCATGTGGCTATGTGGGGGAGGTTTACGGCTGGCACTATGGCTTTGGCCTGGCCGGGGTGGGCATGGCCATCGGCTTTGTTATCTTTCAGCGCAATCAAAAAATATTCGGTGATATGGGGCTGGCCCCGGAATCTTCCCTAAAACCCTTTTTCCTGGGATTGAACAAAATCCATTTGACCTTTATCGGCGCCTTGCTGATTGTGCCCCTGTTCATGCTGCTGCTCAACCAGAATGCCTGGATGAGCAGCCTGCTGGGTGTAGCCGGGGTTATCGTTTTAGTAGTGGTCGGCTATACGGCGGTTAAAAGCGGGCAGGTGGAGCGTGACCGCCTGATCGTGGCCATGGTGCTAACCGTATATTCCGTTCTATTCTGGTCTTTCTTTTTCCAGGGCGGCTCCTCGCTTACCCTTTTTGCCGACCGCAATATCGACCGCAATCTTTTCGGATGGACGGTCAAGGCCTCCATGCTGGAGAGCGTGAACCCCATGTTTATTATTTTGCTTTCCGGCCCTTTTTCCGCCATGTGGGTCAGGCTGTCCAAAATAAACAAAGAGCCCAGCACGCCGATGAAGTTTGTTTGGGGAACCTTATTGCTGGGCGTGGGTTTTGGCATCTTTGCCCTGGGCAGGATGTTTGCGGTAAACGGACTTATCCCCTTTGCCTTCTTAATTCTGGGGTATCTGGTATATACCATGGGCGAGCTATCCATCTCTCCGGTGGGCTTGTCGATGATTACCAAACTTTCTCCCGATAAAATCGTCGGTTTTATGATGGGCGTCTGGTTTCTCTCGGCGGCTTTTGCCAATCACATTGCCGCCTTTATCGCCAAGTTTACCAGTAGTGGCGGAGCGGGCGTAACCGACGCGGTTTCTTCCATGAACGCCTATACCTCCGTGTATATGGATGTTTTCTGGATCAGTATCGGCGCCAGCATGATCATGTTGCTGCTCCTGAAACCCTTGAGAAAGATGATGCATGGCATCCACTAAACATAACTTTTAAATGAATAAGGGAAAGAAATCATCAATGTCGGAAAATATAAACAACTACGGCCCGGATGTGGATTTTATCAATGTGGACGATCGCCGCTATATCATCATCGGCACGGCGCATATCTCGCGGGAATCCGCCGACCTGGTACGCAAGGTGATCGAAGCTGAACAACCCGATACCGTTTGTGTTGAACTGGACCCGCAGCGCTACAAGGCGCTGGCCGAACAAAAAAAGTGGCAAAATCTCGATCTAAAAACGGTTATCCGGGAAAAACAGCTTACCACCCTGTTGATCAATCTTTTGCTGGGTTCCTACCAAAAGCGCATGGGCGAAAAGCTGGGGGTAACTCCGGGACTGGAATTGCTGGAAGCTACCAACGCCGCTAAGGAGAACAATATCCCCGTGGAGCTGTGCGACCGGGATGTGCGCATCACCCTGCGCCGGGCCTGGGCCGCGCTTTCCTTTTGGGAAAAAATGCAATTCATGTCCTCGGTGATGGCCAGCGCCTTTAGTGATGAAGAGATTTCCGAGGAGAAGCTGGCTGAAATCAAACAAAAGGATGCCCTTAACGAGATGATGCGCGAAATGGGCGAAGCCATGCCACGGCTTAAAAAGTCGATCATCGATGAGCGTGACGCCTATATTGCCGAAAAGATGCGTCAGGCCAAAGGACAAACCATCGTCAGCGTGGTGGGGGCCGGGCATAAGGCCGGCATCATTGAGCTGTTGCAGTCCGGGCGGGATGTCAATCTGGAAGAGATAGAAGTTATCCCGCCGCCCTCCGTCTGGCCTAAAATCGTCGGCTGGGGCATACCGGTTGTCATACTGGCTTCCATCGGCTGGATCGGCTATGACCAGGGTTTGGCCGAAGCGGGCGATAACGCCCTGTTCTGGTTTCTGGTTAACGGCATACCCAGCGCCCTGGGGGTTATCGCCGCCCTGGGCCATCCCTGGGCCGTGCTCTCCGCCTTTTTGGGTGCTCCCTTTACCAGCCTGAGCCCGCTGATCGGCGCGGGCTATGTGGCGGCCTTTGTACAGGCCTATTTTAAACCGCCCGTGGTGCACGAGTTCCAAAGCGTTTCCGAAGATGCCGGTAAGCCGCTAATGTGGTGGAAAAACCGCCTGTTGCGTATTTTCCTGGTTTTTATCCTCTCCGGCCTGGGCAGCTTTTTGGGCACCTGGCTGGGTGTGGGAAAAATCGTCTCCGCCATCTTTTAGACGGAGCACTTGCCGGGAGAACCGTTTATTTTAGCTTTATCGTAATCGGGTCCATTGAGCTGCCCAGGATGCACAGCAAACCGTAAACCGTTTCGCCGTCCCCGACCTGCCGGGTAAGAATGTTCTCCGTGGTCAGGTTTTTCTTAAAGGTTGAGTTGGCCGAGGAGGCATAAATCATATTCCCAAAGGCAATCCCCGGCCCGACGGCCAGGCCAATGGGATAGGTGTCTGTATTGTCCTCCCGGCTTATGGTTAAATTCATCGGAGTCAGTAATAAATAAAACAAATAGCCCAGCGTTCCTTGTTTTATTTGCGACTCAACCTGTTTGGGACTAACGGTTTCGACCGGTTGCCCGTTTTTTAGGAAAAGAACATCTTCTCCGATATCCAGTTTACGGCCTGTTTCATTTTTAATCTTTACCGCCAATACCTTTATCGGACTCTTTATCTCTTTTTTAGAGTAGTCATCATTATCCGTTTCACTGAGTACATTGTAAAAATAGGAAAACTGGAGACCGTCTTCGGTAAGCTTATTGCTGTAAACGATCTTTTCCGGTTGCATATATTTATACCCCGAGGCACATGAGCTTAAGATGATCGTTGATACAATGATAAGAATGATAGAAACTGAACGCATATTATTCCTCCGGTTTTTGTAATATCAAACGGGTAAAACTATTTTTAACCAGTTAGTTTTTGATTAATCAAACAAACATCATGCCAAGGGAAATAAGGAGCAATATGGGTAAAATACGATACCTTTGTTTACAAAACAGCTTTATGGTCTATAAACATCGTTTACATTTTAGTGTAAATGGGATGTGTTATGTATATGCGTTTTCTGATTAAGGCTTTGTCCGAAACCCATTGGTACCGATTACGATTTTAAGTGTGTATGTGCTTTATAGATCTCTTACCCGTCCTGTTTCCCTGGACTATTTATTGCGAACGCTACAGTGATAAAAAAACAAACATTTAGCCGAGCCCCTATGTATAAGGCACGATGTAGAGGGCCTGGTTCATGGGATTGATATCGATATAAACCTTGACCCCGTATACTTCCTCGATAACGGGAAACAATAAAACATCCTTTGGCGCGCCATCCTTCAGGATGTGTCCCTCGTGCATCAGGATCAGCCGGTCGCAATACTGAGCGGCCAGATTGATATCATGGGTCACCACCAGGATGGTTTTTCCACGTTCGGAGCAGAGTGTTTTAAGCAGACCGTATATCTCCTGCTGGTGGCGGAGGTCCAGGGCGGAGGTAGGTTCGTCCAGCAGCATCCAGTCGCTTTCCTGGGCCAGGGCGCCGGCAATAACCGCGCGTTGCTGTTCGCCGCCGCTAAGCTGCCGGAAGGGTCGCCCGGCATATTCATCCATGCCCGTTAAGGCCATGGCCTGTTCCACGGCAGAGCGGTCCTGCCGGGGACTACTGCTAAAAGCCGTCTGGTGGGGAAAGCGGCCCGTCTCCACCAGCTCCCGTACGGTAAAATCAAATTGCGTTTCAATATGCTGGGGCACGTAGGAAACCTTCAAGGCCAGTTCCCGGGCGCTGAGTGTTCCCAAATCCCGGTCATCCAAAATCACCGTACCCCGGTAATTTCGGTACAGACCGTTTAATATTTTTATCAGACTGGATTTTCCGGAACCGTTGGGACCGATAATACCGACATATTCACCCGGCCGCACCGTCAGGTTCAGTTCGCGCAGTACCGGTTCTTCCGTATAGGCAAAAGAGAGATTGGTAACCTTGAGCATAATAAAAAAAGCCGGTCAGCGACCGGCTCATAATTTATTTATCACATTTACTGTAACCACACTCGGGATTCACACAGGTTAGACAGCCGTTTTCCATTTTTACACTACGCTGGCTGCAATCGGGGCAAAGTTGAAACTCCGCGTTGGCGGCCAGGGCTGTTTCCGTTTGTTTTACATTCTCCGCGGCCACGGTCACCGTCTTTTTCTCCATCATGCCGATTTCGATAAAAAAGCGTTCGATGATATCGGCCACCTCGGAGTAAAAGGAGTGTATAAACTTTCCGTTGCGGTGGTAGCCGCCATTGGGATCATGGATACTGCTCAGCTCTTCCAGGATAAAACGCGGATCCGAGGCTTTACGGAAAATGGCCGAAATCAGCCGGGTCAAAACCGCATATTCGGCATTTTTGGTCAGATCCTTGCTGTTGATAAAAATTTCAATGGGTCGTTTGCGTCCGTTCTGTTCGATATAGCCGAGGGTGATGTATACGCTGTGTTTTACAAAGCCGCTGCGCAACTTATAAACACGGGCCTCCACCACATTGGGCCGGTCAACGATATATTCGGTCACATGATCAAGCGGCTCTTCCACTTTAACTTCGGTAATTTCAAATTGGTTATCATCAATCCGAATCATTCTGGTCTCCTAAGCTTGTACGGTCAAAAATTCAATTTCGGGTTGGTGTCGTTTAATATAATGGTAAACAGTGGTTAAATCACCGTTGGGCAGAACTAAAATTTCATCTCCCTGTGCTTCAATTTCCTTATCGGCGCTAAGCTTTATTTTAAAGACTTTTTCCTTGGCGTCCTGGAATTCCGTTTTTTGCGATTCCACGCTCAGGATGGGAAAGCGGCTGCCGTCACGATAGATGGTAATGCCCTTCAGCCCTTTTTTCCAGGCGCTCAGATACACGTCGGAGATGGTTTCCGGTTCGATATCCTCGGCCAGGTTGACGGTGGAAGAGATACTGTGATCCACATAGGTCTGGCAGCGTCCCTGAATATCCACCCGCTTTTGGGGCACGATGTGGTGTGCGGTTCTGAAAAAGTAACTGGGCAGGTACTCGGTCAGCTCGGCTTCGGTTTGGGCGTTGGCCACCTTGTCGCCCAGATCATGCAGATCAATATAGGCCTGGATGGTGGAGTGGAAGACCTTAAAGAATTTGTTGCCAAAAGATTCCGAGCGGCGTGTGTAAAAGAGGGCAAAAATAGGCTCTACCCCGCTGCTGACGCCCAGATAGTTTTTATGACCATTCTTATAACTCAACACGATATTGCTGATGGAGCCGGTGGGGGCGATAGCCAGGATGGCAATATTGCGCAGGCCGTTTTCCTTGATCATCTTACGTGTTTCCTCGCTGAGGGCCTCATTAAAAAAGGGCCCCTGGCTGTACTTTTCATAATCCCAGATCGGCGAGGCGCCTTTTTCCACGGCCAGTTGGGCCGAGGCCTGATAGGAGGTGTTGGCGATAACCTTCATCACCTCTTCCACCAAACGGATACCCTCGTCGGAATCATAGGAAATACCCAGCTGGTTGAGCATATCGGCCGTACCCATGATGCCCAGCCCCAGGCGGCGGGTTTCGGCGGCGGCCTTGCGTTGTTTTTCCAGCGGGTTCAGTTTTTCATTCCAACTGACCACATTGTCCAGAAAGCGAACCGTGGTGCGCGTAACCTCCTTAAGCAGCTCCCAGTCCAGACGGGCCCGGCCGCTGAAGCCGTTGGTAACCATGCGCGAAAGGTTGATGGAACCCAGGTTACAGGCGCCCCCGTCCTCCAACGGTACTTCGGCACAGGGATTGGTACTGGCAATGGGACGGCCCACATAGTTGGAGGGCGAATACTTACTCATGCGGCTCCAGAAAATAATCCCCGGTTCCGCCGTGCGATAGTTACCTTCCACAAAAGTATCCCACACCTGACGGGCCTTGATCAGTTTGCGGATTTCGCCCGAGGGCTCCGATCCGAAATAAAGGAGAAAATCGCCGCTGTACCGTACCGCCAAATCATAGGGTTCGTTTTCCATGGGGATAATATAGTCGCCGTAAACATCGCGCTTATAGGCATCTTCCAGGTCGGCGGCCTTGATATGCTTGCCGCTCAGTTTAAACAGGTGGTCATTGAGATTGTTGATACCGGCAAAGGCCTGGTCCAGCTCATACTCTTCGATATTTTTCGAAGGGATATTGATGGAATAGTGAAAGCCGTCATCCTGATAGGCACGGTTGAGGGTGGTTTTGTTATAACGGCGGTAAACCAACAGCTTGTTGGCGCCGTACCGTTTTTGTTCTTCCACGGCCTGCATAAATTCATCGGACACCTTGATGCTGATATTGGCAAAGCGCACCTGGGTGTTTTCCATGACCTGCTTTTCGATTTCCCGCAGCTGGTTTTCATCAAACTTGCCGCTCCAGCGTATCTGCTCCACAATCTGATCGGTTACCCAGTTGGGGATCTTCTTAACCCGGATGAACTCGGTAATATCGGGGTGTTTAACGTCGATGGTCAGCATCAGCGCGCCGCGCCGGCCGCTTTGGCCGATAAGTCCGGTGGTCAGGGAATACAACTCCATAAAGGAGACGGCGCCGGTGGAACTGTCCGCCGCGTTATGCACCACGGAATGTTTGGGACGCAGGGGGGAAATATCCACACCGATACCCCCGCCATAGGAGTAGGTGCGTGCGCACTCATAGGCGGTGTTATAGAGCGACTCGATATTATCTTTTTGGATTTGGGAAACAAAACAGTTGGCCAGGGTCTTCAGCCGGTAGAGGTCTCCCGCGCCGGCCAGCACCCGGCCGCCCGGTACAAAATAACCTTCCCACAGGGCTTTGTAATATTTACGGCCCCACTCATCGGCCTTACTTTTGTTTTTTTCGATGGCACCCACAAAAGAGGCCAGACGTAAGAATAAATCCTCCGGGCTCTTTTCCACCAACTCACCGTCAAGGTTTTTCAGGTAGTATTTTTTTTCATAAATGTTTTGAGCCAAATCGTTCCCGCAAAGATAGTCGTTGTTGGGATGTACCGGCAGGACGCCTTCCTGCTGTAGCTTGCACAGAGTGCCATAAAGGTTTTTATATGCCGACAATTCCTTTTCGGATAGAAGTTCGTTATGCTTGCCTTTATGCTCAAACATTTCTGATACCATAGCAATCTCCTGATAATTAATAATGCGTAGTATGGCGCCGACTCTTAACAAGAGCCTAAATCATTGTTTTTATAATGTTTATCTAAAATCCCTAATTCGTGCAGTTGCCAGTACGGGGACAATAAGAACTGTCTGTTTCAGGTTTGATTTTATCTAAGTGCGTTTAGCAATATCGGAGTTTCACTTACCATATTCAAGACTAATTTCGAATTATTTTTTGGTGAATTTAATGATCGTTGTGATATTGCTGTTAACTTTTTGACCACTTTTTTATATCGGCTTTTGTCTTCCACATTTTAAAATTTTATGCCGAAAAATTATAAAATGTTTAACTTGTGGATTGTTCAGATTGATTCTTCACAACTGATAATAATAGAGGAGCGGTCATGCGCCTGATTCCGTTTTTATTCCTCCTGGCACTGTGGGCTTGTCAAACGAAGCAAGCACCCGTGTTTCACGGAAGCACCATGGGGACCACCTATGCCATCACTCTGGCCGATACCACCCTGGAACCGGCATCCGTGAAAAGGCTTTCAACCCTTATAGAACAGCGGCTGAAGGAGATAAACGGCTCCATGTCCACTTATATTCCACAAAGTGAAATCTCCCGTTTTAATAAAAACCACACCCTTGAGCCGCTGACTGTTTCCAGGGAGTTTATGTATGTTACGCGCATGGCGGAAAATATATACCGGGGCTCGGGTGGCGCCTATGACGTCACGGTGGCGCCATTGGTGGACTTGTGGGGTTTTGGTAAAAAAGGCCGGCGCTTTACGCCGCCTGCGCGGGCGGCGATCGACAGCGTGATGCGTTTTATCGGCATGGACAAACTGATTATCGGAAGGGATTATCTGCAAAAAACCATCCCGCAACTGCAACTGGATTTCAGTTCCATCGCCAAGGGCTACGGCGTGGATGAAATTGCCCGGCTGATACGAAAAGAGGGCTTTGTTAATTTTTTGGTGGAAATCGGCGGGGAAGTGGTTGTCAGCGGCCGCCGGAGCGGGCAACTATGGCGCATCGGCGTGGACAAGCCCGACACCTCCCTAATAGTCAACCATAGCCTGCAACGTATCCTGGCGCTTACCGGCGGAGCCGTGGCCACCAGCGGTGATTACCGTAACTATTTTGTATCGCACGATTCACTCTATTCCCACACCATGGACCCCCGGCTGGGGCAGCCGATTGTCAACCATGTGGCCTCCGCCACCGTTATCGCTCCCAACTGCACCCTGGCTGATGCCATGGCCACCGCCCTGATGGTCATGGGTCCGGAAAAGGGACTGAAGTGGGTGGAGGAGCAAAAGGAAATTGAGGCCATGCTGATCATGCGCCGGGGTAAAAACTATATGGTTATCGAAAGCAGCGGTTTTAGCCGTTATGAGGTAAACGATTAAGCACAACGGAAAGAGGTGCTTAGCCGGCGTCCTCATTCTTGCCACGGTTATACTTCTCCTCGGATAGAATCTGCACAATTTTATGCAAAAGCTGAACGTCCCTTTGTTCCGGGCGGGCCCGTCCGATCAGGCGCCGGAAGCGGGATAAAAAGGTATCCATATCATCGCGGGGTATGAAAGAAGTTTTTTCAATGGCCTGCCGCAGATGGAGATAGAGGTGTTCCAGTTCGGCCTGGGTTGCCGGTTCAAGCTCCTTCTGCGCCGGGTGCTTTTCTTCCGACCGGCGGTAGAGGGTGTTACAGTAAATCATCGCTGCCTGGGCCAGATTTAAGGCCGGATTTTGCGTGGCTATGGGAATCGTGGAGTGAACACCACACCGGCTCAGATCGGAATTGTCCAGACCGTTGCGCTCGCTGCCGAAGACAATGGCGGCCCGCAGGCCGTCGGCCATGCCGAACACAGTTTCCGCCACTTGTTCCGGAGTAATCAGCGGGAAGGGATTATGACGCCGGCGCATGGTGGTGCCCACCACCAGGTGGCAATCGGCCACGGCCTCCTCAAGGCCGGTAAAACGACCCGCTTCCAAAACGATTTCCCGGGAGCGGTGAGCCATGCGGCGCATATCGGCATGATCCGTTTCACAGGGGTTTACCAGACGCAAATCATTCAACCCCGAGGTTTTCATGGCCCGGGCCACGGAACCGATATTTCCCGGTGACTCCGGTTGTACCAATACGATGCATATATTTTCCAACAACATGCGGCTCTATCTCCCGTAAAGGCCGGTGTGGGCGGGTAAGGGCCTCAAGCGGAGACCAGCCGTTGCAACTGCCGCCCGATATGGGCCAGTTGTTGTTTGGGGGAAGCTCCGGCGGGCAGGCGGAAGTGCAGGTTGTAATTGTCATCCCATTCCCCTTCGGCCAGGTTGAGCCGCAATGGTGCGCCGCTCAGCGCCACAAGATAGCTGACTATACGATCCTGCGGCTGGTTCAGGTCGATTACCAGATCAATCTGACCATCCTGTATCACTTTCAAATAGGTATCGTTGGGTACGCCCATCCAGTTCAGGTCGCTTTTGCGGAGGGTGCTTTTTACAAAGGTGGAAACGCGCCCCTGAGGGAAAATGGCGCCAAGTTGCTTTAAAAAATCCTGAGTCGCCTCCTCGTATTCATGACCCACCGGCAACAGTACCAAAATATTTTTTACCTTTTTCAGCTCGTCGGCAAAATTATAGGCCCGTTCCCCGTGACGGATCAGCTTCAGGCGCAGATTCAAATATCGTTTTAGAAAAAGTTCTTTCAGAGGATTAGGCATCCTGTTCTCCTTTTCGCGGCCATAGTTTTGCCAGCCACTCCTTTAAACGCGCTTCACGTCCGCTGGCCGAGGGTTTGTAAAATCGTTTACCGGATAATTCTTGCGGCAGATACGCCTGATCGGCAAAATGGTTTGAAAAATCATGGGGATATTTATAGCCCGCGCCATAGTCCAGCTCTTTCATCAAACGGGTCGGAGCATTCCGCAAATGCAGGGGTACGGGCAGGGCGCCGCTTTTTTTCACTTCGGCCAGGGCGGCGTCGATGGCCAGATAGGCGGCGTTGCTTTTGGGCACGGCGGCCAGATAGGTGGTGGCCTGGGCCAGCATGATACGTGCCTCGGGCATGCCGGTTTTTTTTACCGCGTCAAAGGCGGCATTGGCCAGTGAAAGGGCGTAGGGCTCGGCATTGCCCACATCCTCGCTGGCCAGAATGATCAGCCGGCGGGCGATAAACAGGGGGTCTTCCCCAGCGTCCAGCATGCGCGCCAGCCAGTAAACAGCGGCATCGGGATCGCTGCCGCGCACACTTTTTATAAAAGCCGAGATGGTGTCATAGTGGTAGTCGCTTTTCTTGTCATAGGGCAGGGTCAGACCGCTGGCGGCATCTTCTATCAACGCGGCGGTAATGTCCATCTCCTCCTCCGGGGGCAACATGTTACAGGCCGCCTCCAACAGATTTAGTGTTTTCCGGGCGTCGCCGCCGCCCAAAAAGAGCAGGGCTTCCATGCCGCTTATCTTTATCTTCCGCTGTTTTAAAACGGGGTCTTCCTTAAGGGCGCGCTCGATGATTTTTTGCAGGTCTTCCTTTTGCAGGGTTTGCAGGGGCAATACCCGGCAGCGGGAAAGCAGGGCGGAGTTGACCTCGAAGGAGGGATTTTCCGTGGTGGCGCCTATCAAAACAATGATACCCTGTTCGGTGGCATGCAACAGGGCATCCTGCTGGGCCTTGTTAAAGCGGTGAATTTCATCTATGAATAAAAGAGTCGCTTTCTGATGAAAGGAAAATTTCTGGCGGGCGCGTCCGATGACCTCTTTTACATCCTTAACGCCGGAGCTGGTGGCGGAAAGCTCGACCATTTCCAGGTCCACCTCATGGGCCAGGATGCGCGCCAGGGTGGTTTTGCCCACACCGGGCGGCCCCCATAAAATCAATGAAGGGATATGCCCGCTGCGCAAATTTTTGGATAAAAAACCTTCCGGACCCAAAACGGCATCATGACCCACAACCTGCTCCAGCCGGCGCGGCCGGCACCGTTCCGCCAGGGGCCGGTTCAGAGATTGCGACGCATGCTGCTGAAAAAGATCAGATGTGGAGGTCATAGGTTGCCTTTAGCGTATTGCCGCTTTCCACAAATTCAGAAAAAGTGTGTTATCATCCGTCGTGGCAATGATCAGCTTGTTTAAGCCGGGCTTCAGATAACGCGAAAGTACCACCGTTTCATAGACGTCTTCACCGGCGGCGGAAAGTTCGTTTTTCACCGTCATATGGTCGCGCACCACGGCGTTATTCAGGATTACCCGGTAACGCGCCTTGCCCCCTATCACCAGCGGATATTTTTCCTTGGAGTTATACAGCCACAGCTTGAGTACGATATCTTTGGTGATATTCAGCGGCGAGGGTACCTGAAAGTAAAGCTCCAGGGCGTCGCTGCCCGGCGGATTGCGGTACTGAAAGGCAAAACCCATTTTCCAGGCCTTGCCCAGTCCGTTGGGCATATCCACCACCTCGGGCGCGTTTTCCGTACTGCGTTTAAATTCAATCCCCTTGACAATATATCCCGGTATGACCCGCACCGGGCCGAAAGTATCGCGGGTATTGCCCGGAGCCATGTCCACATTAAGCCGCACGCCATAGCTAAACTCGAAGTTGTTTTCCAGTTCATCCACGATTTCAATGGTACGGGCCGGAGGCGTATAAAAGCCCTTAACATCGCCAAAGGTGATCGTATGTTTACCCAGGGGCAGCTTCCCGGAAAAACGTCCGTCGCTCAGTTTTTTACCATCCAGGAAAAGCGGGGCGTTTTGCGGCTCAACGGCGATTACCGTCGGCCGCAGGGTGGCCGAAAGGGTAAAGTCCACCTGGGCTTTGCGCCGATCCTTGTTTAGCTCCACCACCCGCTCCTTGGGATAGGTCTTATAGTTTTCCAGTTCCACGCGAATGACATGACGGCCAAAGGGGATTTTTTGCAGAACGTAGTCGGTCTGAAAACCGGTGGGACGTCCGTTTAAAAAGATACGTGCGCCGGGGACATTGGTGTTTACCTCAATCAACCCCAGGGAAGAAGAGGAAACCCGGGTCTCCTTTTTACGGCTGGGTCGCATGGAAAAACTCAGCTCCACCGTATCACCCGCCGTCAGCGAAAAGGTATGAAAACCGGGGGTCGGCAGATAGTAATCATGTTTCAGGGTAATGGTATGATCGCCTTCGGAGAGCTGCAGATAGGGCGTGTCTCCCAGGATTCCCCGGAAAACCCCGTCCACGTAAACACCGGCTTCGGCATGCGGAGCCTGGATGTGCACTACGCCGTTTTTTCCGCTCATGGCGGCCAGGTTAAAAGAAATGCTTACCGTATCTTCGGCGCCGACGGTAACTTCCATCGAGTCGGGAGTGGTGACATAGCCGGATGCCAGCACGGTTAACTCATGCCGGCCCTCGCTTACGGGGTAAGGCACGCCCGGCGAAAAACCGACGGCCAGATTCTGGTCGATATACAGGCTGCCTTTCACCCCGCCGGTTTCCACCAGGATATAGCCCCGCGGTGATTCGGGTTTCAGAATTTGCAGCCCGGCATAAAGGCCGCCCATCACGGCCAGGACCGCCATACCCGTCAGAATTCTTCTTGCCAGGATTTGCCGGGGTGTATAGTAGCGTTCCATGAACTCATCCTGGTTCTCAAACTCCTCGGGGGTCATCCAGGCGGTTTCACCGATATGGTTTTTGTATTTATAATAGCCTTTCAGCTTACTGTAAAAACGATCCTGTTCTTCCTCAAAGATTTTCTTTTCCAGGTCATCGGCAAAGGCCTTTTTATTGACCTGGATATGGGCTTTATAAGCCTCTATGCGTTTTTGGGCGTCTTCTTCAAACTCCGCGCGCAGCTTGTCGATCATCTGTTGAATTTCCGCCGTATCAGGTATTTTAACCTTCGGGCCGCCGGAGAGTTTATTCCGCAACCTTTGCCAAAAACCCTCTTCCACCGGAAAAAACTCAAACTCATTCTCCATCTCCAGCGGCGTCATCCAGCGAATCTGGTTCAGGTGGTTTTCGCATTTAACAAACTCGGGATGGGCGCCGTAAACCTCTTCTTCCAGCTTACGCCGGATATAGGTTTCAATAAAATAGGATTCGTTCACCGGCTGAGCCATGGGCTGGGCCTGCTCCACCGTTTCCCGGGTCTTACTTTTGCGTTCGCTGTGCTTGCGCTCCAGCTCTTCCCTGATTTTTCGTCTTAGTTCTTCTTCGTTGAATTTATTATCCGCTGCGCTCATAGCTTATTTTTTACCACTTATATTGATAGTCGATATGGATTTCTTTTTTTTCATCCGCGGGCAGTAGCATAACCATCCTGATGCGGCCGTTGGCAATCCCGGTCACCTCGATATCACTTTTCAGCACCTCCACCTCAGTCCGATTCGGAAAAGATTCCCAAATCTCCAGCCTTACGGCCTCTTTTTTATGATTATGCAGAGTATAGCTGACCCGCTGCCGTTCCATATTTTTTGCCGGACGTTCCACCCGTTGCTGCCGGCTGGCGGAAATATCAAAGGCACTGCCCAGAACCAGTTCCACCTGCGCCCCTCGCGGGGTATGATCCATGGATTTTTCACCGATAAAAACCGGTTCGCCCTCATCCTCTTTAAAGACGCGCACCTTCCCCGCCGGAAGCGGACGGCCCGGACCGCTTTTTTTATCGTTTTTAAATGTCAGCAAAACATTAACCTTGTCCGGGCGCTCGGCATACAGGCGGTATCGTTTGGTCACCGCCACCACCTGCTCCGGAAAAAGCGGCATTTGCACGCTTTGCCCGTCGGCTAAATCCGTTGAACGGTTTATGGTATAAAGGTGAAAATCAAAAAAACTCTTTTCACCCGCCGCGGGGAGCACCATGTCCATGGTTTTCAACTCATAGCCACGGCCACCGCGTATCTTCTCTATATTTACATCCCCCGCCAAAAGTTTAATCCGCGCCTGCTGATAGTCGCGGCCGCTGTTGTTTTCCAGGGTAACGCGGGAGGAGAGTCGCAGCTTATCTTCCCGCGCGGAGAGCAGCGCCACATAGTCCGCGCTCCAGTTCAGCCCATGGGTCAGATAGGACAGGCGGAAGTTCTTTTTTCCGGCCCGGTCGGTCTTAAGCCGCCAACGCAATTGCGGTTCCATCTGCAGGGGCCGGGCGGCCGTTTCCGCCGCGGGGATGACCACGCGCAGGGCTTTGCTTCTGGGGATCATTTGATAATCACCGTTGCTGTCGCGTAACACAATCATTGCCGGCGTCGCCGAAAGCAGGGTTCCGGCAATAAGGCCCATTTCCGGGTGAACCAGCGTTATTTTTTTATTCAGCGCCCGCTTTAGCAATTGTTCCTCCGGCCGCGGCCTGGCTTCAAAGGTTTGTTCAACAATTTCAAAGCCGCCGCCGTCGGTAAATACACTGGAAGGGATCAGTTGCCCGGCCACGTTTTTCAGAATAACCGATTGTTCCCCGCTTTTTAAGTCCAGTTCGCGCGATTCCCGCACCAGACCGATATTCTTGGTGGTCAGCGACAGGACGGTTTGGCCCGTCAGGGGGGTAAGACCGGTCAGACCGGCCAGAGCGGTTAAAAGAAATTTATTGAAACTTCTCATAGTTCGCCTTCACTTTCTCCAGGTTTTCGCGGATGGCTGCCAACTTTGCCTTTTCACCTTCCACCACATGCTGCGGTGCCCGTTCGGTGAAGTTTTTATTTTCCAGCTTGCGGGATATGCCCGTCACCAATCCTTCAAGGCGCTTCATCTCCTTTTCCAGGCGGGCGCGTTCTTTTTCCACATCAATCAAACCTTCCAGCGGGACAAAAAGTTCAACCCCGCGTACCACCGCCGTGGCACAATGGGCCTTGTCCAGGGTGTCATCCGTCTTCCGGATTTCTTCCACCCGGGCCAGTGTGTTAAAGTGTAAGGCATTTTCCATAATCCCCCCCAGAGCCTTCTCCTCTCCACTGATATAGAGGATCATCGTTTTGGCCGGGGGTACATTCATCTCCGTGCGCATAGTGCGCAGGGCACCGATAGCCTCCTGCACAAAGGTCATGGTCCGCACGGCATCGCTATCCCTTAAGGTTTCGTCGGCTTGCGGCCAGGGGGATATCACGATGGAGCTTTCTTTCTCCGTCCTGAAATAATTCCAGATCTCCTCGGTGATAAAGGGAATAACCGGATGCAGCAGCTCCATGGTTGTTTTCATCACATGAGCGGCAACATGTTGGGCGGTTTTTTTGTGCTCCGGCTTTTCCGCGCGGTACAGGCGGGGCTTGATCATCTCCAGATACCAGTCGCAATAATTGCCCCAAAAAAAGTGATACACGCTTTCCAGGGCGTCATGAAAACGGAACTGATCCAGGTTGCGCGTTACCTCGCGGATGGTATCCTGCAGGCGGCTTAAAATCCAGCGATCAGCCGTTTCCAGATAATCCGCGTACTCTTCAAAGCCGGTGCTTAAATCCTCATCCAGATTCATGCTTAAAAAGCGGAAGGCATTCCAGATTTTATTGGAGAAGTTGCGTCCGGTTTCAAAGCTTTTTTCGCTAAGGTTCAAATCCTGTCCCTCGGCACTCATCATGATCAGCGTAAAACGCACGGCATCGGCGCTGAACAGATCCACCATCAGCAGGGGATCGATGCCGTTGCCCAGGGATTTGCTCATCTTGCGTCCCTTTTCGTCACGGACGATGCCGTTGAAAAAGACATTCTCAAAGGGTATTTCTCCCCGGAATTCCAGGCCGGCCATGATCATGCGCGCCACCCAGAAAAAGATGATATCGGGACCGGTCACCAACGTGGAGGTAGGATAGAAATAGTTCAGCTCCGGGGTTTCGTCGGGCCAGCCCAGGGTGGAAAAAGGCCACAGTTGCGAGGAAAACCAGGTATCCAGCACATCGGGGTCCTGCGTCCACTTTTCATCCGGGGTGGAGGGGTCTTCCACGCACACCTTGACTTCACCGGCTTCATTGTACCAGGCCGGGATGCGATGGCCCCACCAAAGCTGGCGCGAAATACACCAATCGCGGATATTATTCATCCAATGGCGGTAGGTGTTTTCAAAACGGCCGGGAGGGTGCAGTTTTACCTTGCCCGACTCCACCGCCTCCAGGGCCGGACGGGCCAGCTCTTCCATTTTTACAAACCACTGTTCGGAAAGATAGGGCTCGATCGGTACATGGGAGCGGTAGCTGTGGCCCACGGCGTGGGTATGCTCTTCCACCTTAACCAGTTGTCCCATCTCCTCAAGCGCCTCAACAATTTTTTTACGCGCTTCAAAACGATCCAGACCGGCCAAAAACTCCGGTACCGGCAGTTCATCGCTTCTTTCACTGCCCTTAACTTTTTGACACACCGGCAAAACGTGCCCGTTCTTATCCAGCATGATGATCTGATCCAGATTGTGACGCCGGCCCATCTCAAAGTCATTGGGATCATGAGCCGGAGTGGCCTTTACAAAACCGGAACCAAACTCCTTATCCACATGGCTGTCGGCAAATATCTTAACCGGCCGGTTTACAAAGGGAATAATCACCTCGCGCCCGATCAGGTGCTGCTTGTCTTCGTCATCGGGGGCGATGGCCACGCCGGTATCGCCCAAAAGCGTTTCCGGCCGGGTGGTGGCCACGGTGATGGTTTCATCGGAGTCCTTAAACTTATAGGTGATATGATAAAGCTTACCCCGCACCTCCTTATGATCCACTTCGTCATCGGCCAGGGCCGTGCCCGAGGCGGGGTCCCAGTTAACGATGCGCTGCCCCTTATAGATCAGCCCTTTGTTGTAGAGTCGGATAAAGACT
>Ga0256832_1000974_pt1 | contig 19108 bp, 16 predicted proteins | sample 134614metaG_FD_190534 | JGI IMG/M metagenome (GOLD analysis project Ga0256832, IMG submission 190534) | Hydrothermal vent microbial communities from Lau Basin, Pacific Ocean - 134-614 | ecosystem: Environmental > Aquatic > Marine > Hydrothermal vents | place: Pacific Ocean: Lau Basin | collected...
AATTAAAAATAATGTCCCCCCCGCAGCTTGGACGGATAAAAACATTGCCGATATGCGTAGCCAACTAAAAAAAATGGGCTTGGCGTATGATTGGTCGAGAGAATTAGCAACCTGCAAGCCTGAATATTATCGTTGGGAGCAGTGGTTTTTCTTAAAACTATTAGAAAAAGGTATTGTTTACCGTAAAAAAGCAACAGTTAACTGGGATCCTATTGATCAAACTGTCTTAGCAAATGAGCAAGTCGTCGATGGACGTGGCTGGCGTTCTGGTGCAGTGGTTGAGCAACGTGAAATAGACCAGTGGTTTTTAAAAATCACCGATTATGCAGATGAGTTATTAGAAGATGTACAAAAACTAGAAGAATGGCCTGAAAAAGTTCGCATGATGCAAGCGAATTGGATAGGACGATCAGAAGGTGTTGATCTTAGTTTTGGTATCGAAAATTCAGATGAAAAACTCTCTGTCTTTACTACTCGACCCGATACGTTAATGGGGGTTACTTACGTTGCTGTTGCGCCACAACATCCTCTTGCTTTACAAGCAGCAGAGAATAACCCTGAGCTAACGACTTTTATTAATGAATGTAAAAACATCAAAGTTGCCGAAGCCGATATGGCGAAGATGGAAAAGAAAGGCATGGCGACAGGTATTAATGCGGTGCATCCTATTACGGGTGAGCTAGTACCTGTATGGGTGGCTAATTTTGTGTTGATATCTTATGGCTCTGGTGCAGTCATGGCAGTTCCTGCGCATGATGAGCGTGACTATGAATTTGCTACCAAATACGGTATTGAGATTAAGCAGGTGATTACAGCAGCTGATGGTAGCGATGTAAGTATTGATGAAGAAGCCTACACCGAAAAGGGTGTGCTTATTAACTCGGGAGAGTTTGATGGCTTAAGCTCCGCAGATGCTTTTGATGCCATTGCAGAGCATTTAAGTAAAGCAGGCAAAGGTAGCAAAACGGTTAATTATCGCCTAAGAGATTGGGGAGTATCACGTCAGCGTTACTGGGGATGTCCGATTCCAATTATTTATTGCGATGATTGTGGTGCTGTACCAGTGCCCGAAAAAGACTTACCTGTTGAGCTACCAACGGATATCGAGTTCGATGAAACAGGTGGTTCGCCTATCAAGAAAATGCCTGAATTTTATGAAACAAGCTGTCCAACGTGTGGCAAGCCAGCAACACGCGAGACAGATACCTTTGATACCTTCTTTGAATCATCATGGTATTACGCTCGTTATACAGGTCCTGATAATGACCAGTCGATGCTGGACGAGCGTGCTGACTACTGGTTGCCAGTCGATCAATATATTGGTGGTATTGAACATGCAGTACTACACTTATTATATGCGCGCTTTTTCCATAAACTTATGCGTGATGAAGGTTTAGTAACATCTGATGAGCCTTTCACTAAGTTATTAACTCAAGGAATGGTATTAGCAAATACATATTACCGTGAGAATGATCAAGGTGGGCAAGACTGGATATCACCTGATGACGTTGATGTATTACATAATGAAAAAGGCAAACCGATAGGTGCAGTATTACGCGCCGATGGAGAAGCGGTATTGACCGACGGCATGAGTAAAATGTCAAAGTCAAAAAATAATGGGGTAGACCCGCAAGGCTTAATTGATAAATACGGGGCAGACACCTTACGTTTGTTCTCAATGTTTGCTGCTCCACCTGATCAAAGCATGGAGTGGTCAGATAGTGGGGTAGAGGGGGCAAATCGTTTCTTGCGCCGCTTATGGCGACAAGTACATGAGCACATTGCTATGGGCGAGGTAGCAAGTTTAGATACAAGCAATTTGACGGATGAGCAATCTGCAATACGCCGCAAACTCTATACATCGCTACAAAAAGTCACTGATGATATGCAACGTCGCTTTACTTTCAATACAGCAATAGCGGCTAATATGGAGTTGCTAAATGATGTTGCCAAATTTAAAGATGATAGCGAGCAAGGTAGAGCAGTAAAACAAGAAATCTTTGAAACCGTACTTTTGATGCTGTCTCCTATTGCCCCCCATATTTGTGAGACGCTATGGCATCTATTAGGAAAATCATCGACTCTCATTGATGAATCATGGCCGACTGTCGATGAAGCTGCTTTAGTGCAAGATAGTGTTGAGTTAATGGTTCAAGTAAATGGTAAATTGCGTGGTAAAATTAAAGTGGCAGTCGATGCCGCTGATGATGATATTAAACAGCAAGCGCAAGAATCTAAAAATGTAAAGAGATATATCAGCGATAATTTAGCTAATAAATCGGTGCGAAAGATTATTATCGTAAAAGGTCGTTTAGTCAATATCGTGATCGCTTAGTAAGGTGTTGATAGTAACTGTATGAAATATAATATCGGAACAAGGTTTTACTTTATCGCTTTAACTTTTTTGTTATCTGCGTGTTCCGGCGGTGCATTTCATTTGCGTGAGAGTGTTAAACTTGAAGATAATTATAAAGCCATCTCTATTCAAGGTATCGCTGCTGAATCTGAGTTGTATATTCTTTTAGAACAAGGAATTGCGGAAGCAGAAGGAAAGGTTGTTCCAAGTAATCGTGCACGTTCTATTATTACAATAAGTGATTTAAAAGAAGATAAGAAAATAGTTGCATACACTAAAGATAGGGTTGCGCGTGAGTATCTCGCCTTTTTACGTTTTAAATATCAACTAAAAAGTGCGGGAAAAAGCTCAGAAATTTACGAGATTAACCTTGATAAAACCTTTGTTTATGATGTCGATTTTGTACTCGGTAAAGCAGAAGAAGAGCGACGTATAAAACAAGCACTTCGTAAAGAAGCAGTACGTTTAATACTGCTTCGTTTGCAATATAGTAAGTTGTAAAAACAGCAAAAAATGCCAACAAGCTCTCTAGCATCTGCGGATATTATTCTTACAACACTTAACGCTCGTTATATTCATTGTGCCTTTGGTCTACGCTATCTCTTTGCTAATTTAGGCGACTTACAAAAAATCACTAGCCTCGATGAATTTACTATTCACGAACGTCCACTCGATATTGTCGAAAAATTACTGAATAAAAAGCCTATTATTATTGGATTTTCAGTATACATCTGGAATATTCATGAAATCACGCAGACAGTTGCTTTAATCAAGCAAATATCCCCAGAAGTCATTATCGTTTTAGGTGGTCCTGAAGTAAGTCATATTCCTGATCAGCCAGAGGTGGTCGATTTGGCTGACTATGTAGTTAAAGGGGCAGGGGAGATAAGCTTTCGTCTTCTGTGCGAACAAATACTACAAGGTTCAAAACCGCTTAATAAAGTGATCAACGGTGATGTTGTCAGTTTAGACAAACTCTCCTTGCCCTACAAATACTATAATGAAGAAGATATTCGTAATCGCGTCATATATGTAGAAGCATCACGCGGTTGTCCTTTTAAATGTGAGTTTTGTTTATCCTCTTTAGATAAAACCTCCAAGCCTTTTGAGCTAGGAGAATTTTTAGATGAAATCGATATTTTATATCAGCGTGGTGCACGTAACTTTAAGTTTATTGATCGTACCTTTAACTTAAAAGTCGCCACTAGCGTTGCGATTTTAGAATTTTTTTTAGCGCGAATGAGTGATGATCTATACCTTCACTTTGAAGTTATTCCTGATAATTTACCTGATAAATTAAAGCAAACCCTCGTATTATTTCCCCCTGAATCTTTACAATTTGAAATAGGCGTACAAACTTTTGATCCTGAGATACAAGCCCTTATAAGCCGTCGTCAAGATAATAACAAAACCTGTGATAATTTACGCTGGTTGCGCGAGCATACTGGTGCTCATATTCATGCCGATTTAATCTTTGGTTTACCAAAAGATAATTTAGATAATTTTGCTAAAAGCTTTGATTTATTAGTTTCTCTAAACCCGCAAGAAATTCAATTAGGTATTTTAAAGCGTCTACGTGGTGCTCCGATAAACCGTCATACAGAAGAATATCAATTACGTTATAATCCATTACCACCGTATAATATCCTTAGTACGCGTGATATAGATTTTATAACAATGCAACGGGTAAATCGCTTTGCACGTTATTGGGATATGATTGCTAACTCAGGACGCTTTATAAATACCTTGCCGATTATTTTAGGTGATACACCTTTTCGTTGCTTTATGCAATTGAGCGATGAACTTTATCTTTTAACAGGCAGTACATGGAAAATAGCCTTAAAGCGTTTATTTGATTTAATTTATACGGTCGCAGTCTCAAAACTAAAGATAGATACGGATAAAATAAAGGCATTATTAGCCGATGATTATCGTCGCTGTGGGCAAAAGGGCTTGCCTGCTTTTTTGCAAAGGGAAGGTGTTAAAAAATCAGTAAAAATAGGCATAGCTAATAAGCGCCAATCACAACATAATAAATAAAAAGAGGGCATTATAATGCATCAAAGACAATCACTTGGGGCTTTTGTGTTTTTAATAGTAATGGCTTTTTTGCTCATTATATTAGCATTATGGCTATGGCCAAAATACAATGTATATCAAAAAGAGCTAAAGGGTAGAGCGGCATTAAAAGAAGCCGAATGGTCAAAGCAGATTATGATAGAAGAAGCTAGAGCGCGAGAACAAGCATCATTAATGCAAGCAAAAGCAAAGATAACTTTAGCTGAGGCAGAAGGTAAGGCAATGCTTGTCAGTGCTAAATCAGAAGGCTTAGCAGATATCGAAAGAGCGAAAGCTGCGGCAGAAGCCAATAGAATTATCGGTGAGTCATTAAAAAATAATGATGAGTACTTGCGCTACATTTGGATTAAAGGTTTGCGAGACAGTAAAAATGAGCGTATTTATATACCAACAGAGGCAGGTCTACCAATTTTAGAAGCTGGTCGAGCAAATAAATAGTAAACAGATGTTAAAACTCTCTAACAATGTCCAACTAGCCGACTGGGAAATCGAGTTAAATGCCATTCGCGCGCAAGGTGCGGGTGGACAGAATGTTAATAAGGTTTCCTCGGCTATTCATTTACGCTTCGATATTAAACGTTCGTCACTCCCTACCTTTTATAAAGAACGACTCTTAAAACTCTCTGATCAACGTATCACAAAAGAAGGGGTTATTGTTATTAAAGCGCAGCAGTTTCGTACCCAAGAAAAAAATAAAGATGCTGCTTTGCAACGCCTTAAAGATTTAATCTTATCCGCAACAGTGCCTATAAAAAAACGTCGTCCTACCAGAGCGACGCGTAGTTCGCAGCAACGACGCATGGATAAAAAGACGCAAAGAGGACAAACGAAAGTAATGCGAAAAAAAGTTGATTACTAAATTACATTTGCCTTCTAAACCAAATAAAACTTTGGTCTTGTTTGTTGGTGGAGCCTTAGATCATCATTATAAACCTTTATTTGATGGTGTGTATAATCCCTATAAAGTACGCCACTCTCATCATCAATCCATTCGCTATGCACTACATTCTGAGCGTCAATCTATTTTAAAATTAATTCAGCACTGGCGCGCGAATGGGCAGTCAGTGGCACTTGTCGGTCATAGTTGGGGCTGTCAAAGTATTTTGGATGTTGCTCATAAAATAAAAGACAAAAATAGCATTAAATTATTCGTTACTCTTGATCCTGTATCACGAAAATTTATCAATCAAAGACATAAAAAACCATTAAGTGTAGAGCGTTGGGTCAATATTTATATTGATGCTAAACAGTCTCGTTGGGAGCGTTCTAATCTTATTGCTATTTTAGGTGGACGTTGGGATTATCGTGAGAATGCCGACAAGAATATCTTTTTGCGCTATCAGCAAGGAGAAGAGGTAACACATGCTAAAGCCTCTTTGATGTTTTTACCTATTTATAAAGAATTATCAAAGCTGTAGCGTAACTATTACTGATTCTTTCTTTGCTAAAAAAAAGAGCAAAAAATTCACCTAAATCAAAATAAATGGAGACACTTTGTCATTGATTCCAACAAGAATTAAAACATTAAATATTTAGGGGTGTATTTACCTTAAATTCATATTATGATGTCTGGTCATTAAAAATCTACCGTATTTGGTGGAGTAACGTTAGCAGGAGTTTAATAGTGGAACTTACTGGTGCTAAGATATTCGTCGAGTGTCTAAAGGCAGAAGGAGTAGATACCATCTTTGGTTATCCAGGTGGGGCTGTGCTTTATTTGTACGATGAGCTTGAGAAAGCCGAAAGAGATGGAGATATTAGGCATATATTAGCTAGGCATGAACAAGGGGCTATTCATGCAGCTGAGGGATATGCAAAGTCAACTGATAAGCCAGGTGTCGCAATTGTCACATCTGGTCCAGGTGCGACCAATGCTGTTACAGGTATTGCTGATGCGTATATGGATTCTGTCCCGTTAGTTGTCTTTACAGGACAAGTCCCACGTCACTTAATTGGCAATGATGCTTTTCAGGAAGTTGATATTGTTGGTATTACACGCCCCTGCGTAAAACATAACTTCCTTGTAATGGATGTTAAAGATTTAGCAGAGACCATTAAGAAAGCTTTTCATATTGCGACAACAGGTCGTCCTGGTCCTGTGCTTATTGATATTCCCAAAGACATTACCGATGATAATGCAAAATGTGAATTTCATTATCCTGAGTCTTTGGATATGCGCTCTTATAACCCAAAGGTTCAGACCAAAGAGTCGGATATTAAGCAAGCTGTTGAGATGATATTAGCCTCTGAGAGACCTATTATTTATACGGGCGGTGGCGTGATTATGTCAGGGGCATCCAATGAGCTAAAAGACTTTACACAAAGGCTAAACTTCCCTATTACAAATACACTAATGGGCTTAGGGGCATATCCTGCAACTGATAAGCAGTTTGTTGGTATGCTAGGAATGCACGGTACTTACGAAGCCAATATGTCAATGCATTATTCGGACTTGATTATTGCAATTGGTGCACGTTTTGATGATCGTGTTACAGGTAATATTGAAAAATTCTGCCCTGATGCAAAAATTATTCATGTGGATATTGATCCAGCTTCAATCTCTAAAAATATCAAAGTTGATTGTTCCATTGTGGGTGATGTAAAGCCTGTCTTGCTTGAGCTAGGTAAAGAGCTAGATCGTCGTGGAGCAAAGCCAGATCAACAAGCTCTAGCTAATTGGTGGAAGCGTATTGCTACATGGCAAGAAAAAAATTGCCTCGCTTATAATACAAATGAAAAAACCATTAAAGCTCAGTATGTTATGCAAAAATTCTGGGAAATTAGTGCTGGTGACTCCTATGTGTGTTCTGATGTTGGTCAGCATCAAATGTGGGCAGCACAATACTATAAGTTTGATAAACCAAACCGCTGGATTAACTCGGGTGGTTTAGGAACAATGGGCTTTGGTTTACCCGCAGCAATGGGGGTGCAACTAGCTAACCCAGGAGCAGATGTTGCATGTGTGACGGGTGATGGCAGTATTCAAATGTGTATCCAAGAGCTAGGTACTTGTAAACAATATGACCTGCCCATTAATATCATCTCATTAAATAATGGCTTTTTGGGTATGGTAAGACAGTGGCAAGAGTTCTTTTATCAAAAGAATTATGCCATGTCTTACAATGAAGCATTGCCTGATTTTGTAAAACTTGCAGAAGCTTATGGGCATGTTGGAGTGCGTATTGATAATCCTGCTGATGTAGAAGGTGCTTTAAAAGAAGCGCTAGACGATAAGAAGCGTTTATACTTTTTAGACTTCATTACTGAAGCAGAAGAAAATGTTTATCCGATGATTCCTGCTGGAGCAGGGTTAAATGAAATGAAGTTATTATAATGAACAGTACAACGAATAAACGCCATGTAATTTCAATTTTAATGGAAAACGAAGCAGGTGCTTTGTCGCGTGTGGCAGGTTTGTTTTCTGCACGAGGCTACAATATAGAGTCACTGACCGTAGCCCCAACAGAAGATGCAAGCCTTTCGCGTATGACACTGGTTACTCGTGGTAATGACGATATTATTGAGCAAATCCTTAAGCAACTTAATAAATTGATTGATGTGGTTAAAGTGCATGATATATCTGAGTTTGATCATATCGAACGTGAAATGATGTTTATAAAAATTAGTGCGAGCAATAATGAAGATTGTGCTTCTATTAAACGTATGAGCGATATTTTTAAAGCAAGAATTATCGACGTAAAGAATAAAACCTTTACCATTGAAATTTCAGGCGATAGAAGCAAGTTAGATGCCTTTGTCAGTGCTGTTAGTGACTATAATATCATTGAGATAGTGCGATCAGGGTGTATTGGAATATCACGTGGTAGTTGTGCGCTTAAAGCAGAAGAAGCCTGATAAATATATTTTGCCCAAATAATTGAATGGGCATAATCGTTTAAATTTTAGTTAAAAAAATATCTAAGGAAGATAAAGAATGAATATTTATTACGACAAAGATTGTGACCTATCGATCATTAAGGGATTAAAAGTTGCAATTATTGGCTTTGGTTCTCAAGGACACGCACATGCAGCTAACTTAAAAGATTCAGGTGTTGATGTGGTGGTTGGTTTGCGCCCAGGCTCAACATCTATTGCTAAAGCGGAAGGTTATGGTCTAAAAACAGCAGATGTGCCCACTGCGGTAAAAGATGCTGATGTTGTAATGCTACTAACACCTGATGAGTTCCAGTCAGTTCTTTATAAAGATGAGATTGAGCCAAATATCAAAGAAGGTGCTGTATTAGCCTTTGCTCATGGATTTTCTATTATTTATAACCAAATAATGCCACGCAAAGATCTTGACGTTATCATGATTGCTCCTAAAGCACCTGGACATACGGTACGCTCTGAGTTTGTACGTGGTGGTGGTGTTCCTGATTTAATCGCAGTAGAGCAAGATGCCTCTGGACATGCAAAAGAAATTGCGCTCTCCTATGCTTCTGGTATAGGTGGTGGACGAACGGCCATTATTGAAACAACTTTCCGTGATGAATGTGAAACTGATTTATTTGGTGAACAAGCAGTCCTTTGTGGTGGTGCAGTTGAACTAGTAAAAGCTGGTTTTGAAACACTAACAGAAGCAGGTTATGCACCTGAAATGGCATATTTTGAGTGTTTACACGAGCTCAAATTAATTGTTGATCTTATGTTTGAAGGCGGTATTGCGAACATGAACTACTCAATCTCTAATAATGCTGAATATGGTGAGTATGTTACAGGTCCTAAAGTAATCAATGAAGAATCTCGTCAAGCAATGCGTGAAGCACTGAAAAATATCCAGTCTGGTGAATATGCAAAACGTTTTATTCTTGAAGGTCAGGCAAACTACCCATCAATGACTGCTGCACGTCGTTTAAATGCAGAGCACGGTATAGAGGTCGTTGGAGCCGAGTTACGTAAAATGATGCCTTGGATTACTGAAAACAAGATTATTGATCAAGATAAAAACTAAGTTCTTTTAGTTTTCATCCAATAAAAAAAGCCCGAAATATTTCGGGCTTTTTTATTTTTGTAGATTGAGTAATTACCTTATTTTTTCGTAAAACTAAATACTGATCGACCATTCACTTTTTCTACATCAACTACAATAGTATCACCTGATGCAAAATCACCACCTAAAATACGTTGAGCTAATGGGTTTTCAATATGTGTTTGAATCGCACGTTTAAGAGGGCGTGCTCCATAAACAGGATCAAAACCTTCTTCTGCAATTAAATCTAAAGCATCTATCGTACAGTTAACTTTCATATCACGAGTAGCTAAACGTTTCCCAAGATTATCAATTTGAATGGCTGCAATTTGACGAATTTCATCTTTATCTAATGGTCTAAAGACAACGGTGTCATCAATACGGTTAATAAACTCTGGTCTAAAATGAGTACCTACAATCTCCATCACCGCTTCTTTCATTCGGTCATAATTTTCTTCACCCGACATTGTTTGAATTACATCTGAACCCAAATTAGATGTCATAACAATAACCGTATTGCGGAAATTAACGGTGCGGCCTTGCCCATCAGTTAAGCGTCCATCATCCAATACCTGTAGCAGAATATTAAATACATCAGGATGTGCCTTCTCAACCTCATCCATTAGAATAACGGAGTAGGGCTTGCGTCTAACCAATTCGGTTAGATAACCACCTTCCTCGTAACCCACATAACCAGGAGGTGCTCCAATTAGTCTTGCGACAGAATGCTTCTCCATAAATTCTGACATATCAATACGCACCATTGCATCTTGCGTATCAAATAAAAAGGTTGATAAAGCTTTGGTAAGCTCAGTTTTACCTACACCCGTTGGACCAAGAAATAAGAAAGAGCCAGTAGGGCGGTTAGGGTCAGATAAACCAGCACGTGAACGACGAATAGCATTAGAAACAGCTGCAACTGCTTCAGTTTGTCCGATTACTTTTTTGCTTAAGGATTCTTCCATACGAAGTAATTTATCGCGCTCACCTTCCAGCATTTTAGATACAGGAATACCTGTCCATTTTGATACAATATCTGCAATTTCTTCTTCTGTTACTTTGTTTCGCAATAGTTGGAAGTTATTTTTCTCTTCCGCTTCATCAGCTGCAATGAGTTGTTTCTCTAACTCAGGAATAGTACCATGTTGTAGCTCTGCCATACGTTGTAAATCACCTGTACGACTCGCTGCTTCAAGATCAATTCTAGCTTGATCTAAAGATTCTTTGATGTGTGCCGTTCCCTGAACTGCTGATTTCTCAACCTTCCAAATTTCTTCTAAGTCAGAGTATTTTCTTTCTAGACGTTCAATCTTTTCCTCAATAATACTAAGACGTTTTTTTGATGCATCATCTGATTCTTTATTAAGTGCTTCACGTTCTATTTTGTATTGAATTAATTTACGGTCGAGCTTATCCATTGCCTCTGGTTTTGAGTCAATTTCAATACGAATGCGTGATGCCGCCTCATCAATAAGATCAATCGCTTTATCAGGCAACTGACGATCAGAAATATAACGATGCGATAAGGTCGCCGCCGCTACAATCGCAGGGTCAGTAATCTCAACACCATGATGCGCTTCGTAACGTTCTTTTAGTCCACGCAAAATGGCGATGGTATCTTCAACAGAAGGCTCATCAACAATAATCTTTTGGAAGCGACGTTCTAAAGCGGCATCTTTTTCAATGTATTCACGATACTCATCTAAGGTTGTTGCACCGACACAATGTAATTCACCACGTGCTAACGCAGGTTTTAGCATATTACCTGCATCCATTGCACCGTCGGCTTTACCTGCACCGACCATGGTATGAATTTCATCTATAAATAAGATGATATTACCATCTGATTTAGAAATATCATTCAATACTGCTTTCAAGCGTTCTTCAAAGTCACCACGAAATTTAGCACCAGCTAAAAGAGACGCTAAATCGAGTGATAATAAGCGTTTATCTTTAAAACTATCAGGTACTTCACCATTGACAATACGTTGTGCTAAACCTTCAACTAATGCTGTTTTACCAACACCCGGTTCACCAATAATAACGGGGTTATTTTTAGTACGACGCTGTAAAATTTGCACCATACGACGAATTTCTTCGTCACGACCAATAATGGGATCAATCCTTCCTTGTTCTGCACGCTCGGTTAAATCAATCGTATATTTTTTAAGGGCTTCACGCTGATCCTCTGCATTAGGATCATCAACTGCTTGCCCACCACGAATATTATCAATCGCCATGTTTAAGGCATCCTTAGTTGCACCTGCTTCTTTAAGCAAAGAACCAACAGTACCTTTATCGTCTAGCGCGGCAAGTAAAAATAATTCAGATGATATATATTGATCACCTCGTTTTTGTGCTAACTTATCGGTAATATTAAGTAAGCGAGATAGGTCATTAGAAACATGAAGCTCACCATCATTTCCACCTGACACCACGCTTGCCATTGCATCTAAAGCTTCCTCAAGTTTCGGACGCAAGTAATCTGTTTTAACTCCAGCTTGCGCAAACACACTACGTGCAATACCGCCTTCTTGATCGATAAGTGCCATTAATAAATGTACTGGCTCAATAAATTGATGATTTTTCCCAAGTGCTAATGATTGAGCATCCTGCAATGCTAATTGAAATTTACTTGTTAGTTTATCTGTTCTCATTCAAAATTCTCCTTATTATTCTTTAAAGGAAGCCCCTGATTAAGTCCGATTGGAACTAAGAACAGGAAAAATATCTACTGTTCAAGCTTAAAATAATTGAACTTAAATTAGGAATTCCTTATGAAAAGTTAATACATCTTTTATGTATCGCATCCACTTCTAAATAAGCCGTTAATATCTTGTTTTAAAAAGATTATTGAAGACTCTCATTTGTATGTACAGTTAATATTGTGATAGAGGGGAAAAAAGCAATAAAAATTATGAAGTTTTTTGAGTATTTTTAGAAAAGTCTATTAACACTGCGTAACATCAGTTATTAAATGTTAGTGTCAGACAAGACAAAGTTGATTCTATTATGAATAATTTAGTTAAGCTAAATATCAATTACTTAGATATTTTCTACCTCTCCCCTTCCCTCCCCTCTCAAAAATAAAATAACTATTTTGAGCAGGGGGCTAGTTATCCTAATTTAATTGAGCTAAGTTATTCTTAATCACTCAACATGCAGAAGAGAGGGAAACACAAAATGGAACTTGGATCTATTCTTTGGTACGGTGGAATATTAGCCACCATAATTATTTTATTCGTTGCATTTTTTATTGCATTTTTTAAGCGTGCGACAAAAGAAATTGCGATTATTCGCACGGGTTTTGGTGGTGAAAAAATTATCATGGATAATGGTGGTTTTGTTGTTCCCCTGTTGCATGATGCCTTAATTATTAACTTGAACATCATCAAACTTGAGATTACTCGAGAAAAGGGAGAGGCCTTTATTACCAAAAATCGTTTGCGTGTCGACATCACTGCTGATTTTTCGATTCGTGTTATTCCTGATCCAAAAGCAATTTCTTTAGCAGGGCAAACGCTTGGTAAAAAGACACAAAATCCTGATGAATTAAAATCCCAATTAGAAGCATCTTGTGTTGAGGCATTGCGTGAAGCTGCCGCAAAAATGACGTTGGAATCTCTACATGATGACAATGATCAAATTAATAAGATCGTTGAAGAAGCAATTGGTGTAGACCTTCAACGGTTTGGCTTACAACTAGAGTCGGTCGCGATTGCTAAATTGCATCAAACTGATCTTGAATTCTTTGATCGTAAAAATGCACTTGATGTTGAAGGTCTCACTTATATTGAAAATCGTATTGCTGAGAATGAAAAAGAACAAGCAAGAGTTAAAAATGATAAAGCAGTAGAGATAAAAACCAGTGATGTGAATGCTCATAAAGAACAGTTGAAGTTAGAGGAAGACAAAGTTTTCGCTGAGCAAAAACAAGAGCTAGCAATTATTAAAGCTGAGTTAGAGAAAGATAGACTCAAAGAAGAGGCAAAAAAGGAAGAAGGGATTGCTGTTGCTGCTGCTCATAAAGCTGTTGCTGAGGCATGGATTGAAACTTACGAAGTCCAGGCAACTGAAATTGCCAAAAAGGAAGAGATTACTACCTCTAAAGAAACTGCAATGGCGCAACGCAATAAAGAAGTTGAAATCATCAGTGCTACTCGTGAGGCAGAAAGAACTAAGATATTCGCAGAAGCTCAAGCAACGGCAGATAAGCTAAATGCTAGCGCAGCAGAAATACGTTATGCGGTCGATGCAGCTGGTAAGCAAGCAATCAATGAAGCAGCCAATATCCTCTCAGATCAGCAAATTTCTATGCAAGTTAAGGAGAAAATTGTTGCCCAGTTACCTGACATCATCAGGGAAAGTGTTAAACCTATTGAGAACATTGATGGTATTAAGATTATGCAGATTGATGGAATGTCTAATCTTACTGGTAGTGCAGGGGGAGGGAACTCATCTGGAGGAAGTAGCAACGGTGGTGGTGGAAGCTTAGCTGACCAAGTTGTTGATAGTGCTCTTCGTTATAAAGCACAAGCTCCTATGGTAGAGAATTTATTGAAAGAAGTAGGTCTGTCTGGTGTTGGTATAAAAGACCTGACTAAAGGACTACAAGAAGATATGGGGTTTGATACAGAGACACCTAAAGAGCCTACAGCAAAAGATATAGAGCAGAAGGCACAGAAGATAGATCAAATGAAGAAAAAACTTTCCGATGAGTCTAATGACAATCCTGTAGAGAAAACACCATCAAGTTAATAATTGATGTTACGCAATATCTAAGAAAAATATTACCTATTTTTCCCTCCGCCCGATGCGTTAGCGAGGCGGAGCTAAAATTCCCATTCTAGCCGCGGCGAACATTCTCTCAGGTAAAGCTCAGGAGTTTTTTTAAAGCAATGATTTTATAAAAATGTAGGCGATAGATAAATCAAAATATATCATCATTTCCCTTTTTTCAGAGATTTTGCTACTGTTTGGACTACTTGAGAAAGCTCCGATCAAGCCTGATAAATTTAATTGGCTTTATATTTAGAATTTTCTCTTATTTTGCTTTTATTCTAAGGATTTTATCATGGCTAAAGTGCTTGCAGTAGCAAACCAAAAAGGCGGTGTTGGTAAAACTACTACCAGTGTGAATCTTGCAGCCTCATTAGTTTCAGTAAAGAGAAAAGTCCTTTTAATTGATATGGATGCACAAGGAAACGCAACAACTGGTTTAGGTTTAGATAAACATAAACCAGCTGAAGCCTTAAGTAGTGTTTTACTAGGTAAAGCGAATATTAAAGATGCTATACAGACCGTATCAGATATCGATATTGATGTGCTAGGTGGTGGTCCTGATCTAACCATTGCTGAAATAAGTTTAATGAGTGAGGAGCGTCGTGAATTTCGATTGCGTAGTGTAATAGATGCAGTGCGCGAAAAATATGACTATATTCTTATTGATTGTCCACCTTCATTAAATATTCTAACAGTTAATGCCTTGGTTGCATCAGATGGTGTACTCGTTCCAATGCAGTGTGAATATTATGCGCTAGAAGGATTATCTGCTCTTATTGGTTCTATTAATACTATTCGTAATAATGCTAATGATAGTTTAGAGGTTGAAGGAATATTACGAACTATGTTTGATCCACGTAATAACTTAGCCCGTGATGTCTCGCAACAATTAGACCAGCACTTTGGTGATAAAGTTTACAGCACTGCTATACCTCGTAATGTACGTTTAGCAGAAGCTCCTAGTCATGGTCTACCTGTTTTAATTTATGATAAACGCTCAAGTGGGGCTTTGGCTTATCTTGCCCTAGCAGCAGAAATAATCCGTAAAGAGTCTAGTCGCGCAGCGGCAGCATAGAGGAATTTATAGTAATGACAAAAAAACCTGGCTTAGGTCGTGGGTTAGATATGTTATTAAGCTCTGTTGCATCAACAGCGGATGAGTTAACTGATGATTCAGAGTTTAAACAATTACCAATAGAAACCATTCAAAAAGGTCAATATCAGCCACGTATTAATATCGACCCTGATGCCTTGCAAGAATTAGCAGAATCTATTAAGGCACAAGGTTTAGTGCAACCTGTTATTGTTCGCCGCTTAGAATCAGGTGTTTATGAGCTTATTGCAGGCGAGCGTCGTTGGCGTGCAGCACAAATGGCAGGTTTACATGATATACCTGCCATTATTCGTAAAATTCCTGATCAAGCGGCAGCTGCAATGTCACTTATCGAGAATATCCAACGGGAAGACTTAAACGCTTTAGAAGAAGCAATTGCAATGAATCGCCTAATTAGTGAATTTGGTTTAACTCATCAACAAACTGCAGACTCAGTCGGACGCTCTCGTGCTGCGGTTACTAATCTATTACGTTTATTAGAACTTGAAGAAGAGACAAAAGAATTACTTGACGATAAAAAAATAGATATGGGACACGCACGAGCTCTATTAGCCTTAAAAGGTCAACTTCAACTCGATACTGCTTATAAAGTTTCCGAGCGACAAATGTCGGTTCGTGATACAGAGCGTCTTGTAAAAAATATACTTAATAAACTTAATAATCCTGATAAAAGGCAGGTTAAAACCAAACCTATAGAGGTAAGTAAGTTAGAGCAGTCTTTAAGCGATACTTTTGGGGCTAAGGTTAGTATTCAGTATAATGCTAAAGGTAAAGGTAAATTAATTATTGCTTACAATAATTTAGATGAACTTGATGGAATTTTGGAACATATTAAAGACTGAGTTTGAACTCTCAGCAGGGCTATTTAATTGCTAAACGACGATGATCTTGCAGTTATTGAATTTTTGGATGATGGTACTTTATATGCTGCTCCAAATATTATAGAAGAGATACTGAACTACCCTGATTTAAGCGACTCTTTTTTATTAGTGAGCCGTGATAAATATGGCGTACCTACAGGCTATATGCCAATTGGTATTAATTTACACGGAAATATAGCTTCTTATATTCCTGCCATCCCACCTTCACCTCCTATATCCCCAACCTATACACCTGGTGCTGAAAATGTTATCAGGGATCTTGATAATCTATTAAGCCAATCAATTTTATATTTTGATGTCGATGTAGTTCCCTGTGGCTATGGATATTTCGATTTAGAAGAAACAGCGAGTGCTTATTGCTTATCATTAGATGATTATTTTTCTGAGCTATCTGCATCGCGTCGTAAGGATTTTAAACGTAAATTAAAATCGGCAGAAAAATATGAGATAGAACAAGGTAATATGAAAGACGTGCTACGTGGTTGGAACTGGATGAAAGCGGTATGGGAAAAGCGGGGAGCATACGATAGCGATCATATAAATCGGGTACTTAGTTGGCTATATGAAATTGAAGCATCGGGTCGTGCAACCATGAAAATCGATAAATATTTATTAGATGGAAAGCCCATAGCCGTAAACTGTTGTGTTATCCATCAATATCATGGTAATACTCATATTGATGATTATTTAACATGGTATGATGTAGCAACTGCACCAGGCTTGGGTATTGTTACTGCAATAAAAAATCTTACCAATCCCAAGTATATTGGCGCACGTTACAATCTCGGGTTACCAGGCTTTTACGGGAACACCTTTGCTGGTCATCAGTATAAATGGGATGTTATTGCAGAACCTATACGCTTATACCAATCGATTGTTAATCTTCAAGTTGGGATTCAATCAATTTCATCATTAGACAATTAAGTACAAAACTCAATCAGACAAATGCTTTTTTCTAAATTGTCCTGGAGCAGTCCCCGTGATTTCTTTAAAGGCATTGTAAAAATTTGACTGTGATGTAAAACCGACGGAAAGACCAATCGAAAGTACAGAGGCTTTTGGTTCTTCGATTAATTGTTTTTTTGCCTCATTAATTCGATATTCACGAATATAACGAGAAAAACCTTTTTTGAGCTTGCTATTAATCAGTTCAGATAGCTGATGAGGGCTTAATTTTAATATTTCAGCAACCTCAGATAAATTTATATTTTCATTAGTATAAATACGATCTTTCTCCATTAGCTTTTGAAGTTGCTCTAAGCTAGTCTCACAATCAATATGATTTAAGGTCGAAGATACATAGGTTGCATGAGCTGCATCTTCTACCTCGCTTGTAATATTGGGAGAACGAAGTAGTGTTAAATCAGCAATAAAAAATGCTCCCCCAATTAAAATAGAGTAAAGCAAATAAAAGGTATTACTTGTTGTAAAAAACTCCATAAATGCAATAAAAATAACAGCTATTGCAATAAAAAAGAGTATTCCCATCGCTAAAATTTCTTGTTTAAAACGACTACGTTGTTCTCTCAATTTATAAATCATTTTTGCCACCCAAACAACATAGCCACTACCAATTAGAAATGCCAAAGGAAGGCTTAGTTCTTGAGGGAGAAAAAAAGCAAGAGAGATAGGTAAAAAGTGTAAAACAATAATAGATAGTGACAGATTTTTATTATCATCTGCTTCAATTTTTAATATTTGTCGGCTGAAAAAATAAAAGGAAGGAGCAACAATAAAAAGAAGAAAAGAATAAAAAGGGGACTTTACCCATTCGCTATCATTGACAATAAATTGGTAATGGGAAAATTGTAACATTGCTAATGTTATTAATAACAATAAGCTAGATAGCTGTGATAACAATTTCCCTCTATATTCTTTGTAGTCTAGATGTGCAATTGAGAGCAAAATAGCACTAAAAATTGAAAATCCAATCAGTAAAACAGCTAAAGTTTGTATCATTAGTTTTTATCGCCTCATATTTATCTTTTAGGTATTTGACATGTAACCTGAATCCGTGACTTCAATGCGCGATGATAGGAAATAAGATATTGGTTTAGCATGGAATTTTAAAAATCTTATCTTCACTTTTAGCAAAAGGGCTACGAAAACTTTCACTGATATTTGAATAGGTGACTGCGTAACATCAGTTAAGTAGAAAGAAGACACAATTAATCGAATATTTTTCTTGTTTATGAGATATTTTATCGCATGCTTGGTTTCGCGCGAGTCTAATGTATCATCTATCAGTTTCGCATTTATACAAAAGGTTTTTAACATGAGATTTTTAGGATTTAATCATGTGAGTATGATCGTTGAGGATACCGAACGCGCTTTAATATTTTATCGAGACATTATGGGCTTAGAAGTATTTTCCGATAGACCAAAATTATCATTTCCGGGAGCTTGGTTAGTTGTAGGAGAAGGACAACAAATTCATTTACTGGAAGTCCCTAATCCAGATTCACTCGATAGACCTGAGCACGGAGGACGAGATCGACATGCTGCACTTATAGTCAGCGATCTAAATGAGATTAAAAAGCGTTTAGAGAGTGCTGATATAGAACACACGATGAGTAAATCCGGCAGAAAAGCCTTATTTTGTCGTGATTATGATGGCAATACTTTGGAACTAATAGAGAATTATTAATGAAAATATCAAATACAGAATTAAGTAAACAGCAGCTAGAAATACTGCATGATGATCCTTTTTATAAAGCTTATAAAGGCTACTTTAAGGGAATATTACGCTGGTCACAATTAGATGCATTATGGCAGCAAGTTCTAAAAAATAAAGAATCTAGTTGGTTTGTGTATGCCGTAGGAGAAACTCCACCAAGGAAAACGGTTACTATAGATGAAGTTGAGCATTTCATTCAGGAGGTAGATCAGTTACTTCGTCGGGAACATGACGAGGATTATTGTGGCAT
>Ga0256832_1000975_pt1 | contig 19103 bp, 17 predicted proteins | sample 134614metaG_FD_190534 | JGI IMG/M metagenome (GOLD analysis project Ga0256832, IMG submission 190534) | Hydrothermal vent microbial communities from Lau Basin, Pacific Ocean - 134-614 | ecosystem: Environmental > Aquatic > Marine > Hydrothermal vents | place: Pacific Ocean: Lau Basin | collected...
ATAGGCCCGCAGGGTGTAGGTCGTGTCTTGCGTGGGGCAGACTTCCCGAGCCGAGACCAGGGGCGCGTTCTCCTCCCGGCCATTGATGCTGAGAAAGGCGCTGTCCGCATAGGAGATGGTCCATTGCAATTGCGCGCATTCGCCCAAGGTGATGGTTTGGGGCGAAAGCAGGAAGTCGATGACGATGGGAGGGCGAGGCGTGGGCGTGGGAGAGGGCGTGACGCCGGGGGCCAGGGTGGGGGTGGCCGTGGGCGTGGGACTGGGCGTCGGGGTGAAGGTGGCGGTGGGCGTGCGGGTTGGCGTGGGCGTGATGGTGGGCGTCCACGTGGCGGTGGGGGTGGCTGTGGGGCTGCCCGGGGGCGTCGTGGCCGTGGCGGGCGGCGTCGTCGGCGTGAAGGTGGGCGTTGGCGTGAAGGGGATGCAGATCTGGTCGAAGGGGATGACGGGCGGCTCGACGTCGAAAGAGCCGCCGCCGAAGGAGCCAGACCCCCAGGCCCAACCCTCCACGTCGCCATCTTTCACAAGCCAGTTCGACGCCCCCAATTGCGAATACTCCCAGGCGTTTCCCTTGAGATGATAATAGGCCCAGTACTCGCAATCCGCCCCCCGGCATTGACAAAAACACGCTTCCAACGGAAAATCGCATCCATCGCTGAAATCCCCCACGGTGATTTTGCAAATGGCCTCGCCGAAGCCGCTGTTGGGGTCCATGATCACGTCCATGCCCGAGAGCCGCAGCAAATCCGCGCCGGTCACCGTCTCGGATGTAAACTGCACGCACGCGGTGACCACATTCCCATCGCCGAATTGCACCACCAGGCCCGCCCGACTGACGCTCTGGGCGCGGCTGCCCTCCCACCCCATGAGGAGGAGCAGGAGGGCAAGGAGGATCAGAAGCCGTGAGAAACGGCGCATGATGGGGTTAGGCTGCAATCTTGCGGCGGCGTCGCACGTAGCCCGCCAGGCCCGCCAGGCCGCCGCCCAGCAGGAGGATGGTGGTGGGTTCGGGGATCTCGGCCGGGGGCGGATTCAGTTCCGCTTCGATCTCGTCGAAGGTCTTGACCGGGGGATAGGTGGTGGGGTTGTAATTGGCGTCGAAGCCCGACCAGGCGAAGCCCTCGACGGCCCGGTCCGCGGGCACATAGCCGCTGACGCCTACCTGGGAGACATCCCAGCCGTCCTCAGTGGCGTTCAGGTGGAAGTAAGCCCAGAAGTGTTCGGGATCGGCGAAGCAGTCATCCACGGGATTGCCCACGCCGTCGATATTGCAGATGGCTTTGCCCCAACTGAAATCGGCCATGCCTACCGGGATTTGCGCGGCTTCCAGCACGTCCGCGGTGGTGGCGTCCGCGGGCACGCTGACGATCTCGGTGTAGGTGCGGTCGGGGAATTGAATGACCAGGGCCACGCGCTTTTCGCCGCCCTGGGCGAAGGCGGTCGTGGCGATGAGCAGGACCAGCAGGAAGAGTGCTGTGATCAGGACGAGTCGTTTGCGCATGAGATCAGCTCCTTTGAGAAAATGAAGGTGGAAGGGAGGTGTATCTTGGCGGTGAAAATGCTTTTCGGCTACGTTGGCGCGGGAAGGCGATTTCGTGATGCGTAAGGGCCTCGCGTTTCACGTTTTCACGCATCACTGCCGATGCGGACTCGCCCAACGTGGGCTTCGAGCCTTTTTTGCAAACCAACGCGAGTTTCGGGACAGAAAAAAGCCCCCATCCTGGTGGACAAGGGCCTCATAGTGCGATCAAGACCGGGGCCTGTCCGCGCAGGCGTCCGTGTCATTGCAGCGCGGGTTTTCTGGCTTGGGCCGAAGCCCTCACAGTTGCGGGACAGCGCCGGATTTGCACCGGACTTCCCCCGCTCCCGATGCGAAGCATCGAGAGAAGCTGCAACCACTTTGATATGAGATTGTGTCGTCATTCGTAACTGCTAAGGTATCGCCACCACTTTTTGTCACGAAGCCACGAAGAAAAGCCAAGGCACGACGTATTTTCCTTGATTTTTCCTTCGTGTCTTCGGAAAACTTCGAGCCTTCGTGGCTTTTGGCGGCCTAAAGTCAAGTACGTTAGCAGTTACCGTCATTCTAGCAAATGCAGAGGGGCGTGTCAAAAAGCGAGGGATTACCACCCGCGTTTTACCAGACCTCAGAAGTCTGTTAGACTTTCAGGGCCGATTCGTTTGTCGGTATGTTTCCCACCCGTCCGTTATCCTGTCTCTCCTCCCGTGATCCTCGTCCTCAGCCCGGGCTTGACCTGACCTGTGACCGCAACCCCATTGACCATGTCCCCGCGCGACCTCGTCCGCCAGACCCTGGACGGCATTCCGCCCGCGCGCCTGCCCATAGGCGAACTCGTCATCGACGATGACCTGGTGCGAGAGATCGTGGGGCTTTCTCCTGAGGAGCCCTTGCCTCTCACCGCCAAGCGCGCCCTGCTCAAACGCTGGCGGCATGACCTGGCGTCCGTGGCCTTTTCCGCGGGCTGGGGCGCGCCCCTCCAGCCCGACCCGGAGGAGCGTCTGGCCCGGCTGCGTTTCTGGGCCGGAGAGAGCGACCTGTTCGTGTTCGCCCTGGTGGATGGGCCTTTCAGCCTGGCTGCGCGGGCGTGGAGCTGGGAGGAGGCGCTGATGCGCTTCACCCGGCGCGACGCGGAGCTGGAGGGCTTCCTGGCGGATGCCGTGATCGAGTGGAGCGCATGGTTCGGCATATTGGCCGACGCGGGGGCGCAGGGCGTCATCCTGGGCGATGACATCGCCTATCGCCGCGGGCTCTATGTCCGCCCCGACCACCTGCGGGCTTCCTACTTTCCCTTTCTCACCCTGATGGTCGCCACCGCCCAAGACCTGGGCCTGGCCGTGGTCTTCCATTCCGACGGCAACCTCTGGCCCGTGTGGGAAGACATCCTGCAAACGGGCGTGAATGGCGTCCACGGGCTGGACCCCTACGCGGCCATGTCGCTGGCCATGGCGCGTCAGCGCAGCCCCGACGCGTTGTGCCTGTGGGGGAATCTGGACGCGGGCTGGCTGGCGAACCAACCCGATCGGAATCAACTGCGCGCCCATCTGGCGACGTTGTTGGGCCCGGTGCAGGGGACGCCCGTCATCTTCGGAACCAGCAGCGGGCTGTATCCGGGCCTGCCTCTGGATATGCTGGACGCGGTGTACGAGGCGATTCGCGAGGCATGGCAACTGGATTGATAGGTAACTGCTAAGGTAGCCTGGTTCGGCATCGAAAATGCCTTGCCACGAAGGCTCGAAGGGACGAAGACGATGCATGTTTGCAGGTTTGCAAGTCGCAAGTGGCAAGTTCTTCTAGCAGCGGCGTTTCTCACCTGCCACTTGCTACCTGCCACCTGCCACTTTTCCCCTTCGCGCCTTCGTGTCGTCGTGTCTTCGTGGTTTTCGACCTTGCTACGTTAGTAGTTACATTGACAGAGGAGAATGATCTATGCTATGGTTTTTTCAGAATTCGAGTCTGGAGATGAGCCATGCCCGTGACAGTTGAGGCCGTCATCGACGAAGAAGGCCGCATTTCTTTGCAGAAACCTATCCGCCTGTCTAAAAAGCGCCGCGCTCTGGTCGTTATTCTGGACGAGACGCCTCAGATAGCCGCGCCCGAAACCGCCTTGCTGAGTGAAGCAGCCCTGGCTGTCGATTGGGAGCGCCCGGAAGAGGACGAAGCATGGAAACATTTGCAGAACGCTCTGTCGTCTTAGTTGCGTTTCCATTTTCCGACCTTTCGCATGCAAAATTGCGCCCTGCGGTAGTGCTGGCCTATGCGGGACGGGACGATTGGATTTTGTGTCAGATCACCAGTAGACCATACGGAGACGCCCAGGCGCTGGCAATCATCGAAAAGGATTTTGAATCGGGGTCGTTATTACGGGACAGCTACGTTCGGCCGGGAAAACTGTTCACAGGAAATCGCAGTATCATCGAATCTTCTGTCGGGGTGATAAAGATCGATTCGTTTGCCAGGATTATTGAATCTGTGATCGCAATTTTGCGAGCAAGTTTGAATGTATCCTGATCCAGAGCCCAAACAAGAGGGGAGCTCGGCGTCGTGATCTGCCCCCAGCAACGTTGCCTCTTCATCCACATCCCCAAAACCGCGGGGCAGAGCGTGGAACGCGTGTTTCTGGCCCTGAACGGCCTGGACTGGGGCACGCGTGGGGCGTTGTTGCTGCGCGAGAATCCCGATCCGGCCCAAGGCCCGCCCCGGCTGGCTCATCTCACCGCGCAGGATTACCTGCATTACGGCTATCTCACGCCCGACCAATTCCGGGCATATTTCAAATTCGCGTTCGTGCGCAATCCCTGGGCGCGCATGGTCTCCCTCTACCGCCATCTCAGCTACGGCGTCTCCTTTCGCGACTATCTGCTGGGCGAGTTCAGGAAGAAGGTATGGAAGGAGATGCACTGGTTCGTGCGACCGCAGGTGGAGTTCGTCACCGATGGGGATGGAACGCTGCTGGTGGATTTCGTGGGGCGGTTCGAGCGATTGCAAGCCGATTTCGACGCCATCTGCCAGCAACTGGGCCTGCCGCCCACGAACCTCCCCCACGTCAACAAGGCCGAAGACCACGCCCGCAAGGCCCGCCCGGGCCTGCATCCCCGCCGCCTGGCGCGCTTTTTGCGCAAAGGCCGCTATCGCCGCCCCGCGCCTCAATTCCCCCACTGGCGGGATTATTACGATGATGACACGCGGGCGCTGGTGGCGGAGCTTTATCGAGCGGACGTGGAGCGGTTTGGGTATCGGTTTGAGGATGGTTGACGAAACGCCCTGAAAATGCTAAACTTGGGCGAGGTTCCTCCGGAACCTTTTGAAAACACAATCAGCGCTGGATGACGCGTGCGAGAGAGCGCGCAAGCCGCCGAAGGGGCAAGCGGGCCGGGTTGCCGGAGTCCGGGCCGCCAATCTCTCAGGCAAAAGGATCGCACGCTGACAGCACTCTGGAGAGTGAGGCCGCATGGACGCGGCCTCCACCGACGGGGAAAGCCTCACGGCCAAACTCTCAGGCGCCAGGACAGAGTAACTTCCGGTCAAACATCGGACGCGCCCCAATGGGCGCTCACCTGGCAAACGGAGGCGAACAATGTCAGAACTCAAGCGAACCGCCCTTTACGACGTGCACGTCGCCATGGGCGCGCGCATGGTGCCCTTCGCGGGCTGGGAGATGCCCGTGCAGTACCCCACCGGGCCCATGGCCGAACACCACGCCGTGCGGAACGCAGCCGGGCTCTTCGATATCGACCACATGGGGCAGTTGAAGCTGGTCGGGCCCGACGCCGAAGCTTTCTTGCAGTATGTGCAGCCGCGGGATGTGAGTCAGATGAAGGTCTGGGACGCGGAGTACAGCTATCTGTGTTACGAAGATGGGACCTTCGTGGATGACATCTTCATCTACCGCCTGCCCGACGACGAGTGGATGATCGTCGTCAACGCGGCTAACCGGGAGAAAGACCTCTTCTGGCTGGACACCCACATGGTGGGCTTCGACGCGGACCTCATCGACATTTCTGACCCCACTTACATGCTGGCCCTGCAAGGCCCGAAGGCCCAGGCCATCCTGCAGAAACTCACCGACTACGACCTGGATCAGGTGGCCTTCCACACCGCGGCCCGCATCCAAGTGGGCGGCGTCGACACCCTCATCGGGGCCACGGGCTACACAGGCGAATACGGTTACGAGTTCTTCTTCCCCGAAGAGAAAGCCATCGCCATGTGGGAGATGCTGCTGGACGCGGGCAAGGAGGACGGTCTGCTGGCCTGCGGCCTCGCCGCCCGCGACTCCCTGCGCTTCGAGGCCTGCCTGCCCCTCTACGGCCACGAAATCCACGCCGAAGTCGAACCCATCGGCGCCCGCCTGGGCTGGGTGTGTGATTGGGACAAAGGCCCGTGGATCGGGCGGAACGCGGTGTTGAAGACGAAACTGGAGAAGCCCAAGATGCTGTTGGTGGGCCTGGAAATGGTGGACAGGGGCGTCCCGCGCGAGCATTACGAAGTCGCCAAGGATGGCAAGGTCATCGGCTGGGTGACCACGGGCATGAAATCCCCCACCCTGAACAAATTCCTGGCTCTGGCCTACGTGCCCCGCGGCTATAACAAGTTCGGCACAGAGCTAGAGGTCATCATCCGCGGCAAGCCGAAAAAGGCCGTCGTGGTCAAGCGCCCCTTCTATATCCCGGCCTATCGGCGGAAATGACGAAAGACTGAAAACTGAAGACTGAAGACTGAAGACTAATAACTACAGACGCCTATCCCAAAAATTCTGAACATTCGCTTGCATCTTCAATCTTTGATCTTTAACCTTCGATCCCACCTTCCCACTCCCAAAGGAGCCTCCCCATGTCTTTGAAATACGATCCCAACCTGAAATACGCCAAGAGTGACGAATGGGCCCGCGTCGAGGACGACAACATCGTCGTCGTGGGCATCAGCGACTACGCTCAGGACGCCCTCTCCGACATCGTCTACGTGGAACTCCCCGAAGTGGGGACTCAAGTCAGCGCCGGCGAAGTCGTGGGTGCGGTGGAATCGGTCAAAGCCGCGGCCGACATCATGAGCCCCGTCTCCGGCGAGATCGTCGAAGTCAATGAAGAACTCAATGACTCGCCCGAGATCCTCAACGAAGACCCCTACGGCGCCTGGATATTCAAAGTCAAGGCCAGCGACCTCTCCGAACTGGACGCGCTGATGACGGCCGAGGAATACGAAGCCTACAACGCCACCCGGGAGCATTGAGATGCGATACATTCCCCTCACCGATGACGACCGTCGGGCCATGATGGAAGCCATCGGCATCGAGGATATCGACGAACTGTTCGCCGACGTCCCGGCTGAGTTCCGTTATCCCGACCTGCAACTGCCCGCCCCCTTGACCGAGATGGAGGTCATGCGGGAGCTGGATATGATGGCCGCGGAGAACGCGAATCTGCGGGAATTCGCCAGCTTTTTGGGTGCAGGAGCCTACAACCACTTCGTGCCCGCCATCGTGGACACCATCATCAGCCGGGGCGAATTCTACACCGCCTACACCCCCTACCAGCCTGAGATCAGCCAGGGGCACCTCCAGGCCGCGTTCGAATACCAGAGCATGGTGGCCGCGCTCACGGGCATGGAGGCGGTCAACGCCTCCCATTACGATGGCTCCACCGCCGTGGCCGAGGCCGCGATCATGGCCGTGAACATCCAGCGCCACAAACGCCGCACCATCGTCGTCTCCCCCACCCTGCATCCCCAATACCGCGAAGTGCTGCGCACCTACGTTCAGGGCATGGACATGAAAGTCATTGGCGACGAGACCCATGACAATGATTTCCACGCCCTCATCGACCTGACCGACGACGACACCGCCCTGGTCATCGTGCAGAACCCCGACTTCCTGGGCCAGCTCCACACGCCCCAGGAAATGCAGGACCTGGCCGACGCGGTGCACGCCAAGGGCGCGCTCCTGGCCGTTGCCACCGATCCCATCGCCCTGGGCATCCTCAAGCCCCCCGGCGAATACGGCGCGGATATCGTCACCGCAGAGGGGCAGGTCCTGGGCAACAGCCTCAGCTTCGGCGGGCCCTACCTGGGCATCTTCGCCTTCCGCATGAAACACGTGCGCAAGAGCTCGGGCCGTCTCGTGGGCGAGACCGTAGACGCGGACGGCAACCGCGGCTACGTCCTCACCCTCTCCACCCGGGAACAGCACATCCGCCGGGAGAAAGCCACCAGCAACATTTGCTCCAACCAGGCCCTCAACGCCCTGGCCGCGGCCGCCTATCTGGCCGCTATGGGCAAGCATGGCCTGCGCAAAGTGGCGGAGCTGAGCTGGCACAAGGCCCACTACGCGGCGCAGCAGATCCACCAGATCGACGGCTATGAGGTCGTCATGGACAAGCCCTTTTTCAAGGAATTCGTGGTGAAATGCCCGCGGCCCGTGGCCGAGATCAACCGCTATCTGCTGGAGGAGTACGGCATCATCGGAGGCTACGATCTGAGCCGGGATTATCCCCACCTCGGCGACGCCATGCTGCTGTGCGTGACCGAGATGAACACCCGGGAGGAAATCGATGATCTGGTCATCGCGTTGGGCGAGGCGCAGAGCCCGCACATCCATCTGAACCTGGAGGTGTCGCTGTGAAATTCGACGATTACATTTACGACCTGAGCTCGCCCGGGCGCACGGGCGTGGACCTGCCTGATCCCGACGTGCCCGAAACGCCCATCCCCGAGGAATTCCTGCGGGACGACCTGCCCCTGCCCGAGCTCAGCCTGCCCCAGGTCACGCGGCACTATCTGCGCCTCAGCCAGAAGAACTACGCGGTGGACAAGGGGTTCTATCCCCTGGGCTCCTGCACCATGAAATACAATCCCAAGGTGAATGAATGGGCCGCGCGGCTGCCCGGTTTCGCCAACGTGCATCCCTTGCAGGACCCGCACACCGTGCAGGGGGCCATGAGCCTCATGTACGAACTCCAGGCCATGATCGGCGAGATCGCGGGCTTTGACGCGGTCTCGTTGCAGCCCGCCGCGGGCGCGCACGGCGAATTCACCGGCGTGCTCATCATGCGCGCGGCGCAACTGGCCCGGGGCGAAACCCAGCGCCACAAGATCCTGGTGCCCGATTCGGCCCACGGCACCAATCCCGCCAGCACCAGCATGGCCGGATTCACCGCGGTGCAAATCCCCAGCGACAAAGATGGAAATGTGGATATCGAGGCCCTGAAAGCGGCGTTGGATGACGAAGTCATCGGCATCATGATCACAAACCCCAACACCCTGGGCCTGTTCGAATCCCACATCGTCGAAGTCTGTAACCTGGTCCATGAGGCGGGCGGGTTGGTCTATGGCGATGGGGCCAACCTCAACGCTATCATGGGCATCGTCCGTCCGGGCGACCTGGGCGTCGACGTGATGCACTTCAACCTGCACAAGACCTTCAGCACGCCCCACGGCGGCGGCGGGCCCGGCTCCGGCCCGGTCGGCGTCACTGCCGAACTCGCGCCCTTCCTCCCCGGCCCCATCGTGGACATGACCGAAGAAGGCGATGAATACGTCTGGCGCACTCCCGAAAAAAGTATCGGCCGGATCAAGAGCTTCTATGGCAACTTCGGCGTCATGGTGCGGGCCTACACGTATATCAAGATGCACGGCGCCGAGGGCCTGCGTCAGGTCAGCGAGATCGCCGTCCTCAACGCCAACTACATGCAGGCCCGCCTCCTGCAAATGGGCGACTACCCTATCCCCTACGGCCACCGCTTCTGCAAGCACGAGACCGTGGCGCAGGGTAAGATTCCGGGCGCAGAAGGCGTCCATACCCTGGATATCGCCAAGCGCCTCATCGACTACGATTTCCATCCCCCCACCATCTACTTCCCTCTCATCGTCTCCGAAGCGCTCATGATCGAGCCCACGGAGACCGAGGACAAGGAAACCATCGACGCGTTTCTGGACGCGCTGGATAAAATTGCGGACGAAGCCCGGGAAAATCCCGAGCTATTGCACGAGGCGCCCCACAACGCGCCCGTGCGCCGTCTTGATGAAGTCCGCGCTGCGCGTCATCCCATCCTCGTTCGCCTGCCAGCTCCTGCCACCTGACGATTCATAGACGTCTCGCCCCATATCATCCATCTCCCTCTCGCCCTGGCAGGAACAGGCCCCGGTTGCAGTCATGCGCCGGGGCTTTGTTTTGGCCGTTGGTGGGGTAATGCGGTGATCGGAGACTGTATCAATTTAGTCGGTGCAACTATGTTTGGCGCCTTGGCCCCGCCGACTCGAAGTCGGGGCTAGGGGCCTTTGGCCGCCTGTCCGCCTGCGCAGACAGGTCCAGCCGGACGAAAAAAATGTCCCCGGAGGGGGACATGCGGCGGAACGCCCTCAGACCTGAATTCATTCGGCGTTTGGAAAACGGAACGACCGACTAAGCTGTTACAGCCTCCGGCGATCGTCACAGCTTGCAACTTGCTGAGAATTGCACTATCATGTAATCACTTCTCGAATTCTTCCATCACAATTGCTGTCTATACTTCGAAAATGATGGTTAGAACCCAAATTCAATTATCCGAAAGCCAGATCGCCTTTGTCAAAGCTGTCGCTGAAGAGGAGAACGTCTCCATGGCGGAGGTCATCCGCTCGGCTATCGAGCTGTTGCAGCAGAGCCGAGAGAAGCCCACGCAGCGAGAGTTGATGGTGCGATCCCTGGCTGCGATCGGCAGTGCGCATACGGGCCCGGAGGACGTTTCCGTCAAACATGACGAGTATCTGGATGAGGCTTTTGGTGCATGGTGATCTTTGTCGACACGTCGGCTATTTATGCGCTCCTGAATGCTGGCGATATCAATCATGGCCCAGCCAAGGCGCAATGGCTGCAATGGGTGGATGGCTCGATAAATTTCGTAGTGACCAACTATGTCTTGTTGGAGACGTCGGCTTTGGTGCAACGGCGATTGGGGATGCAATCCTTTCGTCAGTTTCATGATTTATTGCTGCCGACGATGGATGTGTTCTGGGTTTCTGAAAAAATTCATCGCCAGGCGATGCAGATGCTTCTGGCGGCTGATCGCAGGGAACTCAGCCAGGTCGATTGCACGAGTTTTGTTGTCATGAATGAATTGGGCATTCAAAAGGCGTTCACATTCGACCGCCATTTCGTTCAGGCGGGATTTACAGTCCTCCCAGCAATATAACGGTTACTTTGCAACATCCTGACGGGAAAAGGCCCCTGGTCGCACTCACATGAAAAATCACCGCATCTGGCTTGTAATCGGCATCCTTGTAGCCCTACTCGGCATCCTGTTCGCCACCATTTTCCGCCAGCAAATGGGCGGCGTCGGCTTTATCTTTGTGGCCGTTGGCGGCTTTCTTGTGGCCTTGGGCCTGTACCAGAAGGGACGTTCGGGCTAGTTCGACGCGCCTGGCTCCAGATTGTACGTCAGCGACTGAATCCACCAGCGCCCGTCCCGCTTCACGAACGTCCATCGATCCCCGCCCGGCGACCGCTCCGCCCCGATCTGGGTCGTGGAGACCGCCTCCGCCCGGTCGCCCTTCACCGTGATCTGCACGTCCGCGGGCTCGGCGTACGTGGGGTTGCCGGGGAAGACCAGCGTTACATAGCGATCCAGCACCGCGTCAATTCCCTCCCACCGAGTGTCGTCGGAAGGATCGTCGGGCGTGTGCTTGGCGTCCACCACCACCGCGTCCTCGGCCCACAGGCTGGCCAGCAAGTCCATATCCCTGGCCACGACGCCCCGGCTCTCGGCCCGCAGCAGGGCCAGGATGGCCTCCTCATCGCTCATCGCGGGCGTGGGTGAGGGCAGGGGAGCCGGAGAGGAGCAAGCAGCGAGGAGAAGTAGGATTGGGATTAGGATGAGGATGAGTATCTTCTCAATGGAATCCTTGCTCGCTGGGCAAAAAAATGTCTCACGCAAAGACGCAGAGCCGCAAAGGAAAAAAGAGGCAAAGAAAAGCTTAGCGCCTTGGCGACTTTGCGTGAGATCAGCTTTTTGGTTCCGGCTTGTCCGGGTTAGGATGGGGATTGGGATGGGGGATTGGCGGGTGGGCATAAGGTGATTGTATCACAAAATGCGCGGATTTCACGCCCGGCTTTGCTCGCAGCGCCCGAACTTGATACAATGGCGTGGCTGCTATGAAAATAGGATTAGGGAACGCAGATGCACGCAGATTGAAGCAGATGAACGCAGATAAAAAGAAAAATCTGTGAAAATCATCTGCGGAAATCTGCGTTGCGAAGCATCCGCGTGATCAGCGTTCCCATTTTCATCCGTATCGCCGAGCGGTCGCCCGGGCCGCCAGCTTCATCTCCCATCATCGTTCCAACGTCCCTTCCATGTTCGACTTCCTCCGCTTCTGGCTCATCCTCGAACTCATCGGCCTCATCGCCCTGCCCCTGGCCTGGCGGCTGTTCCGACGCCTGCCCGGCCGCGGCGCGCCCTTCGCCAAGGCCCTGGGCCTGCTGCTGACCGGCTATGTCCTTTGGCTGGGAGCCAGTTTTGGATTGCTGCGCAACACGGCCGGGGGTGCGGTCATCGCCCTGGGGCTGGTGCTGGCGCTGGGGTTGTGGCTGACCCGGTCGGACTGGCGGACCATGGTGGGAGATTGGAAAAGGGAATGGGGCCTCATCCTGGGCGTGGAGGGGATTTTCCTGCTGGCTATGGCGGGCTGGGCTTATTTTCGGGCCTACAATCCCGAGATCGCGGGCACGGAGAAGCCCATGGAGATCGCATTCATCAACGGCGTGTACAACTCCCTCACCTTTCCCCCGCGCGACCCGTGGCTGGCGGGCTATGGCATCAGCTACTACTACTTCGGCTACGTGTTGCTGGCCATGCTGGCGAAGCTGTCGGGCGTGGCGACAACGGTCGCGTTCAACCTGGGCCTGGCCGCCATCTTCGCCTTCGCGTTCACCGAATCTCTGGCCCTGGCCTTCGCTCTGGTGCGGAGGGATGAGAAGGCCCCTGGCAGGCAATTTTGGGCCTGGATGTATGGCCTGCTGGCGGGCGTGTTCGTGGCCCTCATGGGCAACCTGGAGGTGTTGCTGGAAGTCCTCCACGCCCGCGGGCTCCTCTCCCCTGCGCTGCTCCGCTTTTTCGATATCAAAGACCTGGCCACTGCGCCCGTCACCGGCAGCTTCAATCCCAATGCGGGGGGCTGGTGGTGGTGGCGGGCCTCGCGCGTCGTTCACGATTACAATCTGGCCCGCACTGCATCGCAAGAGGTCATCGACGAATTCCCCCAATTCAGCTTCATCCTGGGGGACATGCACCCCCACGTGCTGGCCATCCCCTTCGCTTTTCTGATGATGGCCCTGGCTCTAAGCCTGTTCTGGGGCAAAGGTGAGCTCACGCAAAGGCGCAAAGGCGCAAGGGATGAAGAAGCTGAGGGAGGATGGCGGAGCGTCTGGGCGCAGGCGGCGGGAGCGTTTGGGCTGGATGGCTGGGGATTGCCCCTGGCCGGGCTGCTGGTGGGCGCGATGGGCTTTCTCAACACCTGGGATTTCCCCATCTACGTGTTCCTCCTCACCCTGGCCTACGCCCTACGCCGGGGTTATGAGGGATTGCGCCTGGGAAGACGCTTCTGGCAGGAAACCGTGACGGTCTTCTTCAGCCTGGCCGCCATCGGCGTCCTTCTCTACCTGCCCTTCTATCTCAGCTTCAGCTCGCAGGCGGGCGGCCCCCTGCCCAACGTGGTCAATCCCACCCGTTTCGTGCAGTATTTTCTCATGTTCGGAGTCTTCATCACGGCCCTGGCCTTTCTATTGCTGGCCGCCTGGCGGCGTCATGGTCCCGGCGCCCGCGCCTATCTCAACTGGCTGCTGGCGGTGTGGCTCCTCCCCGCCCTCTTCCTGGCCCTGGCCATCCTCCTGGTCATGATCGCTCCGGGCCTGCGGGACAAGGTCTCGGGTCTGCTGGGGACGCCCCCCGGTCAGGTATTGGCCGCGGTGCTGCGGGTGCGGGCGACCGCGCCCTTCACCTGGCTCATCGTGGGCGCGTTGCTGGCCGCGGTGGCCGCGTTGCTGACCACGGTCTGGCGCGGGAACGATGGCGATGCGGAGGAGCCGGAGCAACGCATGTCCCCAAGTCTGGCCTTCGCCCTGGCCCTGTTCGGCGTGGGTCTGCTGCTCACCTACGCGGTCGAGTTCGTCTATCTGAAAGACACCTTCGGCACCCGCATGAACACGGTGTTCAAATTCTACTATCAGGCGTGGTTATTGATGGGCGTCGCCAGCGCCTATGGGCTCTACTATCTGCAAACCCGCGCGGGCCGGGCGTTGAAAGTTGCCGGATTGGGCGTCGTGTTGGCGCTGACCTTCATCGGCCTGCTTTACCCCGCCTTCGCCATCCTCAGCAAGGCCAACCATTTCCAGGGCGATCCCACGCTGGACGGCGCGGCCTTCATCGGGCGCTATCAGCCCGACCTCGACGCGGTCATCCAATGGCTGGAAGCCAACGCGCCGCCCGACGCGGTCATCCTGGAAGCGCCGGGCCGCTCCTACACCGACGACGATTTCATCTCCGCGTTCACAGGCCGCGCCACCCTGCTGGGCTGGGGCGGGCACGAGCTGCAATGGCGGGGGGATTACGACGAGCCCGGCCGCCGCGAGCCGCTGATCCAGGTGATCTACCAGGGCCGCGACCTGGACAGAATCCCCGCCATCGTCCAGGAATTCGGCATCGATTACATGATCGTCGGCCCCAAGGAACGGGAGACATACCATATCACGCCCGCCATCGAAAAAGCCTACCTGCGCCTGTGGGAGCCCGTGTTCACCTCCGGGCCCTACACGGTGTATCGATGGAAAGGCGGATCGTGAGTTATTCTTGCTAACGGGCCTTTTTCAAGCGCTCCGCATGAACGTATTGGATTCGTGCAGCAGGCGATGAAGTTTTCAGTTTTCGGTGTGCAGTCAGCAGGCGAGCTCAAACTGCACACTGAAAACTGAACACTGCACACTATCCTCACATTGCACATCATGTCACATCACGCAACCACCCATCCCCACACCCAAACGTCTTCTCGTCCGAACTGGCTCACCCTTGAACGGCTGGCCTACGGGCTGCTGATCCTCGTCCCCACGGTCATCCGGCTCATCGACCTGGGGGGGCGCACGCTGGCGCCGGCCGAGGCCGCGACCGCGCTGCGGGCCTGGCAGCAGGCCCAGGGGATGCACCCCGCGCTGGACGCGGGCCAGCCCCTGCTCTTCACCCTGCAGAGCCTCACCTTCTTCGTGGCGGGCGCGACTGACGCCGCAGCCCGATTTTGGCCCGTCCTCGCGGCCTGCCTCATCCCCCTGGCGCTGTACTTCGCCCGAGGCTGGCTGGGACGCTGGCCCGCGCTGGTCGCCGCCGCGCTCATCACCCTGTCGCCCGCAATCAACGCCTTGGCCCGACGGGGGGATGGCGCGGCCTTCGCGCTGCTGGCCGCGGCCGCGGCCCTGGCCGGGCTGGCCCTGCTGGTGGAGGGCAGCCAGGGCGGCTGGACCGTCATCGCCGTGAGTCTGGCCGCATTGCTGATCAGCGGCCCCGCGGGCTTCAGCGCTCTCATCCCCCTGACCATTATCCTCATCCTGACGCTGCGGGCGTCCGAAGCAAGGCCCGCGCCCCTGGCCGGGGCCTGGGTCGCGTTCGGGGTGACGCTGATCCTGGGGGGGACGCTGTTCATGGTGCGCTTCGACGCTTTGGGCCTGGCCGCGCTCAACCTGACGGATTGGTTGCAGAGCTTCGGCCTGGGAGGGATCCACCTGCTGGGCGGGTTCATCCGTCTGGCCGTGGATGAGCCGCTGATCTCCCTGTTCGGGCTGTTGGGCGTTGTCTGGGGCCTGCGGACGGGCGGGCGCGCGCGCATTCTGGCCCTGGCCGCCGTCGCGGCCGGGCTCATGGCCATCTTCCAGGGGCCCGACGTAACCTTCAGCCGGGCCGCGGCCGCGTTTTTCCTGGCTCTGCCCGCGGCCGCTTTCCTCGTCCACCTCGCCGGCAAGGGCGACCTCAGCTTCCACAGCCTGGAAGAAGCCCTGTTCGTGGCCGTGCTCATCCTGTTGGCCTTCCTGACCGTCTACGCCCTGACCGCCTTCGCCAACACCGGAAAATTCGACCGGCTGGTCATCTTCGGCGTCTCCATCCTTCTGGCCCTGGTGATGACCATCGTCTTCCTTTTCTTCATCGGCTGGCGAGAGGTGCGGGCGGGCCTCGCCATCGCCGCGCTCATCCTCACATTGCTTTTCAGCCTGAGCTCCCTGTGGAGCCTGGGGTTCAATCACACGCTGCCCACCCTGGCCCGCGCCTATCCCACCGAGGCCCTGCCCGACGTGAAAGACCTGGTGCGCACCTACGGCGACCTCAGCCAGCAGCAGCGGGGCGACCGCTGGGCCGTGACCGTGGCGCTCATCCCCGGCAGCCCGTCGGATGAGCTCATCCAGTGGTATTTCCGCCAGGCCGAGGATTTCCACGTGGTGGACGGCGTCTCTGCTGATGCACCCCCGCCCGTGATCATCGCCCCCGCCGACAGGGAACTGGCCCTGGACGATTACGCGGGCCAGCGGTTCGAGATGCTCAGCGATTGGGACCTGACCCGCGTCGCCACCACAAATCAGGCCATCTACTGGTTTCTCTTCCGCCGCGCGCCCTTCCCGCCCCCCTCGGTCGACGCGGTGAACCTGTGGGTGAACCTGGATTTGCTCAGCTTGAAGCAAGAGGACGGCATGTAGGCGAGGCGTTCCTGCAACGCACCTTGTGGTATAATAAAGGCAACTACTAAGGCCGTCACCCGAAAACCACTAAGAACACCAAGACACAAAGGCACAAAGGGAATTTGATACATTGTTTCTTCATGTTCTTCGTGTCTTTGTGACCTTTGTGGTTTGTTAATCGGGGTACGTTAGCAGTTACTAATAAAGGCATGAAACGTACAGGTTTTGTCGAGCGGCGAGGCCGAATTCAGGACCTTGACCGGTCATTCGATCTAAAGTTTTGGCGTGAACAGACGCCCCAGGTTCGTTTCGACGCGGCCTGGGAATTGGTCGTTCATGCGAGTAAGGTCAAGGGTTTCGATGTTCGTCAACTCCGACTTCAGCGATCTGTTGAAACTTTTCAACGAATACGGCGTTAGATACCTGGTCATCGGGGGATATGCCGTTATTCAATACGCGGAACCTCGCTACACCAAGGACTTGGATTTGTGGATCAGCACGGATCCAGCGAATGCCAAAGCCGTGTATAGGGCGCTGCGAGAATTTGGCGCGCCGCTTGCTGGTTTGACGCCTGAAGATTTTGCCGAAGAGGGCTACTTTTATCAGATGGGCGTGCCGCCAGTGCGGGTTGATGTGCTGATGGGAATTCCGGGGTTGGCATTTGAGCCAGCCTGGGAAAGAAGGGTGGAGGTGGATTTTGGTGACCTGTCTGTGCTTTTTATCTCGCGGGAAGACCTGATCAAAGCGAAGCTGGCGTCTGGACGTAAGCAGGATTTGCTAGACGTTGAATTGTTGTTGCAGATCGACGAGTTATGATTTCGACCTCCATGCGCATTTTCATCACCGGCGTGAACAGTTTTTTGGGCGCGCATCTGGCCCGACAGCTTCTGGATCAGGGCCATGCGGTGCGGGGATTGATCCGCGCGGGGAGCAACGATGTCCTTTTGCAGGAGATGCCGGCGGTGGAGCGGGTGGCGGGGGATCTGTTGCTGCCCGAAACCTGGCGGGACGCCCTCGCAGGATGCGACGCGCTCTTCCACGTGGCGGCCAGCTACACCCACGACCCCGACCGCATCCCCCACATGGAGGCGGTGAACGTGGAGGGGACGCGGCTCGTGCTGGAGGCGGCGCTGGCTGCGGGCATGGAGCGCATCGTGCACACCAGCACCATCGGCACCATCGGACAGCCTGAAGACGGCTCATTGGCCACTGAGGAGACGCCCTTCAACCTGCCCAATCCTTCGGCCTATGTGCTGAGCAAACGGGCGGGGGAGCAGATCGCGCTGGAGCTGGCCGCGGCGGGCGCGCCCATCGTGGTGGTGCATCCCACCGCTATGCTGGGCCCGGGCGACTGGCGTCCCACGGCCAGCGGCCAGAAAGTCCTGGCCTTCCTCCATGACCGCCCGCTGCGCTATCTCCCCGGCGGGATCAACTGGACGCCCGTGGAGGATGTGGCCGCGGGCATGATTCTGGCGCTGGAGAGGGGGAAGCCGGGGCGCAGATACATTCTGGGCCACCGCCAAGGCAACCTCTCCGAAGCACAATTCGTCGACCTGCTGGCCCGGGCCAGCGGCAAACCCGCGCCCCGGCCGCGCGAAGCGCGGTGGAAGCGGCAACTGCGGCGTTTGCTGAAAACCGCGCCGCCCGCCGCGCAACAATCCTCCCCGCGAGGGACGTCGCCCCAACGGCTGACCTGCAACCCGGCGCGGGCCATCGAGGAACTGGGCATGCCCCAAAGCGATCTGCTGGCCGCGGCCCGCCGCGAAGTGGCCTGGTATCGCAAGATGGGGATGTGGTAAAAAACCCAAGAGGGCCCACGGCTGCCCGACCGTGAGCCCTCTATCAAAAAGGAGGAGAAGAAGAGATTGCCATCTCTGGAAACAAGTATAGCAGCTTCTGTCGAAACCTTCTGGACGCAAAACCTACGCTTTCCCTACGGAAATGAGTCGGCATGACCCTAAACTAAACGCATTTTGAAATCAGGTGTTTTCGGCCTCGGCCACCCGGAGCTGAAGCTCCGGGCTACGAAACGACGCCGGGTGAACCCGGCTTCCTGCGGCGCGCGACCTGCGCCGTAGCCCCATTTATGGGGCATCGTTTTTTAGCCCGCAGGTTCACCTGCGGGTGGCGGTGCGGCCAGAGAACCGCCTTTCATGGATGAACCAATACGAACCAAAAGCCTTGGTTTCAATTTGCTCTCGGTTTAAAAGCCGACGCCAATCAAAATGCGCCTTCCCTGGCGCTCCCAACCCTCTAGCAAAAACCATCCATCACAGACGCAATTGGTCATCAAATTTGATTTTTCTTCCCGACTCCGCTATAATAAAATGCTGGTCAGATGGCCAGGATGACTAGCCTCGCCGACGTAGCTCAATTGGCAGAGCAGCGGTTTTGTAAACCGCCGGTTATGGGTTCGAGTCCCTTCGTCGGCTCCTGCATTGCAATTTTTTACCTCGCGAGGTTTGCAAAAAGCGCTCCTCGTTTGGTAGAATGGCAATGTTCCCCCTGGGTCGGTGTCCCGAGCGGCAAAGGGGGCGGGCTGTAAACCCGCTGGCGGAAGCCTTCGCAGGTTCGAGTCCTGCCCGGCCCACTGCGAGCCCACATAGCTCAGTCGGTAGAGCACATTCTTGGTAAGAATGAGGTCACCGGTTCAAGTCCGGTTGTGGGCTCCTGAAAGGAAGTTTTTTACCATGGCCGTCTCCAATTGGGGACGGCCAAAAAATGCAACCAAGAATCACCCAGAATCACTGAATCATTGGACGACACCGTCCGAGCAGGAGGCATTGATCATGGCAAAGCAGCATTACGAACGGAAGAAGCCCCACGTGAACGTGGGGACGATTGGTCACATTGACCATGGCAAGACGACCCTGACCGCGGCGATCACGAAGACGCTGAGCCTGAAGGGCTGGG
>Ga0256832_1000976_pt1 | contig 19091 bp, 9 predicted proteins | sample 134614metaG_FD_190534 | JGI IMG/M metagenome (GOLD analysis project Ga0256832, IMG submission 190534) | Hydrothermal vent microbial communities from Lau Basin, Pacific Ocean - 134-614 | ecosystem: Environmental > Aquatic > Marine > Hydrothermal vents | place: Pacific Ocean: Lau Basin | collected...
AACGCCGCATCCCGATTCCGAAGCGTATCCCACTCTTCCTCGGTGAGGAACAGCCGCAGCGTCACATTCGAGGCCGGCGCCGTGCCAGGCTCCACCACCCAGTGACGCGGGGTCATATACTGGTTCACGCCGTTGAAGTAAACCGGCGGAAACTCCGTACGCATTTTCAGGTCCGTGTTCCCCAGGTTCTGGCCCTGCGGATTGACCCAGATCACGTCGCCGCCGCTGAGCTGCCACTGCGTCCAGCTGCCGCCCGAGACCGCCATCGTCGTATTCCCCGTAAAGGGACGCGCCGCCGGGTCATACACCTCCGTCCCGCTCGGCAACACCGAGAACTGGTCTATTGCCATCCCTTCACGAGTAATCACAAAGTCCGACGAAAGGCGGAATCGGAATTGCACGCTGCTCTGTCCCGCCAGCCCCGTCAACACATGCGAGTGCACCTGCCAATCATCGATCTCTCCATCATCATCCGACCACGTCACCGTACTGGCATGATTATACCAGTTCACGCCGCTGCTCGCGGTCCCCAGCTTTGTCCACGTCACGCCATTATCCGTGCTGTACTCAAGCCAGCCCCGATCGTAGGCTGTGAAAGAACCGTCCTCTAAATCAAAAGCCCCCAGGAAGCTCACAATCGGGTCGGCCGTCAGTGCACTGAAATCATAGCACGGACTGGCCGCCCATGATTCCTCATTAAGATTGTAATTGCCTGCGCTATTCGTCACCAGTGATTGCACCCCTTCACCCGGCTCATTGAAAGTAAAGGATGACACTGTCCCGACTTCCCAACTGCTGTTGGGGCCACCGTAGAGCCAGTAGTGCGAACCTTCAAAGCCTTCCACGTGGGGGAAGGTGTTGTAGGTGGGCTGGTTGTTGATGGCTTGTGCGGTGGTGTCGTTGGTGTTATCCACATCGCCTGTCAGGCTGGTCCAGGCCTTCACGGTGTGGGCCCCGAGGGAGCTGAAGTCGCCTGTGCAGCCGCTGTTGAAGGTGGTGTCGGCACCTGAGGTCAGACCGCCGGTGCCGATGGTCAGCGTCCCCGCACAGGGCGCGCCGCCGTCCACCTCTACGCTGTAAGGCACGTTTGTTCCCGAACTCAGCGGTGCACCATAGTTATGCACGGTGATCCACACCGGCTCGGCAGCCCCCATTCCACAACCGCTGACCGGGCTGTCCACCGCACTCACACCCACGTCATTCTGCAACTCATGCACACGAATGTCATCATAAGTAATCCCGTCCGTCGCCACAGGATAATTATCATATTGGCTAAATCGAATCTGGAAGGTGCTGCTGAAGTTCTGTCCCGCCGCCTGCAGCGCATTGCTCAGGTTAATTGCCTCCTGATGCCATGTATTATTTGTTTGGCTGCCGGGGGCAAGACTCAACACGTTAATCCACGCATCCGTATTGCTTCCTCGAATCGCTATCGAATCGCCGGTGTGCGTTTCATCGCCATGATCCGTCCACCAGAACTCCAGCTCGATCGCATTCGTTGCGGCATTATACGCGCTCATATCCAGCGTCACCGTCATCCAGTTATTCGAAAACAACCCCGACGGATTGGCATCCAACGTGGCCGCTTGTGAACCACCCGTGGTATGATTCGTATAAGTTGTTTGCAATCGGCCGTTGATGGCGTTGGTATATTCCCACTGTGATGAGGGGGTTCCGCTCATCAGGATCGTCCCGCTCGTCTGCGTCGTGAAAGCGGGCAGACACTCGAAATCGTCAATGAAAATATCGTTGGTTCCCAGCGTGGGGGGCTGGTTGTGATTCACCGTCTGTGTGGTGGTGTCGTTCATCGTATTGGCATCCCCTGCCAGGCTGGTCCAGGCCTTCACGGTGTGGGCCCCGAGGGAGCTGAAGTCGCCCGTGCAGCCGCTGTTAAAGGTGGTGTCGGCACCTGTGGCCAGACCGCCGGTGCCGATGGTCAGTGTCCCTGCACAGGGTGTGCCGCCGTCCACCTCTACGCTGTAAGGCACATTTGTTCCCGAGCTCAGGGGCGAGCCGTAGTTATGCACCGTGATCCAGACGGATTCGCCGGCTCCCAGAGTGCACCCTGAGGCAGGACTGTCCACGGCGCTGATGCCCACATCGTCTTGCGCGAGCCATTTATACACCCGTGCGTGCCCGGCGTTACTTCCGTTGCCGTCGTTATAGGGCGCGCCGACGGCGACGTTGTTGGCGTCGGACATGCTGACTGAATACCCGGATTGGTCGGATGCGGCTTCGCCGTCGATGTCAATGCCTTTCTGTGTCCATGCGCTTCCGTTCCATTGGTAAATGCGCACGTGCCCGGAGGAGGAACCATTGCCGTCATTGAGTCGTGCGCCGATGGCGACGGTGTTGGCGTCGGGCATGCTGACTGAATACCCGGATTGGTCGGATGCGGCTTCGCCGTCGATGTCAGCGCCTTTCTGTGTCCATGCGCTTCCGTTCCATTGGTAAATGCGCACGTGCCCGGAGGAGGAGCCGTTGCCATCGTTTCCGTATGCGCCGATGGCGACGGTGTTGGCGTCGGGCATGCTGACCGACCAGCCTGAATAATCGCCAACGGCTTCGCCGTCGATGTCAGCGCCTTTCTGTGTCCACGTGCTTCCATTCCATTGGTAAATGCGCACGTGCCCGGAGGATCCACCATTGCCGTCATTATATCGTGCGCCGATGGCGACGGTGTTGGAGTCGGGCATGCTGACCGACCAGCCTGAATAATCACCAATGGCTTCGCCGTCGATGTCACTTCCTTGCTGGAACCACGCTTGCGCGGAGAGGGATATTATGCCCCCCGGCACGCCCCAAAAAGCGGCTGCCGTGAATAACCACATGAACCAATTACGATACGTTTTCATTGTTTTTGGTTTTTGATGGTGCAATGATAACACTTTTGATTTTATCTGAGTTGCTGCATGTTTATGAACTATTTAAATTTTTCAATGATATAAGGGGGGTCTATTTTAAGGATGTGAGTGGTATTTGTCAGGATCCCACAATAGAAAAAGCAAATCGGAGGGTGCCGTGACGGCCCAGCGTGGGGTGGTAATATTCCCATACGCCCAGATAAAGGCCGGGCCGGAGGGGCTGATGACGGCGGGTTTGCGGTGTCCATTCGATGGTGCCCGCTGGCGATAGGTAGTGGGGCGTGTGTTGCTGGAAGATAACTTGTCCTTGCCGGTTGAGGATGGTGAGGGTAGCCAGAAATCCGGGGGCGTCCAATTGATAATGGATGCGGAGGAGGTCTCGGTCGCCGTCGCCGTCGGGAGTGAGGGTGTAATATTCCAGCCATGCAGGCCGGGGGCTGGTGGATTCGGGTCTGGGCAGTTGCTGGGAATTGGGCCCGGTAGGTGTGGCGCGGACGGTAGAGGCGGCCAATCGCCAGCTTTCCAGTTGGTCGCCCGGCAGGGCGGGGGAGAGGCGTTCGAGAGAAAACCCGGTGGCGTCTGAGATGAAAGGCGGTCGTTGGCGCTGGATGTGATAGCGGGCGATGTCGAGGGTGTCGCCCCAGCGGGTCAGCAGCCCCCACACGGCCGAGTCGTTGGGTAAAGCCACCGTTCCATCCGAAAAAAGCCAGTCCGGACGCGGCACGGCATAGTGCGCCCGCACAGCCGCCGCCGACCGGGCCACCACCCAATAGGCGTGCGGCGGCATCACCGTGCCGTGACGGTCGAGAAAAATCACCGGCCCACCCGAGGCGCGGTCGAGCCGATAAAGCAGGAGGTTTTTCACCGACAGCAGGCTGTCGGTGGCGTTGTAAATCTCGATAAACTCGGCGTCGGGTGTATCCGGGTCGGGCAGCATCTCCGAGATGACGAGTTGCCCGGGACGGGGTAGCCGCGGGATGCCGAAGAGGATGGAATCGGGCTGGATGCTGTGGTCGGCACAGTCTTTCAGGCGGGGAAAGTGAATGACGCGAGGTTGCCCTGTCCGCAGGGGGACGGGCAGTTGCAGTTGAACGGACTGGTAAAACCGCTCCTCGGGAATGACGGCGATGGGATGGTTGCCGTCATCCAGCACATAGGAGATGGGCGGTCGCAACAGTTCCGGCACGATGGGCTCACTGAATTGGATGCGGATGGTGACGGAGTCGATGATGCTAACGCCCATCGGCATGGGAGGCGTGGTGTCGGTGATGCCGGTGAAGGTGTTGGGCATCGCGGGCGTGCCGCCTTCGAATGCCTGCGAGAAATGCCAGTTGTCGATGGTTCGGCATCGAAAGTCCGGATTTTGCAACTCAAAAGCCCATCCGCCGTCGGCTTTTAAGGGATTGCGGGCATACCATGAGGGGCCGTAGGTCACGGCGTCGATCACGGTGCCGATGGGGTCGGAGAGCAGCAGCGAGTCGGCCTCGTTGTTGAGGGACGGAAAGCCTGAGAGCGGAAGAAAAGGAATGCCTGCTTTTCGCCATGCGGTCGAGTCGGAAGGGTTGACGAGCAGGAGAAAGTCCTTTGGGGCCATTCGATAGGGCGGAAAGACCGCTGTGCGGGAGCCGTCGGATAGGGTCCATTGCCACAGTTCGAGGGTGTCGTCGGTGCGGTTGTAGAGTTCGACGTATTCAGCGGCGGGCAGCATCACGGGCGGTTCGGGGTCGGGCATCAGTTCGTTGATACGCACGGCAAAGGGAAAAGAGGGCACGGGAGCGGGGCGGCGCACGGTGGCGGCGGCGCGGCCGACGTTGCCCCAACAGTCAGCGATGCTGTCCACGGTCAGGTGATAATCGACGTTGCCGGGGAGGCTGCCCTGCAAGAGAAGGAGGAGGGTGCGGCGGTCGGATGAGAGGCTGTCGGTGAGGGGCGGCAGGGCGGGCGTGCCGGCGATGCGAAAGCCTGCGGTGCGGAAGATGCGCTCGGAGAAGGTCAGGACGATGCGGTTGGAAGCATCGAAGGCGGCGGCGGTGACGCGGGGCGGCACGGTGTCGTGGTTGGGGTCGAAGACGGAGTTGATGGCGCCCGGCGTGCCGCCGGCGGGTGCGGTGGCGGAGGTCCAGTTTTCGGGGCCGGCGCAGTCGTTGTAGGGGAAGATGCGTTCGAGGGCCCAACCGCCGGTTTGTTTGGCGGGGGTGTGCCATGTGGCTGCGTAGGTGAGGGTGTCGATGAGGGTGCTGTCGGGTGCACGCAGGATGAGGCGGTCGCTGCTGTTGTTGAGGGTGGGCATGTGGGTCAGGCCGATGACGGGGCCGCTGAAAGCGTCGGGCGCGCTGGTGAGGATGGCGAAGGCACCGGGTGGTAAAGTGTCGGCGGGCAGGGATGCCGTGCGGGAAGGGTCGGAGAGTTGCCATCCTTGTAAGGGGAGCGGCCAGGGCGTGGCGTTGAAGATTTCGACGTATTCGGCATTGGGCAGGCCCACGGGCGGCTCGGGGTCGGCCATGATTTCGTTGATGCGGAGATCGCCCCATTGGGGGACGTAGTAAAGGAAGCGGCTGCTGTCCTGAGGGCGGATGTTGCCGCTGGTGTCGGCGATGTGATAGGCGAAGGCGGTGTAGGTCTGCCGGGGCGTCAGCGGTGCGGACAGATGGAGGAGGACGGCCGAGTCGGCCCACGTGACGGATTGGATGGGCGCGACCGGGCGGAGGGCGAAGCGATGAGTGTCGGTGGGCGCCCCGGCGGCGATGGTTTCGTTGAAACGCAGGCGGACGGAGAGGCTGTCGAGGGAGGCGGCGTCGATGAGACCGGGCGCGGTGGTGTCGAGCAGCGGTGGGCCGACGTAAATATCGTCAAAGAAGAAAGATTGGCGGCGGGAGCTGGTATGGCGGCAATAGATGCCGAAAAATCCCTGTCGGTCGGTGAAGGTGTCGTCGGCGGAGAAGGTGTGCGGGAGGGTGTCGTGGGTGGTCACCATCCACCGTCCGGGATGAGCATATCGAATCACGATGCGGACGTCGGCGAGGCCGCCGGCGATGGCGCTGTCGGGTCCGCGGCCGAGGAGGGTGTCGGTGGGGGGCGTTTGCCGATGGAGTTCGATGGCGTCGGCGGCGCCGTTGCGGCCCAATTGGAGGTAATATCCGCGGGCGGCGGGAATGTCGGTGCTGTCGGCGAAGAGGTAGATGCGGGCGTGGTTGGCGTTGGAGGGGGCGAAGGGCATGCGGATGGTGATGTGCCATTCGGTGGTGTCGGTGAGGGTGATGGGCCGGCGGATGACGGCGGTTCGGCTGGGGGTGTCGTCATCGAGCTGGAGCCATCCGCTGCTGATGCGGAAGGCGTCGGTGTCGCCCTGCCATGCGTTCAGGTCGGCGGGATGGTCGAAGGTGGCATGCCACTGCGGGAATGCCGGGAGGGCCGTCAGGAGGGCGGCCGCTGCTGTCAATAGATAGCGTATCATGGCCGTAAGCAAAGGTAGCTTTTCGGGGCGCGTTGCGTGAGGGGCGCGGAGGGCGCCGAGCCGTAAGGCGAGGCGGACCGCCCTTCGACAAGCTCAGGGACCGTCGCCCGTGGAAAACACCCGCTGGCTGAGCGTAGTCGAAGCCACGCGGGTGGCGCAGGGTGTGAGGTGAGATGGTGGGCGGTCCGAGCGAACAGCGAGCCCGCAGGGGCCCGACCCGAAGGCGGCGCAGCCGCCGAAGGGGCACGCCCCAAAGCATCATGACACGATGGGGAAGCGGAGGTAGAAGGTGGTGCCGTGTTGGAGGTCGGTGGAGAAGGATATGCGTCCGCCGGCCTGGGTGACGAGGCGTTCGACGAGGGGGAGGCCCCATCCGCGGCCTTTGCGTTTGGTGGAGAAGCGGATTTTGAATATTTGCGGCTGGATGTCGGGCGGGATGCCGGGGCCGTTGTCTTCGACGGCGATGACGAGGTGAGGGCCGTCTCGGAAGGTGCGGATGACGACGCGGCCGTCGGGCCGGTCGGCGGGGATGGCCTGGATGGCGTTTTTGACAAGGTTGATGATGATTTGCTGGAAGTGGTGGGGGTCGATACGGATGGTGTCGGTGGGTGCGCGGAAGTCGGTGGTGATGCGCACGGCGGAGGTGTCTTGAAAGGTAGGTAGGATGCGGCGGATGTGCTGATGGGCGGCGATGCGGGCGGGGATGCCCTGCGGCATGCGAGCGTATTCGGAAAATTCGCCGGCGATGCGGTTGAGGAGGTCGATCTGGTGGAGGAGCATTTTCATGGTGTCTTGAAAATAAGCCTGCCATTGGGGGTCGGTGGGGTCGTAGCGGCGCAGGAGTTGCTCGATGCGCAGCTTCATGGGGGTGAGCGGGTTTTTGATTTCGTGGGCCACTTGCTGGGCGATTTCGCGCCACGTGCGTTCGCGCTCGGCGCGCTGGAGGGCTTCGGCGCTGGCTTGCAGGGCATTGAGGAGACGGTTGTAGGTGTTGACCAATATTTTGAACTCGTCGTCGTGGGGCCACTGGATGGGATCCTGGTCCTGGCCGAGGCGGAAAGCCGCCATCCGCCGGCGCAGCAGCAGCAGCGGGCGGGTCAGGCCGCGGGTCAGCAGCATGCTCACCAACAGCATGACGAGCAAGAGCACCACGCTGATGTTGGTAAAGAGCATCACCAGCCGGTTGAGGGATTCGTCGTAGTCGGTGGTGTTGACGTAGCGGGAGATGTTGAGGTAGCTCAGGATGGTCTGGCCCGATTGGACGATGGGCAGGTAGGCCGAGAGGTAGGTCAGGGGCCCGATGGTTTCGGGGATGACGAGGTGGACGGGCAGGCGGGTGCGGAATTGGTAGAGGGCGCGGGGGTTCATCAGCGGCGAGAGGATGGCGGTTTCGAAGAGGAAGGGGCGGGTGGTGATGAGGAGGTGGCCTTCATAGTCGAAGAGGTGAATGTCGGTGCGCATCAGATAGCCGAGCTGATAGAACCATGCTCGGGCGTCTTCGATATTGGAGAGAGCGTCGGCGGCGGGCGGCGGCGACGATTGCATGTATTGGTAAATCTTCCGGATGGTGATCAGGAGGCGTTGCCGTTCGGTGTCTTCGAAGGAAGCGCGCAGGTAGGTGGGCGCCCATATCATCGTGCCGGCGGGCATGAAGAGGATCATTAAGATGAGGTAAAACTGGAGGCGGCCGCGGAAGGTTTGCGGGTATAGTCGTCGTCGGGAGGGTGTTCGGAGCAAAAAGACGAGCCATCCGATGGCCCACCAGAGCAGGAGCAGCAAGATGGGGATGGTGTAGTTTCCGACCTGAATCCAGAGCGACTCGCGGGGGCGGGAAAGGACCACGAGGTTGTCGGGCCCGATGGCGTGGAAGGAATGCCGGAAGTCGTCGTTGAGGGCCTGTTTCCGCATGGTGCTGAGCTGATGGGGATAGGGATAGTCGCCGTAAGTGCGGATGAGTTCGCCGCGGTAGTAGATGGCGTAGTCTCGGATGCGGAATTGGTCGAGGAGACGCAGCAGCGGTCGCCGCGTAAGTTCGAAATAGGGGCTTTCTTCGAAGAGGGATACGGGTTGCAGCCAGATGATCAAGACGGCTTGCCGTCCGCCGTTGGAGAAGGGGACGGTGATGAAATAGTGAGTGCGGGCATCATGTCCTTGGAAGGCTTTGACGGTGCCGGAAGGCTCGACGGGGGCGGCGCGGAGGAAACGTTCCGCTATTTCAGGCGGGATGGGGGCGCCGGGCGTATATCGAAAGACGCCGATCTCGTAGCGAATGGCCGGCTGGCGGAGGTATAGGTTCTCGAGTCGGCGCAGCAGCGGTTGCGCGTTGAAAGTGTCTTGCATCAGTTGCCGGCGGATGATGGGGTCGGCTTGCAGGTCGGCGGCGGCGCGGGCCAGCAGGTATTCTTCGTCCACGCTTCGCTGGGCGACGAGTTTGCGCGCCACCAGCGGCAGCTGGGCTTTTTCTTTTTCCTGTTGATGCAACGGAAACAGGATGCCGCTGATGATCGCCAGGGGGAGGATGCGCGCCAGCCAGCGCGGGAGCTGAAATCGCACCGCCTGATGAAACAGCCCCGTGGAACCGATCATGCCGGCCATCCAGAGCCACACACCGGCGGCAATCACGCGGTCGGGCCATCGGACGGCGGTAAAACCGGCGAAAAGGATGGCCGCCACGGCAAGCCCCGTCACCCACTTCCCAACCGTGCTCCGCCAGAAGCGGGATGGCAGGACTTCGTCAATGGTCAATTCCCATCCGATGAAAAAGCCCGCCAAACCACCGAACAGAAAAAAGTGATGAAGCTTCAGCGACGGAAAGTAGGAAAAATGAAACGACAGCGACGAGTTGGCCACCAGCAGGCGAACCCACATATTCATCAGTGCCGCCCCGCCGATGAGGGTGAGCAGCACCACACCCCACCGGACGATCGTATGACGAAGGCGGGTGATGTGATAAATGAAAATATGCCAGAGGGCGAGCATGGCGCCCAGACCGGCCATCAGGTCGAATACGGAGTTAAACCATGGGGCCAAGGCAAACACGTGCGCCGAAAGTATGCCCGCATTTCGCAGCAAAGGCGGGGCGGGCAGATACCAAGCCAGCAGCATCGCCGCTGCAAGGGCATACAACCAATGGGGCCGCGGCAGCGCCGTCATCAGCAAGAACACGGCCGCTATCCACAGGCCGACGTAAAGCAGCACCAACAGGTCCTGAACATTGCTCGGAAGATGCGGCGACACGTAGCAGCTGCGCAGCGTTGCCGTGTGGTCTAATCTCAAAGGGGGGCGGCAAATCCATTGGCCGCCGCCCCATTGGTTCATGGGGTGCTCGATGGTTCGCTGTTGGGCGGGGGAGGGAATTTTTTTGGTCAGCGGGATGACGCCGACGAGCAAAGTATCGCCCTGATGAACCGCAGGCAGGATGATGTAGCGCCCAAAGGCGGAGTCTTCTAATTGCGGGGTGCTGACTTCTGTGCGAATCGGCGGGTATTGGTGGGTGTTCCAGAAGATGAGTCGCCCGCCGGAAAAACCAAAGACAAAGCACTGATGCGCCCGACCCCACGCCATCCATTCCGACACCAGCGGGCCCTCGCCGGCATTCCACTGCCGCAGGAAGGCATCGGCGTCCTGTGCCAGATGGTTGGAGAAGTGACCGATGGCGTCGGCCAGCGCTTTTTCTTCCCTGCGTTCCCAGAGCCGCCGCGCCCCTTCCCCCCACCCGCCGGAGGGAAAATAAAAACCCGCCAGCCCCGCAGCAATGAAGACCAGCGCCCAGAATATACCCGATGGTCGCACGTGCAGCATACCAGACAAAAGTAACAGGATAGACTGTTCTTGTAGGCGTTCCTATTGCCCTTGCCTTTTCGAAGGGCAGCAATGATTGGGTGAAATCGGCTAATTTTAACGCCTTCAAACGGCGTTTTATCACATGTCACACTTACCGCGGGTGGACATTCACACCCACATCTTGCCGCCGGACATCCCCGATTTTTCCCGCCGCTTCGGCTACGGCGGCTTCATCACCCTGCAACATCAGGGATGCTGCGAAGCCGATATGGTCAAAGACGGTAAAGTATTTCGCCGCATCGGACACAACACCTGGGACGCCGGCACGCGCCTCGAAGAGTGCGATCGCCACGGCGTGAAGGTGCAGGTGCTGTCCACCGTGCCGGTAATGTTTTCCTATTGGGCCAAACCTCAGGATGCACTGGCCGTCAATCGCTTTCTGAATGATCACATTGCCGAGACGGTGGCCCGCCACCCCGACCGGTTCATCGGCCTGGGAAGCCTGCCGATGCAAGACCTCGACCTGGCCGTCCCCGAGCTGGAACGCTGCATGAACTCGTTGCATCTGGCCGGCGTGGAAATCGGCACGCACGTCAACGGCCGCAACCTCGGCGATCCCTATTTCGAACCTTTTTGGGCGGCGGCCGAGCGGCTGGGCGCGGCGGTGTTCGTGCACCCGTGGGATATGTTGTGTCCGGAGCGGATGGAAAAATACTGGTTGCGCTGGCTGGTGGGCATGCCCACCGAGACGGCGCTGGCCATCGCCACCATGATGATGGGCGGTGTGTTTGAACGGCACCCGAACCTGCGGGTGGCCTTCGCCCACGGCGGCGGCGCTTTCCCGGGCATCTGGGGACGCATCCGGCACGGCTTTGAAGTGCGGCCCGACCTCTGCGCCGTCGATAACGACGTCCATCCCGAACGCTATCTGGGCCGCTTTTATGTCGATTCGCTCGTCCATGACCCGCACATGCTGCTGCAACTCAAACGCCTTGTCGGCGCCGATAAAATCGCCCTTGGAACCGACTATCCCTTTGTGTTGGGCGAACACCGGCCCGGCCGCCTCATTGAAACCACACCCGAGTTAACCGACGACGACCGGGCGTGGATGCTGTTTCGCAGTGCCTTTGCATGGCTGAATCAAGACCCCGCCCGTTACGGATTTCCTCAATAACCGCCATGACCCGCTTGTTCTCGCTGGAATATGCCCGCTCGCTGGACGCCGCCGATCCGTTGCGCCGTTTTCGGGAGGCGTTTCTTTTTCCTGAACCCGCAGGCCCCGGCCCCGTGGTCTATTTTACCGGCAATTCGCTGGGACTGCAACCTCGAGGTGTGCGAAAAGCCGTCGAACAAGAACTCGACGACTGGGCGCGATACGGCGTGGAAGGCCACTTTAAGGCGGCCACGCCGTGGGTGTCCTACCATGAAGTCCTCATCCCGCCGCTGGCCGAATTGATAGGCGCCCGGGAAGCGGAAGTAACGGCGATGAACGCCCTCACGGTGAACCTCCACCTGTTGATGGCTTCCTTCTACCGCCCCACGCCCAACCGATATAAAATCGTCATCGACCCGAACGCTTTTCCTTCCGACCGCTATGCCGTGGCCAGTCAGTTGCGGTTCCATGGATACGATCCTGATGAAGCACTGATGATAGCGCCCGCCGATGAACAGGGGCGCCTCGATCATCCCGCACTGTATCGCCTGCTGGAAGAAGAAGGCCCCCGCATCGCCATGCTGCTGATGGGCGGGGTCAACTACTATACGGGGCAGGTATTGGACATGCCGACCATCACCAGACGGGCCCATGCGCAGGGCATTATGGTCGGCTTCGACCTGGCCCATGCCGCCGGTAACATCCCCCTCGCCCTGCACGATTGGGGCGTGGATTTCGCCGCATGGTGCTCCTACAAATACCTCAACGGCGGGCCGGGCGGCGTGGCCGGTGCTTTTGTGCATCAAAAACACCTTGGCCGGGCCGATATTCCCCGCTTTGAAGGATGGTGGGGACACGACAAAGCCTCCCGCTTCCGGATGCCCGAGCGGTTCGTGCCGCTGCCCACCGTCGAAGCATGGCAGCTCAGCAACGTCCCCATCCTGCTGATGGCGGCGTTGCGCCCATCGCTGGCGTTGTTTCAACAGGCCGGAATGGAGCGGCTGCGGGCCAAATCGCTGATGATGTGGGACTATTTTTATGCTTTGCTGAAAGACATCGGCGATCCCCGCCTGGAAGTCATCACGCCGCTCGAACCCGAAGCCCACGGCTGCCAGCTGTCCCTGCGGATTCGAGAAGTGGGGCACCCGGCATACGAGGCGCTCACCCGTGCGGACGTGTATGTCGATTGGCGTTCGCCCGACGTCATTCGGGCGGCTCCCGTCCCGCTGTATAACTCGTTTGAAGACATCTATCATTTTGCCGAGCGATTGCAACGGATCTTAAAATCATTGTAATTCATGCCCAACCAGAAAGTGATCGTTGTAGGCGCCGGCCTGGCGGGGTCGTTGATGGCCCTGATGCTGGCCCGGCGCGGCTATGCGGTGGAAGTGTATGAAAGGCGCCCCGACCTGCGTCGGGAAGACATCCCCGCCGGACGCTCTATCAACCTCGCCTTTTCCGACCGGGGCATCGAAGCCTTAAAGCGGGTGGGCCTTGCCGAACGCGTTCTTGAAAAGGCCATCCCCATGCGCGGCCGCCTTATCCACGATGAAAAAGGCGGAACGTATCTTCTTCCATACAGCGGACGCCGCGGCAAACACATTAACTCGGTGATGCGCGGCGAGCTGAACGCCCTCCTGATGACCGAGGCCGAAAAAGCCGGCGCATGGATTCAGTTCCGACAGCGATGTGTGGATGCCAACCTCGAAGAGGGCGTGGTCGTGCTTCGAGATGAAACATCGAAACGGATTTACGAACAAAAAGCCGACATCATCATCGGCGCCGACGGCGCACCGTCCGCCGTCCGAAATGCCTTTTTGAGGCGAAGCGCCGTCTATCGCTTCTCTTTCAGCCAGCAATATCTGACGCACGGCTACGTCGAACTCTACATCCCGCCCGGGCCCGACGGCGCTTTCCGCATCGAGAAAAACGCCCTCCACATCTGGCCGCGTCATCAGTTTATGATGATTGCGCTGCCCAATCCCGACGGCAGCTTTACCGTCACGCTCTTTTTGCCCTTTGAAGGAAAAAACAGCTTTGCAGAGCTGACCAGTCCCCCTGCCGTGCGCGCATTTTTTGAACAGTATTTTGCCGATGCGCTGCCCTATCTTGACCAGCTGGAAAAACGGTTTTTGAACAACCCCAAAGGCGCCCTGGCCACCATCAAGTGCTATCCGTGGCAGGTCCACAACACGTTTTTACTCATCGGCGATGCCGCCCATGCCATCGTGCCCTTCTATGGGCAGGGAATGATTTGCTCGTTTGAAGATTGCCGCATCATCGACCAGTTGCTCGACATCTACGATGACGACTGGGCGCGGGTGATGGAAGCCTACCCGCCGAGTCGGAAGCCCGACACCGATGCCATCGCCGACCTCGCCGAAGACAACTTCTATGAGATGCGCGACCATGTGGCCGACCCTGTCTTTGTCCGAAAACGTAAACTGGAAATCCGCCTCGAAGCCGAAATCCCCGACTACTATTCGAAATATTCCCTCGTCACCTTCCGCCCTGACCTGCCTTATGCGCTGGCGAAAACCCTCGGCGAGCGTCTCGACGCCTTTCTATTGCGGTTCTGCGCCGAGCTCACCGATGCCGACGTCGAACAGGTGGACATCCACGCCCTCTGGGAGCAGATCCGGCAAAAGGTGGGCGAACCGCCGGCCCATAGCCGGTATCTGGTGCATCCCCTCGATAAGCCTGCCGGGAGGGAGTGATTTGGCAGAACGTATCTTTGCGCCCATTTCTGTGAGAAAGTGAGAAATTATGGCTTCTGTCCCTCCTGAGTTCGATCCATTGTGCGGAAATCAAACCGACCCCGCCCATTTGTTCGAAATTGACGGCACCCACTTCTGGAAATGCCGTCGGTGCGGTCTGGTGATGTTGCATCCTCAGCCTTCCGATGAAGAACTGGCCCGTATCTATTCAGAAGAATATTTTGACGTTACCGGACGGGCGGTTGATCCCGAAGGGGCCCGTCAGGTGAAAATAGCCTCTTTCCGATGGAATTATCAGCATCTGAACGGTAAAGTCCTCCAAGGAGGAACGGTATTGGACGTGGGCGCAGGGGAAGGATATGCGATGGAAGTGGCCCAAGAAATGGGCTTAGAACCCTATGGCCTGGAACTCTCTGCTGATGCCGTCAAAAACCTTCGGAAAAAATTCGGCGACGACCGAATCTTTCACACCGACATTGAAGACTTCGAAACCACCCGCCGATTTGACGTCATTACCATGTTCGACCTCATCGAACATGTCCGTAACCCGCATGAGGTGATTGCCAAAGCGGCGCGCCTGCTTCGCCCCGGGGGGTGGCTCCTGCTCTCTACGCCCGACATCGGCTCATTGAGCGCCCGCCTGATGGGCAAATATTGGGTGCACCTCAAACGGGAACATCTTTATTACTTCGATAAAAAAACCATGCGCCGCTTGCTGGAAGCCCATCTTCAACCTTCCCTGATTCGTTCGCATCGGAAAGTTCTCACGCATCAATATATCGCTGCCTATAACGAGCGTTACGTCCGCCCGCCTTTTCGTCAGCTGGTCAGAGCGGGGTTGTGGTTTATTCCGAAAAAGGCCAAAATGGTTTTGTCAACAGGCGAGTTGTTTGCGGCGGCCCAGAAGCCGCTTTCGGAGTAAACCGCCGATGGATGCCTAAATGGGGTTGGTTGTGGATAGGAGGGCTCTTGATATGGTTGGGTATTCATTTTTATCGGGAAACCCAATATGAATTTATTCGGGCCCAGCGCGACCATGCATCGGATGTAGATGTCTTATTCTCCACCCGAGCATATCAGAAGACGGGTTTCTGGAAAGCAGGCGGGCGGGTTTATATCGAGGGGACTACGGCTAAACCCTCTTATAAGGGATATCCACCGCTTCCCAATTGGGGGCGTTATCTCTTATCGCAAATAGGCATTCGGGGCATCATTCCTGCACGTCGTGCCGTGGCCGTTCTTGCCATGCTGGGGCTGTGTTTGCTGGGATGGGCCGTGGCATTGTTGCTCAACTGGAAATATGCATTGGGCACGATGACCTATGTGGCGCTGTTTCCGTTTTATGTATGGGGCGGCGCCAACTTGCATCACCTGCCGTATGGCTTTTTCTTGTTGCCGTTCTTTTTGCTGGCGCTGATCGGGTGGGAACGCAAGCCCGAATCTTTCGGGCGTTCGATACTGCTGGTCGGTGCCTCGTTTTTGCTTTCCCTCAGCACCTACGAGTATGTCATCTACTCGCTCATCGTGGGCGGCGGCTATCTTTACCTGAAACGCCATTCCTGGCAAGCCGTCTGGATGGCCCTCTGGCGTATCGGGTTGGGAACGGCCCTGGCCTTGATGTTGTGGTATGGCATCAATATTCTGGAAAAAGGATGGGGGGCGTTTTGGGATGATCTGGTGTATCGCTTTACCAGAAGGGCTTCGGGGGGGGGAGACTCCACTTTTGATTGGCGACATGGGCTGCTGCGCTATTTCTATCGTTTTGAAAAGGACCTCGGACCGGGGACACTGGCTACCCTGGCGTTGTTCCTGGCGTGGGCGTGGCACGACCGGCGACGGCGGCGGTTGGCTTTTGTCGATAAACTCATTATCCTTTTCTGGCTGGCTTCGGTAAGCTGGACGCTGGCCATGTTTAACCACGCCATGCATCACAGCTACTTTGTGGTGCCCCGCGCCTATTATGTGGCGGCAGCCCTCACCGTGGTGCGGATCGTGTTTCGGCTGGCCGAAGCATGGCGGCAAGGACATGGTTTCCGAAGCGCTGCGGCGGGCCTCGGATTGGTGCTCATCATTTACTTTCAACTGGACCGCGGCATGGAATTGTGGGCCCTTCATCGCGAACCCCTAGTGCCGCCCCGGGCACGCCAATTGATAAAAGCACACGCTTCTACTCCGTCCCTTGTGTTATTTCACAATGACGCGCCGAAAGAGGAAATTAAGGTCTGGAAATATTTTTTAAGTCAGGCGTCCGATACTGTAATAGAAGCCCGTCTTTTACAATCGCCCTTTTCTTTTGACGATTCCCTGCGGACGTATTGCCCGCATGTAGCTTTGCTGATCGTAAAAGAGCGAAACTCATTGTTCTACCAGCTTTATGAACCGGATCGCGGGGGAATCCTCAGCCGACTGATGCGCCGGTATGCCACCAAACCGCCGAAGCCGCCCGCACCGGCGGTGCAGGCGCTGATGCGCCGGTTGCGCCTGTGTCCCCGCTATGAAGACGCGCGCTACGTGCTGATTTATCCCTGTAATTGCCGGGCCGATGCGCACTGAGACGATGCGGCGGCTCGACCGCTGGCTGGGGAAAATATCCTTGTGGAGTGGGCGTCTTATCGCCCCCCTTTTGTCGCAGGGGCCTCCTCTGGAGCGGCGGGTGGTCGTCACGAAGTTCTTCGGTCTGGGAAGCCTCTTGCAAACCTACCGATTGCTTGATGCGCTGCGAGCCGAGGGATATGAGGTGGCGGTGCTGACGTTCAAGAACAATATCCCCTTTGGAAAGCAGATGCGCGGGCCGGTGCATTTTATTCCCATCGATCCGAGTTCGCCCATTCGCTTTGTGCGCTCTTCATGGCAGGCGGCCCGAGCCATGAATCAGTGGCGTCCCCAGGTGTATCTTGACCTCGAACTCTTTTCGTACTATTCGGCGCTTCTGGGTATCCTATCCAATGCTCCTGTGCGGGTGGCGTTTTTCTCGGTCATCCGGCCCCGACTTTTTTACATGACCCACCGGGTGCGCCTCAACACGTTTGTGCACATTTCCCATAACTACCTGCAATTTGCGCGTCCGCTGGTGGCGGCGGATACCTTCGAGAAAGCCGCCCGTCGGTTCCAGCCGAAAGAAATTTTTAAGGAAATTCCTCCTTCCGACTGCTCCGCCCCCTATGTGGTCTTTGCCCCTTATGGAAGCGACACCCTCGGCGGGCTGAAAATATGGCCCAATGGTCATTGGCGCCGATTGGCCATGTTGCTGACAAAAAAACATCCGCAGGTGAAGATCTTCATCGTGGGCGCGCCTTCTGATCTGGCCGAAAGCGAAAAGTTGACCCAAGCAATTAACCACCCCAACGTGGAAAACCTTGTCGGCCGCACCTCCTTAGATGCTCTCTTTCGCTTGCTCGCCCATGCTGCATTGACCATTGCCATCGACAGCTTTCCTTTTCACCTTTCTACGCTATTGGGGCGCCCCACCATCGGACTCTTCGGCCCCGAAACGCCCGTCCATTACGGCCCCGGCGATCAACCCCGGAGTGTCGCCCTTACCGCCGGCGTGCATTGCAGCCCCTGCATCAACATCTACGCCGGAAAGGTCTCTGAACTGGCATGCACGAATAATGTGTGTCTGCAACAGATTTTGCCCGAACAGGTCATGCAAACAATAGAAACACACGGCTGGCCGGCGTAGCCGTCCTCCTGCGAATGCTTATTGCAACGTGTGAATGGTGGCCGGCGTAAACAGCCCCCGGTCGGTCACGTAGGCGGTGACGTAGCGGGCGGGCGTGATGTCGAAGGCGGGGTTCAGTGTGGGCGTGCCTTCCGGCATAACGGCGGCGGGGCGAATGTGTCCGTCGCAACGGGCACGCAGGGTCGTGATTTCTTTTCCGTCTCGATATTCAATCGGGATATCAGCTCCCCGACCCACATCCGGATCGAAGGTGGTGTGCGGTAAAGCCACGTAAAAGGGCACGCGGTGATGATAGGCGGTCAACGCTTTCAGGTAGGTGCCGATTTTGTTGGCCACGTCGCCGTTGCGGGCCACCCGATCGGCCCCCACGATCACCATATCCACTTTTCCCTGCATCATCAACAGCCCGCCGGCGTTGTCGGCGATCACCGTATGGGGAACGCCTTCTTGTCCCAATTCCCATGCTGTCAGCAGCCCTTGATTGCGCGGGCGCGTCTCATCCACCCACACGTGCAGGTCGATGCCTTCCTCGTGTGCTTTGTATATCGGCGACAGGGCCGTTCCCCAGCGGATGCAGCCCAGACGGCCCGCATTACAATGGGTCAGGATGTTCACCGGCCCTTTTTTATGTTGGGCGATGTGTCGGATGAGCGGCAGCCCCACGTCTCCGATGGTGCTGCACGATTTGACGTCCAGCGTCCGCCAGTGATGGGCCCGTTCCAGCGCCCTGTGCACTTTCTCCTCTCCTTCGAAAAGGCTTACGTATTGGCCGCAATCTTTTAATACGTGCTGGAGGTTCACCGCCGTGGGGCGGGTGTTCAGCAGCCGTTGCACGCTTTTCTCGACGAGGACGTCATTTACTTCGCCATCTTCCCGCCATGCGTTTCGCAGGGCGAGATAAAGGCCGTAGGCGGCCGTGATACCGATGAGGGGGGCCCCGCGCACCACCATTGTCTCAATGGCCCGGGCCGTCTCTTCAAGATTCCGAAGAATCAGGGTGGCTTCCTCAAAGGGCAATTTGCGCTGGTCGATCACTTCTACGTCCGGCCACGGGTCTTTTCCCACAAGCCAGAGCGATTCGGAAAAACGTGTCATCGGGTTTAATTGTCGGGTTTACAAAGCTATGCGCCTTGCTGCATCAGGCTCCGCCGCCACTGAAACCATCCCCACACGGCCATGCCGGCAAAGACCGAGTATTGAAAGGCGGTGATGTGCAGGCCTTTATACACATAGACGCCGGCAGCCGTCAGATCGATGACAATCCACCAGACCCAGTGGTCAATCTTTTTTCGGGCCATCAGAAATGTGGCCACCAGAGCCGATACGGTGGTGAAGGCGTCCCAGTAGGGCACGTCGGAAGGCGTATAGGTGAGCGCCTTCCCCACCAGCCACGTGCCGGCGATGGTGATCAGAATGCCAGAGATGGTGCACAGGGCGG
>Ga0256832_1000977_pt1 | contig 19091 bp, 14 predicted proteins | sample 134614metaG_FD_190534 | JGI IMG/M metagenome (GOLD analysis project Ga0256832, IMG submission 190534) | Hydrothermal vent microbial communities from Lau Basin, Pacific Ocean - 134-614 | ecosystem: Environmental > Aquatic > Marine > Hydrothermal vents | place: Pacific Ocean: Lau Basin | collected...
ATCTGCTTTCCACTTTGTACCTGGCCTGTCCGGCACAGGTAAGCGTGGCTCCGGCGATGAATGTGCATATGTGGGAGCATGACGCCACCCGGCGCAATGTTTCGCGCCTGATCGAGCAGGGTGTCCAGGTGCTGGGGCCGGCTTTGGGGGAACAGGCCTGCGGTGATACTGGTCCGGGCCGTATGCTGGAAGCCGCTGAAATCGTTTCCTCCTTGATGTATTCTTCAGAGGCGGGGCTTTTTGCGGGCAGGAAAGTCGTGGTTACAGCAGGTCCCACCCGTGAAGCAGTGGATCCGGTGCGTTTCATCAGTAACAGGAGTTCCGGCAAGATGGGCTTCGCTCTGGCGGAGGCATTTGCTGCGGAAGGGGCGGAAGTGGTGCTGGTTTCCGGTCCGGTCAACAGGGATGATCCTCCGGGTATTCAGCGTATTGACGTAATATCCGCACAACAGATGTATGAAGCCGTGTTCAAGCATCTGCCGGGTGCGGATGTGTTTGCGGCTTGTGCCGCAGTGGCTGATTATCGTCCAGCGAACCCGCAACCGCAGAAACTCAAGAAAAACGGAGAGCACCTGGAACTAAAGCTGGTGAAGAATCCGGACATACTTGCGGAAGTGGCCGCACTCAGTGACGGTCCTTTTACGCTGGGGTTTGCAGCCGAGACGCAGAAACTGGTGGAAAATGCCAGAAGCAAGCTTACCAGCAAGGGGATCGATATGATTGCGGCCAATCTGGTTGGAAAAGGCCGGGGGTTTGATCTGGAAGACAATGCTCTGAAGGTATTGTGGTCTGATGGAGAAGCCGATCTGCCCATGCAAAGCAAGAAAAATCTGGCGAGGGCGCTTATCAGCCTGGTGGCGGAACAGTATGTTCGTGAGTGATTTGATCAGAAACTTCCGGGGGGGAGTTGCATGAAAGGGGAGAATGGAAAATGCTAGGAAAAAAGAAAAAAGCAGAGGCGACACAAACCATGGACATGCCTCAGTCACCACCCCAGCCCAGGGGAGTAGGCAAACCGCACACCATCTTCCATTATTTTGTTCCCGTGCTGATTATCGCGGCAGTGGCAGTATCCGGTCTGGTGGCCGGTCAGAGCTGGCTGAGTGAGCGCTACGCTGCCGGCAAGTTGCAGGATGCGGCAGAGTTTGTGGCAGTGACCATGCAACGCTATGTATCTTCCGTGACAAAGGGAAAAACGGAGTTGGTCAAGTCCTTGGCCGATTCAGCGCTGGTTCACCGGGCGCTGGCCGGTAGTGACCAAAACCTCAGAGATGCAGGCATGGTATTGCAGAAAAAGTTGCCGGATGTTGAATGGGTACGGCTGCTTCCTGCCAGAACCTGGGATGATGAGAAGATACAGAATACACTCATGGGCAGTTTCGCGGCAGCGGATATGTATCAGCAGGTTCGTGAACATGGAAAAATGGTTCCCATTGAGGCATTGAAGGATTCCAGTGGAAAACGCTACTTTTTGTTGGCAGTTCCTGTCAGCCAGGGTGGAAAACTCGAGGGAGTTCTGTTTGCGGGGTTCCCCATGCGGCTGATTTCCGCCGGACTGCAGGGATTCGAGTCCGAAAATATGAGCCTGGTGCTAGAGCAGGACAAGAACATGCCTTTGTTGACCGTGGGTTCCTCGGAAATAGCGCTTGATCAGTCCAGGAAACTGCCGGTGGAAGGCACCTTGTGGCGCATTCGCTATGCCACAGGCGGTATTGTCGGCCTGTCTGTTCCCCTGTTGGCGGGACTTGCCATCGGCAGTATTGCCTTGTTGCTGCTGGTCATATACTGGGCCTACCAGCGTTTGCGCCGCGATTACAGCGCGGACATGGGGATGATGGTTGCGCTGGTGGACGCTACCTTGAAAATGAAGGGTAGCGTTTCCCAGCTGCCGCGCCTGGTTGAATCCCAGCCTGCTATCGAGATGCTTACGCGCTATGCGCAGGCAACCCGAACTGCAGCCATCGCGGCGGAACACAAAGACAATATAGCCGGTCAGCCCAGCATAGTGGCGAGCGACCTGGAAGAACCTTCTGATGAGGAACCCTTGCGCATTCCTGCCGAACGGCTCCCTGAATCATTGTTCCATTCCAGCCTGATCCGTGGCCGTAGTGGCATGGATATCGATGAAGAAAAGGCTCAGGCCATCGGCCTGGTATTGGGTAGCATGGTGCAGGAAGCGGGGGGCGACCGTATCTATGTCGGGCGTGACAATCGGCCGGGCAGCGATGCCTACTCCGCCTCCCTGATAGCCGGCATCCTGGCCTCGGGTTGTGATGCGACCGATGTGGGAACAGCTCCCACGCCTTTGTTGTCTTTCGCTTCCAGCGTGTCGGGCACTGGGTCGGCGGTCATGGTTACTGGCGGGCATAATGCGCCAGACTTCAATGGTTTCAAGATCATCCTGGAAGGCCAGCCGATCTCCGATGAACAACTGTTGGAGTTACGCAACCGTCTCATGACCGGGGAGTCCAAGCGAGGCGTCGGACAACTGGACAGCCGCGATCTGAGCAGCGAGTACATCCGCGCTCTTTCAGAAGACGTGCAGCTCATCGAGAGCATGAAAGTGGTGCTGGATTGTGGCAACGGGGTCACGTGTTCCCTGGCTACCCGCGTACTGGAAACCCTGGGTTGCGAGGTGATACCTATCTTCTGCGATCCGGATGGCAGTTATCCCAATCACCCTGCAGATCCTTCAGATCCCGCGAATATGAGTGCGCTGAGAGCGGAGGTGCTGGCCAAAGGCGCAGACATGGGCTTGGCTCTGGATGTTGATGGCGATGCCCTTGGCGTCGTGGATGAAAAGGGGCAACTGGTATCCGCTGATCAGCTCATCATGATGCTGGCGGTGGACATCATCCGCCGTCATCCCGGAGCAGACATCATTTATGATGTGGCCAGCAGTGCCAGCCTGGCGGCGACGATTCTTGCCAATGGCGGGCGCCCCATCATGTGGAAAACCGGGCATGGAAACATGCGGACGAAGCTGGAGGAAACAGGAGGCCTGCTGGCCGGCGAGCAGTCGGGCCATATCTATATCAAGGAACGTTGGTACGGCTTCGACGATGGCGTATATGCCGCAGCGCGGCTGATGGAGATTCTGTCTATTGAGGCTGTCCCGGTTTCCACGGCTTTTGCTGAGTATGCGCCGGCACTGGCCACGCCCCTGATAAAGCTGGAAACACCCCAGGGAAAGGATGCTCAGATCATTGAGTATTTCCGTAGTGCAGGCAATTTTTCTGAAGCTGATATCGTGGATATTGATGGCCTGCGTGTGGAATACTCTGAAGCCTGGGGGTTGATCCGCACCTCCAATACGGAATCAGCCGTGGTGTTCCGCTTCGAGGCGAGCAGCGAGGAGGCATTGAAGAAAATTCAGGATCAGTTCCGTGCCTTGCTCAAGGAGGTTGCTCCAGAGCTGCCTGCCCCTTTTTGAATCCCCTGTTTCCTGCAACCGATTTGTTCGAGAATAGTTGTCAACCATGAGCCTGACCGCAGAAGCTGCCACCAACGTGGCCCGGGTGCTTGCCGAAGCACTACCCTATATCCGCCGTTTCCGCGGCAAGACCATTGTCATCAAGTATGGTGGCAACGCCATGGTGGACGAAGAACTGAAAAACAGTTTCGCCCGGGATGTGGTGCTCATGAAAACCGTGGGTTTCAATCCCGTGGTAGTGCATGGAGGAGGTCCACAGATCGGCAGTCTGCTGGAGCGACTGGGAAAGGAAAGCCGGTTTGTCAGTGGCATGCGGGTGACGGATTCAGAAACCATGGATGTCGTTGAAATGGTGCTCGGTGGCCTGGTGAACAAGGAAATCGTCAACCTGATCAATCGTCACGGTGGATCTGCGGTTGGATTGACCGGCAAGGATGGGGATCTCATTCGCGCACGTAAACTCCATGTGTCGTCCGGGGTGGATGGCGCTACGCCGCAGAATGTGGATATCGGCCATGTAGGAGAAGTAAAGAGTATCGACGCCTCAGTGGTGGACATGTTGGTACAGGGTGATTTTATTCCCGTCATTGCTCCTATCGGAGTGGGCGAGGATGGCCACTCATACAACATCAATGCGGATCTTGTTGCCGGAAAGGTGGCTGAAGTGCTTCGCGCCGAGAAGCTCCTGCTGTTGACCAACACCCGGGGCTTGCTGAGCAAGGACGGGGAACTGCTGACCGGTTTGTCTCCGGCGCGAGTGGATGATCTGATTGCCGACGGCACGATTCATGGTGGCATGCTGCCAAAGATCCGTTGCGCTCTGGAAGCCGTGAGAGGCGGTGTCACCACGTCACATATCATTGATGGCCGGGTGAAACATGCGGTGATGGTGGAGCTGTTTACGGACGAAGGGATAGGCACCCTCATTGGTTGATCATGGCGGGTGAGCGCAAGCAGGCTATTCTGGAGGCCCTGGCCAAGGAGCTGGAAGAGCGCCCGGGAGGGCGGATCACCACGGCAGGGTTGGCCCGGGCTGTGGGCGTATCTGAAGCGGCGCTGTATCGGCATTTTCCAAGCAAGGCGCGCATGTACGAAGGCCTGATCAGTTTCGCCGAAGAAGGTATTTTCTCGCGCATCAACCAGATCCTGGAGGAGGACAAAGAGACCCGGCAGCGCTGCGCCCGGGTGCTTTATTTGTTGCTGGGATTTGCGCAACGGAACCCCGGTATCGTCAGAGTGTTGCTCGGTGATGCCTTGGTAGGGGAGCATGAACGCCTGCATGAGCGCATTCAGGTGTTTTTTGAGCGCCTGCAGACCCAGTTCCGGCAGATCCTGCGGGAAGCGCGCCTGCGTGAAGACGTGGTTCTTTCCATATCCTCAGAAGCTGCTGCCGAAACCCTGGTTGTCTATGTGGAAGGACGCATGCAGCAATTCCTGCGCACCCGCTTTGCGGTTTCTCCACTGTCCAACTGGGAAACCGAGTGGCGGGTTATAGACAGAGGAATCTTTTCCTGAATCCGCTGACGCGATTACGGCTTGGTTTTGGCTCCGCCGGCTTGCTTCAGCAGGGTTGGCCGAAAGCTTTCGCGTAGCGCCAGGGCATCTTTGCGCGTACACCAGGTGTCCGTGGCTACTTCTTTCTTGCACTGGATGTCCAGGAAGATGATCTCGCCGGTGGCGTCTTTGGTTTTCAGCCGGGACAGGGTGAGGCTGAGATCTTTGTTGTTCCTGGGGGGCTGGGTAATGAATATATGGTCCGCATCCACATATACCGGTGTGGTCGCGTGCTTTCTGACGAAATCCTTGGCTTTCTTCCACAGCTTGTCGCATTCAGCTTTATTGTCACAGCGCAGCACGGTTTTCACCAGGGTTTCATCCTTGGCAGTTGATGGGGTCTGGACGGCTCTTGGCTTGTTTTCTTCTTTGAGCTTGCTCAGTTCTCGAAAGCGCTTCAGATCGATGGCGTAGCTTGCGCGGATCTTTTTCTTGCCGTTTTCCTGGCGCAGGATCGAGGCATAATTCTGGTTGATCTCCTTGCGTGTGTTTTCGATACCCACCTGCAGTTGCAGTGGAATGCTTTTTCCCTGGCGCTCCAGGGAGGCGGCACGTTTCTTCTGGTATGAAAGGCGATCCTTCAGCCGGGCAATATTGTTGTAGGTGATGCGGATTTGAGCATCATAGGTTGCCAGTTTTCCATCCCTGGCCAGGATAATATCGTCCTCGCTGCGATAAGTGCTCAGCAGTACCCGGTCTTTGGCCCGTTGCTTCTCCAGGCGCCGTTGGGTTTCCTGCTGAAGTTTTCTGACCCGCTGTTCTTCTGCAATTTCCTCAGGTGTTTTGGCACGCTCCTTTTTCTCGACCACCAGCCCCCGTTTGTCGAGCTGCTCATGGGATTTCCTGACGGCGCTGGGGGGGATTTTGTCCGAGTACTGAACATTGCCGTTTTCGTCCACCCATTTGTACAGCCTTGCTTCGGCGGTCAGGCTGATGCATGCAAGAAGAATACTGATGAAAAGAACGCGCATAGGTTTTCTTGCCTGTAGGATAATTATCATGATGTGCCAAAGAATAATCAATTTTTCAGGAAATTACATCTGAATGGATCAACTGTTGCTGTTTTTTGTGTCCCTGGTGGCAAACCTGTTTTCCGCCTTTTCCGGGGGAGGCGCGGGTCTGCTACAGCTCCCGGTCCTTATCTTTCTCGGCTTGCCCTTTGGGGTCGCATTGGCCACTCACAAAGTGGCGTCCGTGGCTCTGGGTGCTGGCGCGACCTTGCGCCACTTGCGGGAAAACACTCTGGAACGGCGTTTTACCCTGTTTGTTCTGGCAACCGGATTGCCGGGGGTGATTGTCGGAGCCAGTGTCATCCTGCATGTGCCGGGAAGAATGGCGGAGATTGCTCTGGGCTGCCTTACCCTGGGATTGGGGCTGTATTCCGGCAGCAAGGCCAGGCTGGGTCAGGACTATCGTCCGGGGCACAGGGACAGGCGCGGTATGCTACTGGGTGGAGGCATGCTGTTTCTTCTGGGGGTGCTCAATGGTTCTCTGACTTCAGGCACAGGCCTGTTTGTGACCTTGTGGCTGGTAGGATGGTTCGGCCTGGATTACAAGCGGGCGGTGGCCTACACCCTGGTGCTGGTGGGCCTGTTCTGGAACGGTGCTGGAGCCCTGACCCTTGGCTTGCTCGGTAGTATTAAATGGGACTGGATTCCCGCCCTCCTGGCAGGTTCCCTCATTGGCGGCTATGCTGGTGCGCACCTTGCGATACGCCAGGGTAACCGCTGGATCAAACGCGCCTTCGAGGTAATTTCCATCCTGGTAGGGATTAAGTTGATCATAGGTTGAAGTACTCACGGCATGGGCCTTTTCAGGATAGAATGAATTAAGACATACGCACCAGCGACATCCCACAGGAGAAATCCATGAACCTGCATGAATACCAGTCCAAGACCCTGTTCCGTGAATATGGCATTCCGGTGCCGGAAGGAAGGGTGGCAACGGATGTGGATTCAGCCGTGGCTGCTGCCCGTGAACTGGGTGGCGGGCTTTGGGTGGTCAAGGCTCAGGCTCATACCGGGGGGCGGGGAAAAGCGGGCGGTGTGAAACTGGCCCGCAGCCTGGAGGAAGTGGGTGCTGCCGCCAGGGAAATGCTGGGCATGCGCCTGATCACCAGACAGACAGGACCCGAAGGCCTGCCGGTGAACGCTGTGCTGGTGGAACAGGGTAGTGATATCCAGCGCGAGCTGTATCTGGGGGCTTTGCTGGACCGGGCCAGTTCCCGCATCACCTTCATGGCCTCGGCAGCCGGAGGCATGAACATTGAGGAAGTTGCCGCCCAGACTCCGGACAAGATCGTGACCACGGCAGTGGATCCTGCTGCCGGCCTGCAGCCCTGGCAGGGACGCCATCTGGCGTATTCCCTGGGGCTGGCCGGTGATCAGGTGAAGGCCTTTGGGCACATCCTGGCGGCCTTGTATCGCCTTTACTTAGATAAGGATGTGAGCCTCATAGAGATCAACCCCCTCATTGTGACGGGTGAGGGAGAACTGGTGGCCCTGGATGCCAAGATCAATATCGATGACAGCGGCCTGTATCGCCACCCGGATATCCAGGCGTTGCGGGATGTTTCCCAGGAAGATGCCCGGGAAGCGGCGGCGGCGGAACATGATCTGAACTATATCTCCCTGGATGGCAATATCGGCTGCATGGTGAATGGCGCGGGACTGGCCATGGCCACCATGGATCTGGTGAAGCTGGAGGGTGGTGAACCAGCCAACTTCCTGGACGTGGGTGGCGGCACCACCGCCGAAAGGGTGACCGAAGCGTTCAAACTGATACTTTCCGATCCCAAGGTGCGGGTGGTGTTGGTGAATATTTTTGGTGGTATCGTGCGCTGTGATCTCATTGCTGAAGGGATCATCACTGCAGCCCGCGGCCTGGGGATGAAGGTTCCCGTAGTGGTGCGCCTGCAGGGCACCAATGCCTCCAAGGGCCTGGCCATGCTCGAAGAAAGCGGGCTGGATTTCATAACGGCGGAAGATTTTACCGAGGCTGCGCGCCGGGCGGTGGCGGCTGCAACCCAGGGGGACGAGCAATGAGCATACTGGTGGACAGCAATACCCGGGTTATCTGCCAGGGGTTTACCGGCAAGCAGGGCAGCTTTCATTCTGAACAGGCCATTGCCTATGGCACCCGGTTGGTGGGAGGCGTGACGCCAGGCAAGGGCGGACAGACTCACCTGGAGCGCCCGGTGTTCAATACCGTGCATGAGGCGGTCAGGGAAACCGGTGCCGATGCCACCATGATCTATGTGCCGCCGCCCTTTGCTGCTGACGCTATTCTTGAAGCGGCGGATGCCGGGATACGGGTGATTGTCTGTATTACCGAGGGCATTCCTGTACTGGACATGCTGAAAGTGAAGGCCGCTCTGGCGGGCAGTGATGCAAGGCTCATCGGTCCAAACTGCCCAGGGATCATCACGCCGGGAGCGAGCAAGATCGGCATCATGCCCGGGAGCATCCATCAGCCGGGACGTATCGGCATCATTTCCCGGTCAGGCACCCTGACCTATGAAGCCGTACACCAGACTACGGCAGCGGGTCTGGGGCAGAGCACCTGCGTGGGACTGGGAGGCGATCCTATAAACGGCACCAGTTTCATCGATTGCCTGGCCCTTTTTGAACAGGATGCGCAGACCGAAGGTGTGATCATGGTTGGAGAGATCGGCGGTTCTGCGGAAGAGGAAGCTGCTGCCTATATCCGTGAGCATGTCAGCAAGCCTGTGGTGGCATATATTGCTGGTGTTACTGCACCGCCAGGCAAACGCATGGGACATGCCGGCGCCATCATCAGTGGCGGCAAGGGTACTGCGGAAGCCAAGTTCCAGGCCCTGGAAGCGGCCGGCGTGCAGGTGGTGCATTCGCCAGCGGCCATGGGGACACGCATGGCAGAAGTGCTTGCGAGTGGAAACACACTGTAGGTCGGGCTTCAGCCCGACAGCAGGGGCCACATCTCGGTCTGAAGCCAATCTGCTGGTACAGGGTTTTCCAAAATCCGGGGGTTCCGCTGATTAACCAGCCCAAGCAGGACGAATCTGCTGTCAGAGCGTGAACCAGACCTCATCATCCAGACTGGCATTGTCCTGCAAAGGCAGGCTGAAGCTGCTGGAGAAGTCTCCCGGTGACAAACTGTTGATGAGCGTGTCGGCGGGTAGCAAATTCAGATGCACATAGGTATCGGTGGCCAGTTCGCTGCAGTAGAACGTGCGGGTATTGGTGCCGATATCCATCTTGCCTTCGGCGAAGTGCAGAGCCATCTGCTCCAGGGAAGGAAAAGCCCTTCCATCCAGATCCCGCATGAAGTTCTCCAGTGCGTTCATGAATGTCTGGTTGCGTTGAGTATGCAGGCGGCGCCAGGCGAAGCGGTAATGCTGGTCCTTCCCGTACTTGCGTTTCATGCACAGTTCGAACACGGAGCGGGCGTCCAGCAAATGCACGCCTGAACGTTCACCATGATCGATCTGATCCCTGAGCGTGGTGATTTCGTCGCTGGTCCACAGCAGAGGCTGGTCATGCCCCGGCAGCCGCACCCCCATGGCCACGTGGGAGAAAGCTGTTCCGTCAATATCCTCGATGATCTCGCTTTCCAGGCCAGGGCCGTGAAAAAGAAAAATGTCGCCGCTTTCCACTGTGCTGCTGATGTCAGACCACGTGCCCATTGTTTGGTTCTCCCCCAGGTTTTTTTGCTAGTATCGGAAAACAATAATAACGCTATTGCCTGCCTTGCGGGGTATGACAATCAATCACAAAGGGGAGGAGTATCTTTGCATCATCTGTTTCACAGCATGTTGTTTCTGAGCCTGTGCCTCTTTTCGGGAATGCTGGCGGCGGAATCCCGGTCTTTGCAGATGGAATATGCTCCAGTCGCCGGGGAATTCACGCCTGCTCATGCAGATCAGTGGGTGTTCAGGCCGTATCAGGCCGGAACCCGTCTGCCTATGAGCGGAGAACCCAATGGTTTGGTGTTCCGGCTGCTTCTGCCAGATGATGTGAACGTTTCCAGCAGCGACAATCTCGTGATTCAACCCCGGTATCTCATGAAGGTTAGCGGATGGTTCAGATACCAGGATGCTTCGGACTGGAAGACGGTGACGGTGGGACGTCTGCTGCCCACTGTCGCTGGCTACTATTCCACCCGGGACTTGGTTTTCGAACTGGATGCCCCCCTGGAAAAGGGGATGCCCATTTATCTGTATGTGCAGGATACTGGAGGCAAGAAGCCCCTGAACGTGTTACTGGTGGATCGCAAGAGCTATCTTGACAGCGATGTCCGCTTCTCCCGCTATATCGCCGTGCTGTACGGCATGATTTTCGTACTGGCCCTGATCAACCTGATATTTTATTTCTTCATCAGAGAGATGCCATTTCTGATCTACAGCATCTACATGATTTCTGCGTTGATTTCCCTGTTCTGGCAGGAAGGCTGGATAGTCAAGATCATTCCGCATGTGGGTATGCAATGGATGCAGCTTGGCCTGTGGCTTTTTGGTCCCCTGTCCGTACTGCTTTTCTACCAGTTCTATCGCTCCTACCTGGGGCTGAGCCGACATAGCCGTGGCGGTAAGCTATTGATCGGGTTTCAGGTGGTTTATGGGGTAGTCGTGCTGCTGCGCCTCCTTGACGGCTATTTCCTTGACGCTTCGATGCTCAACCTGTGGACCCAGGTTGCCAATGGCATCCTCATGATCGGCGCCATTGGTCTGTTCATGTTGACGCTGGCTTATTGGATCAAGGGGTACCGTTTGGCAGGTTATCTGTTTATTGCAAATACGATTCTGATTGGCGCTACTCTGATGCGCATCTACTATGCCTTCAACTTTTCCACGGGAAACTATTGGCTGGCCCATGCATTCGAAGTGGCTTTAGCCCTGGATGCCATTCTTCTTTCTTTAGCTCTGGCAGACCGTACCCTGAGTATCAAGCGTGAGAGAGACAAGGCCAGAGTGGAACTGGAGCGGGTGGATACTGCTTACAAACGGGAACAGCTCCTTGCAGAGTTTGTGCGCCAATCCCAGGCCTTGGTAACGGACAACAGAAGTGAAGATTTCCTGCGGGAACTGGACAACCTCATGTTCAGCAGTATCAGGCGTATTCTCAGAGTCAAAGGGGGGGTGTTGCTGGTGCGGGAGAATGAAAAAGTCTGGCAGCGGAGTTTTGGTGAGGGAATGATGCTTTCCCGGTTGATTGCACGCATAACCAAAGAGCGCCGGGAAAGTCTGCTCGATGCCTGTGGCCGTGGCGAAATCGATGTGGGAGACCTGGAGGAGTTCCCGGATCGACGAGGTTACTACCAGTATCTGATGATCCCCATCAAGATTCGTGAGCATATGGACTATTGCATGTTACTGGTGGTGCCTCAGGATCAATCCCTGGACAAGGACTTGATCTACGGTTTGCGGGAATACGTTGAGAAGGCTGTGCATGCGCGAATGGATGCAGAGAACATGGAGCAGTTACAGCGCTCGGCGCGCTACGACGATATGACCGGGGTTTTTAACCGGGCTTCCATGGAAGTGCATATCTCCCACATGCTGGAACTGTGTGCAGACGGTGGGCGTGGGCTGGCGCTTGCTTTCGTGGATCTCGATCATTTCAAAGGGCTGAATGACAGCATGGGGCATGATTTTGGCGATGAATGCCTGAAACTGCTGTGCCAGACCATGCGCGATATCCTGCCAAGAGATGCAGTGATCGGGCGTTTTGGCGGAGATGAGTTCTTGGTTCTTTTGTCCGGCTCTGATTATTTTCACGCCACTGAAGTGCTTGCGCGGCTCAATCCGGCGCTTCAGGAGGCAGCGCCAGCCTTGAACAATGTGGCTCTGTCGGTAAGTGTTGGAATTGCAGAATGCCCGGGCGGTCAGAAGATGCCCATGGCTGATCTGTTGAAGAAAGCGGACGTTTCCCTGTATGCCGCCAAAGCAGCGGGGAGGGGATGTATTGGTGCCAGAGCGGCAGTATCTTCTGGCTGAAAGAACAGCAGACACAGCAACGAGAAAAGCCGGCAATCGCCGGCTTTTCTCAACGCTTCCAAATAAAAGGAGGCGGAAATTACATGGCCTTGATATGAGCGTTCAGGCGGCTCTTGTGACGGGCTGCCTTGTTCTTGTGAATGAGGCCCTTGCTGACAGCGTTGTCGATGACGGGCACGGCCATCTTGTAGGCTGCACTGGCGGTTTCCTTGTCGCCAGCTTCAATGGCATAAACGACTTTCTTGATATGGGTGCGCAGCATGCTGCGACGGCTCGCGTTGTGGGCGCGGCGCTTTTCCGCCTGACGGGCGCGCTTGCGTGCTTGCAGAGAATTGGCCACCTTGTACTCCTGAAATCTTGAGGTTGTTCTGTAAAAAGACGCGGAATTATGTCCGCTGTCAGAGGCGTTGTCAAGAAAAAAGCGCTATCTGGCTACAAGGATCAGGCATTCTCCCGGGAGGAAGGGGCAAATGCATTTCTCATCCGATTGAGCATGCGGGTCACAAAGGGGATAGATGTATCGGCAATGATTTCTGCGGTACCGTCACGAAACTGATCGGCAAGCTGTATGTCTTTGATTTGCAGGGCTTTATTGCCGTTTCCATCGACAAACAGCATGGTGTGGGTAAATTGGCTGTGCCACACTAGTTTGCATACCAGGGGGGGCTGATCCTCTTTGCGGGTCACCCGTATCCATGTTCCGTCTGGCAGAGACTGGGCCATTTCGCTGAATTGGTCAGGTTCAACACTGATTTCCGGTTCAGGGGAAGGTTCTTCCGGGGGGGGTGGTGGGGCCTTGCGTTGCGTTTCTTTCAGTGATTCCTGGGATACCTTGTCGAACGCATCCAGCAATTGCCCAAGCATTTCGTGACTTTTCGCCTTGTTGATGGATATGTAGTCCAATCCCTTTTGAAAGGTCTTCATGATTCCGGGAATGCTGCTTCTGAGCTGCTGCCGTTTGGCGTCGGAAAGGTCTGGATCAAAATATTGTTCGACGGACTGGGTTACCGCGGTAGCCTTTTTCCAGGCTTTTCCCTCTTCTCCCTCACGCAGCAGCACCAGTGTGAGGAAATCGGCCCATGGCTTCTTGATGAGATCCTGAACCGCCTGAGGGGCGGTGGCGAGAATGGGGGAATCCAGCAGATCGCTGATTTTCTGTTTGGCCACGGCCAGCTGCTCTTTTCCAGACACGGCCTGGGTGATGCGCTGTTCCATGACCTTTTGCGCTTTTTCCCGGGTCTGCAGATATTTTTCGAAATCATGCAGTGTGTTCTCGAACACTGACATGTCATCCTCGTATTCCTTTACGATATGCTCAACGATCTGTTTGACCTGGTTATGGAAGGACTTGTCAGAACTGTCACCGCTGTTGCGCCAGCCAATGGAGGCGGATGCAATGCTGTCGAGGAGCCGCCGGGCGGGATGCATTTCGTTCTCGACGAAGGTTGGATCCTGAATGGCAGTTTTGAGTACGGGTATCTGCAGTCTTCCCAGCAAGGTCCGGATGGCGTTGGGGATGGTGTCATCGCCAAGAATATGGTCGAACAGACGGAAGATGACCTCGATAATCTGCTGATCATTTCTTTCCACCCGCTGGGTGGGTTGCCCCTGCTCATTCAGGCACAGTGCCTGATTGACCTGCTGGCGCAGGTGCTCCTGTACGGTGTTCCAGTCTATCTGCTCTGCATCCACCTCGGAAAAGACAGAAGCCTGAAGCTGATTAAGAGTCTGCAGTACTTCGTAACGCGGCAATACGGGCAGATTGGCGGGAAGAGCGGACGGTGGAGCCATGGTGGAGGCAGGATGATACTGATACCAGGCCTCAGGGAGACCGGTCATGACAGAATCATAGACTTGGGGAGCAGGTTCATCTGCGGCCCGGGAAGGTTGTTGCGGCTCGTGAGTTATGTTTTTTATATGGCTGGTCTTCAGATTCGGCAATACGCCACGCTTTTTGAGGTAATCATTGGTCTCGCGGTACAACTTTCTCAGAAACCGGGAAAATACCTTGCCCAGACTTTGGTAGATGGTGATGCGTATGATGACCTCATCATCCCACTCATCCAGTATGTCCCGAAGGGTGTTGGCCAGCAGTACAGGACGGATAGGCGTGGTAACGGCGGAATCGACCGGAAGGTCCTGAAGGAATGAAAAACGCTCATCCAGCGCATAGATTTCCTTGGCAAAGGCCTGATCTGCCTTGCTGATGGTCGTGGTCAAGGCAACATTTTCTTCAAGTTGCTTGTCGTCCAGCAGTGACAGGCGGCTTTCATCTTCCAGTTTGTCCTCTTTGGAGGACCAGGCATACTCTTCTTCGTCATCGACTTCAGAGTCATCGTTCAGTATGGACGTGTTCTGAAAACTGAAAAAGAAGTTGGTGAAAAACCATTGTGGCGCGGTGCGGCGATACTTTTCCTTGATTTCCTCATAGCGTTCCTGCAAGCGCCACATGGATTCAAAAAGCAGAGTGCGGCGTGCTTCACTGGTGCTGGCCTTGATCAGACGGTAGATGTCTTCATCGACCTGCTTGAACAGTGCATCACAAAAACCCGGCAGGAAATCCACAAGAATCTGCTGACACCCCTTGACGATGTCCCGGTTATCGCCCCAGTCGATCGCGATGGGTTTTGATTCGTCTGGCGTTGAGGGAGTGAATCCGGATTCGAGCATCACATAGTTCTCCGTGGCCATGCCAATAGCTGTGTTTTAGCAAACGCCTGTTAGTCTTGGATAATAATTCAGATATCCCACAAAATCCATAGTATCAATATAGGTAAAAAAAGGGTGGCAAATCTGTACTTACCCGATCACGGTTGAGGATGTAACATGCGTCATTGCCGGATAATCAGAAGCTTCCAGGAGAGGATTCATTGGCGTCGATGCTCAAATCCCTGACCACTGTCGGCGGGAATACCATGGTTTCCCGGGTACTGGGGTTCGTCCGTGACCTGGTGCTGGCCCGGGTGTTCGGCGCAGATGCCGCCACGGACGCCTTTTTTGTGGCCTTCAAGATTCCCAATTTTCTGCGCAGGCTCTTTGCCGAAGGGGCTTTTGCCACCGCCTTCGTGCCAGTGCTCATGGAGTACAAGGAGCAACGCTCCCATGATGAGCTCAAGGCGCTGGTGGATCATGTAGCGGGAACTCTGGGCCTGGTGCTGCTCGTCGTATCTTTTGTGGGAGTAGTGGCGGCCCCTCTGCTGGTTTCCTTTTTTGCCTTTGGCTGGGTCATGGAAGGGGCGGTGGAAAAGCTGGATCTGGCGGCACAGATGCTGCGCCTTACCTTTCCCTACCTGCTGTTCATCTCCCTGACGGCCTTTGCCGGGGGTATTCTCAACGCCCACAACCGGTTTGCAATCCCTGCCTTCACCCCGGTGCTGCTCAACCTGTGCCTGATTGGAGCCGCCCTGTGGCTTTCCCCGATGTTCGATCAGCCCGTGGTGGCCCTGGCCTGGGGGGTGCTCGTTGCGGGTGTGGTGCAGTTTACCTTTCAGTTGCCGTTTCTGCACCGATTGCAGCTTTTTCCGGGATTTCGCCCGGCCCCGCGCCATGAAGGCGTGCGCCGTATCATGAAATTGATGGTGCCGGCCCTGTTTGCAGTATCCATCGTGCAGATCAACTTGCTGCTGGATACCGTGCTGGCTTCTTTCCTGCAGACCGGGAGCATTTCCTGGCTCTATTATTCGGACAGGCTGATGGAATTTCCCCAGGGCGTGCTGGGGGTGGCCCTGGCCACGGTGATCCTGCCTGGTCTTTCCCGCCGCCACGCAGATGGAGATCCCGAATCCTTCAGCCAGACCCTGGACTGGGGACTGCGCACGACGGTGTTGCTGGGCGCTCCCGCCGCTGCGGGCCTGGCAGTGCTGTCGGCGCCCATGATCACCACCTTGTTCATGTCCGACAACTTTGATGCCAGGGATGTACACATGGCCAGCCTCAGTCTCATGGCTTATTCGGTGGGGCTGCTGGCCTTCATTCTCATCAAGGTGCTGGCACCGGGATATTATGCCCGCCAGGACACCCGTACGCCGGTGCATATCGGATTGATAGCCATGGGGGTCAACATGCTGTTCAACCTGGTGCTGATCTTCCCTCTGCAGCACGCGGGACTGGCCCTGGCCACCAGCCTGTCGGCTTTTGTCAATGCCGGTTTGCTGTTCCGTGGGCTGCGGCAAAGGAATGTGTATCAACCCGGTGCTGAATGGAAAACCCTGTGGCTCAGAACCCTGGGGGGCTGTGTGGTCATGGTGGGTGTGCTCCGGTGGGGCATGCCGTCGCTGGAGGACTGGATAGCCGCTGGCACCTTGCTCAGGGCTGGCTGGCTGGCCCTGTGGATTGGGATCGGCATGGCCGTCTATGGGGCCTGCCTGTATGCCACGGGAATCCGGCTGCGCCATCTGCAAAACACTCGGCAAGCAGGGAAACAGGAATAGATGTAAAATAGGGGGTTCGAAAGCAAATGATTGGATGTATTCAGATATGTCGTTGTCTGGAGGTTTGAAACCCCTCGTCCTGGTGCCGGTTCTGCTGTTGGCTGGCCTGTTGACCGCGAACGCGGAGCCGCCCGCCGCGCAGGTCAATGTGCTTGCCATGAAGAACGGTGGCGTGGTGTTGGCGCATACCAGCCAGTTTGACAAGGAGTTTCCGGTAAACGCCATGATCGACGGCAGCCTGGAAAACTACTGGGCCAGTGGGAAACCGTCTCCCGGAGGCTGGTATCCCCAGAGTTTTGTTATTGAGATGGACCAGGTGTATGCCCTGGAGAAACTGGTCATCGACAATCGTGAAACCGATGAAGAGGACTATCCGGGGGTTTCTGCCCGCGAGGTGAGTTTTTCCGTGTCAACAACTTCGTCCCGGAGCGGCTGGCAACCCCTGCTGACTGTACAGGCTGTGCAATTCGGCCGTAAGGAAATCCGCTTGCCAAAACCCGTGGAGGGGCGCTGGTTGAAGGTGGAAGTCCGGTCCAACTACGGAAATCCCCTGTTTGTGGAGATCAATGAGCTGGAAGCCTATGGCAAGCCCGTTGGAAAAAAAGCTCCTTTCCCGGATCCGAATGGTATTTATCAGACCAATTATCAGCTCCTCATGCTCAAAGTCGATGGAGAAGACGTGACCGGCTGTTACGAAATGGACAAGGGCTTCGTTTATGGAAAGACCAATGGCAGGGTGTTCAATATCAAGTGGGTGGAGCATAAGGGCAAGGAATCTGGAACAGCTTTGCTGGTATTGTCTTCCGATGGCTTTCTGAATGGACTCTGGTATGAGGATGGGATCATGAAAGGCCCCTGGTTCGGCAACAAACTGCCGGACCGTGCCACCATCCAGTGCGACCCTGTGAGCGCGGCAATGGGCGTGGGATTCAACGCCAGCACCTTGGTCGATTCCCGCGACTGACATGCAACTTATTCGCGGTCAGCACAATCTGCGTCCGTCGCATAGAGGCTGCGTGGCGACCATCGGTAATTTTGATGGGGTGCATCTTGGTCACCAGGCTGTGTTTGCCGCTTTGGGTGAGAAAGCACGGCAGTATGGGGTGCCCTCCACGGTGATTCTCTTCGAGCCGCAACCCATGGAGTTTTTTCGCCCTGATCAGGCGCCGGCCCGCCTGACCCGCCTGCGTGAGAAACTGATCCATATACGGGCCTGCGGTATTGACCGTGTGCTGCTCCTGGAATTCAACCAGCATCTGGCCAGCCAGGAGGCCGAAGATTTTATCGAGAATGTGCTCGTAGAGGGCCTGGGCATTCACTACCTCTATGTAGGCGATGACTTTCGGTTTGGCCGGGAGCGCCAAGGAAATTTTTCCCTGCTGAAAGAAAAGGGAGAGGCGCTGGGCTTCAGCGTGGCGAGCATGGATACGGTCTGCCACGCGGACTGCCGCATCAGCAGCACGCGGATTCGCACTGCCCTGGAAGTGGGTGATTTTGATGTAGCTCAGGCCTGTCTTGGGCGTCCGTACCAGATATGTGGACGTGTCGGACATGGCAACCGGCGTGGCCGTACGATTGGTTTTCCCACGCTGAACATCAATCTGCATCGCCGTGTAAGTCCCCTGACCGGCGTGTTTGCTGTGCGTGTCCAGGGACTGGCGGAGCAGGATCTTCCCGGGGTGGCGAATATCGGCACCCGTCCCACGGTGGACGGAGAAGGACGTCCACTGCTGGAAGTGCATTTGTTTGATTTCGACGAGCAGGTCTATGGCTGCCAGGTGGGCGTGACTTTCGTCTCTCGCATTCGGGAAGAGCGCAAGTTCCCGTCTTTCGACGACCTGAAACAACAGATATTACAGGATGCGGCGGATGCCCGGCGCATTCTCGCCTGAGCAGTGCTTGGGTTTCCCATCAACCACTATGCAGGAATGAAAAGTCCGTGAGCGAATACAAGGACACACTGAATCTTCCCAAGACCGATTTCCCCATGCGCGGGAATCTTGCCCAGCGCGAGCCGCAGATGCTAAAGGAATGGGAGTCGCAGAACCTCTACCAGAAGATCCGCGAAGCCAGTGCCGGGCGGGAAAAATCCGTGCTGCACGATGGCCCTCCCTATGCCAATGGAGAGATTCATATCGGCCATGCGGTGAACAAGATCCTCAAGGATATCATCAACAAGAGCCGCACCCTGGATGGTTTCGATGCCCCCTATGTGCCCGGCTGGGACTGCCATGGCCTGCCCATCGAGCTACAGGTGGAAAAGAAGGTGGGCAAGCCAGGACGCAAGGTCAGCGCCGCCGAGTTCCGCAAAGCCTGCCGCGCCTATGCGCAGAAACAGATCGAGGGCCAGCGGGAGGATTTCAGGCGCCTGGGCGTGCTGGGTGACTGGGACAATCCCTATCTGACCATGAACTACCAGCAGGAGGCGGACATCATCCGCTCCCTGGGGCGTATCGTGGAAGCCGGTCATGTACACAAGGGCTCCAAGCCTGTGAACTGGTGTACCGACTGCGGTTCCGCCTTGGCCGAGGCCGAGGTGGACTACATGGACAAGACCTCCCTGGCCATCGACGTGGCTTTCGAGGTGCTGGATGATGAAGCCGCCATGTACCGCTGTCACTCCGTACCCGGTGATCACGGACTTGGCCCCCTATATGTTGTCATCTGGACCACCACCCCCTGGACCCTGCCCGCCAACCAG
>Ga0256832_1000978_pt1 | contig 19083 bp, 22 predicted proteins | sample 134614metaG_FD_190534 | JGI IMG/M metagenome (GOLD analysis project Ga0256832, IMG submission 190534) | Hydrothermal vent microbial communities from Lau Basin, Pacific Ocean - 134-614 | ecosystem: Environmental > Aquatic > Marine > Hydrothermal vents | place: Pacific Ocean: Lau Basin | collected...
ATAGTTATTACTAAAAAAGATAAAAAGAAGAAAAAAGAGAGTGATAATTTTTTAGAAGATACCTACATCGATCTTGCTATTTATGCTCCTGATGCTCAGTATAAAACCAGAGATATTGAGTTGAAGTTTACGGTTGATGTAAAAGCTAAAAAGGCTTTTGGTAAAAATTTGGGAATGCTGGGAAAAATACGCGATATCAATGGTCGTGTAGAACAAGCTCCAAAACTTTTTACTGTTGTAGATTCCAATATTGTTTTTAGAGGACTAAAAGATATAAACCCTCTACTTGATATTAAAGTAGAACATGAGTTGCCTGACGTCTTGATTACTATTAATATTCATGGTGATGCAAATCGTCCTAAGCTGGACTTTAGTTCCGACCCTGCAATGGCAAAAAAAGATATTTTATCTTATCTGCTTTTAGGTGTCTCTACAGCAAGTCTTTCAGAAGGGGGAGGCTCTTTGGGACGAGAGGCTCAACTTTTTATTATGAATCAAGCTGCAAGAGATTTTGCCTATGAGGTTGAACTTGATAGAGTCTTTATAAAAGATGATGGAACAGGTGAGGGTTATGCTGTGCAAGTGGGTAAAAAAATAGATGATGATACGATGTTTATTATAGAAAACTCTAAAGAGGGTAACTCATTTATATTGGAGTATGAGGTTAATAAAAACATCAAAGTAGAAGTTGGACAACACCAAAAAACGGTGCCATCACAGAGTATAGATGTTTTCTTTAGGAAGAGGTTTCGATAGAAAGAGCTTTAGTAAACAAATAGAAGTAGATAAACCCATATTCCAGTAAATGAGGTTAACGCAATAGCAATAAAAGTACGTATACCAGCTTTTTTATGAATGGCTGAGTTACTACCTGGTAGCTTTTGGTTTTTATACTCTCCTCTTGCCGATATTAATGTTTTTATCCAAAGAGCTAAAGTGACTACAGATATAAGAATATGAATGATAAGTACCCATAAAGCATAATTGTGAGAAACACGACTTCCATCCATAAATGCATCAAATCCCCCACCGACTCGAACTCCATATTCAAAGTACCCTACAACAATAACCGAAACAGTAAAAATGAGGGTTTGTACAAAAGCATGTGCTTTATAAGATTTTTTTTGAGCCAAAAGAATGGCTCCAAAGACTAATAGAGGAAGGAGTGTGACAATGAGTGTAACAAAGTCCATAAAAAAAGGAGCTCTTGTTCCTAAAAATCCTGTTTGAAACATATAATCCATGAGAAATCCTAATATATTAAAAATGAGTTTTTAATATATCAAGATAACCTTAACAAGGAGTAAATTTATAATGGTATGCGTATCTTCTGACCCACAAAAATTTGATTTGGGTTCTTAATGATTTCAGGATTGGCTTTAAAGATTTTATCATAAGCAAATTTATCACCATAAGCTTTTAAAGCAAGTTTAGAGAGTGTGTCACCTTTTTTTACGATGATAATTCTCATCTCTTTTTTACGTGTAGCTACTTCAGGTTTAAGTGACTTTTCATACTTAGAGAGTTTCTCTTTTTTATCTGACTTACTTAATTTATCATTAAGGTTAGTAAGTTGAATCTTAGAGTTTTCATTTTTAGAAGAGAGTACAACTTTATTATAGTGATTACTCTCTTTTAGAGTTTGAGCTGGACGCTCTTCTGTCTCTGCATTGAGGAGCTGCTTCTCTAAAGATGATTTATTTTTCTCTTTTTTCTTAGCAAGAATGAGGTTCACAATTTTTTCAATATCTTTTGAATTCATATTAGCTGTTTCAGGTAGAGAGATAACTTGTTTTTTTATCTCATTATGCTCTTTACTTTTTAATGGTGAGTCTTCAGCTAAAACATCGGTAGCATTTTTTTTGAGATTAGAAATTATTTTTGATTCAGACTCTTGTAATTGAATACTTTTTGGAAGATTCTCTTTGGTTATTATAATTTTAGGTTCAGTATCTGTAGTTGAATTATCTGCTAAAAGTTCATTTTTATTTTCATTATCACTTCTTTTGTTTTCTATGTCGGTTGTAGAGGAAGCTAAAGTCTCTTTTGAAAAGTTTTTTATACTATAAAAAAGTCCAAAAATGATAGCTAAGAGTAAAAGAGCTATACCTATTTTTTTTAAAATTAAAAATGAAGAACCTCTATTACTTTCGGTCTCGATGGAAGAGAGTTCTTGTTTATATGAACTGTAGTATTCATTACTATTTTGATTGGAATTATAATACATTTTTACTCCTTGTCTCAGTAAAATATTTAATAATGTTTTAAATTATTATATTTTAACATTTTAAAACTTAATCTATATTTTAAATTTAAATCTATTTTAAAAAATATGAAAAAGAGTTAAAGTTATTACAGTATAATCAGAAAAATTATAAATATTTTAACGGAGTAGAAGAGCATTAATATGGATAGAAAAAAGATATATAACCCTGAATCAAAAGAGAAAACAAGTGATAGAAAGATATTTGGTGGAGACCCTACAGGTATTTTTGAACTTAATGATATTAAGTATAATTGGGCGTATAATTTATGGGAGGTGATGTTAAACAATACATGGTTTCCTAAAGAGGTAGATATGACCCAAGATGTAGGAGACTATAAGCGTTTAACTGATTCAGAGAAAACAGCTTATGACAAAGTTTTATCACAGCTTATTTTTATGGACTCTTTACAGACCAATAACCTTATAGATAATGTTAATCCCTTTATTACCTCTCCTGAAATTAACCTAGTGTTGGTTAGACAAGCATTTGAAGAGGCACTTCATTCACAGAGTTATGCTGTAATGGTAGATAGTATCTCTACGAATACAGATGAAATCTACCAACTTTGGCGACAAGATATGATGCTTAAAACCAAAAATGATGCCATTGCAAAAGTTTATGAAGAGCTAAGTATAAATGCAACCGATGAAAACATAGTAAAAGCGATGTTTGCCAATCAAATACTAGAGGGCATCTACTTCTACTCAGGTTTTACTTACTTATATACCCTTGCACGTTCAGGAAAAATGCTGGGTTCAGCACAGATGATTCGTTTTATTCAACGTGATGAAGTAACACACTTGATTCTTTTTCAAAATATGATACGTGCCGTAAAACGTGAACGCCCAGATATCTTTACAAAAGAGTTTAACGATGAGATTTATGAGATGTTTAGAGAGGCCGTAAAGCTTGAGAGTGATTGGGGTAAATACATTACTCAAGGTCAGATTTTAGGTTTAACCAATGATATTATAGAACAATACATTCAGTACTTAGCAGATGAGAGATTAAAAGCTGTAGGTATGGAAAAAATCTACAATGTTGAACATCCTATTAAATGGGTTGATGACTTTGGAAAGTTTAATGACCAAAAAACAAACTTCTTTGAAGGTAATGTAGCAAACTACTCTAAAGGTAGTTTAGACTTTGATGACTTTTAACAGATGTCCCTCTTAAGTAAAAAAGAGTATAAGATTGCTCTTCTTCAATTGAAGTCAGGTAGCTCTTACGAGCAAAATTTAGAGAGACTTTTAGGGTATATAAAAGCTTATCAAGACAAAGAACTTATAATGGCTCCAGAGGTTTACTTGACAGCTTACGACTATGACAACTTTGATGAAGCCATAGCCTTTTATGAGAGAGCTATGGAAGAGATACTACCCCTTATAAGTACTCAAATCTTAGTATTTACTATTATTAAAAAAGAGGGTGACAACATTGTCAACCAAGCTCTTGTGATACATGACCACAAGGTTGTCTACTCTCAAAACAAATACAAACTCTTTAGGATAGGTAATGAGCATAAATATTTCCATGCAGGAGAGAAAAAAGATATTGTCTCTTTTGAAATCAATGGTATATCTTATGCTCTTATTATCTGTTTTGAGTTACGTTTTAAAGCGTTATGGAAGCAGATAGAGAGTGTAGATATTGTGCTTATCCCTGCCATGTGGGGAAAAGCTAGACAGAAACACTTAGAGGTACTCTCTCAAGCATTAGCAACCATGAATCAATCATTCGTCTGTCTATGCAACTCTGCCAACGACGACATGGCAAAGAGTTCAGCTATTATCTCTCCCTGGTGTGATGTGGTTAAGGATGATAACGCAGAAGTTATAGAAGCCACCATAGATTTAAAAGAGGTAAAAAAAGTTCGACGTTTGATTCCTATGATTTGATATTTTCAACCCATATTAGTAAGCAAACCTGTAAAGCAACTATAATCCAGTAGACCAACTGAAATGACCCTTTAATGGTTTTATGATGAAAAAACTTTTGAGCAGATAACCCAGCTGGAGAACCACCCAAGATGGCTAATGAGTGTAAGTTCCACTCTGGAACACGAAGTGCTTCTCCTGCTGATATAAGTTTGTCATAGCCATAGAGTACAAAAGTACTTATATTAATGGCGATGAGGTAGCTAAGCAGTGGGTTAAGGTGTTGGTAGAAGTAGAAAAAAGCAAAAAGACCACTGGTTATCACCAACGATACCAACCCAAAGATAACATAGGGAGAACGCTGTTTAGCACCTGCTACTACGTTGGTTGCAGAGAGTCCTTTCTTTGTCTTTTTAACACCAAACTCAACCTCTTGTCCTTCTTCAAGTGTTTGAGCATTGGTTAGAGCAGATTTATGTACAAAGATATTCTCTTCATGCTCCTCTGTTTTTATAAATCCATAACCTTTTTCATCGTTAAAGTGAATGATATAGCCTTGCATGGTGTTCCTTAGTTTTTTTAGATTGTAGCATTTTTTTCTATTTATTGGAGAAGTCTATTGTATAATGCTCTAAAATTCACAGCAAGGAAACTCATTGCCCTACATACTTAAGAAATACGACGTAATAGAAGGCAAAAAAGTAGAAGATTTTTTAGTAGATGTTGTGAAGTTGTCTCAAACACTGGCTCTGAAACTTTTGAAAAATGCTCGTATAGTTGACCACAAGAAGAGGCGTTTACAAAAAGGAAAAGTACTCAAGTCAGGATACATAGAGGTCTTGGTCTTTGAGCCGATAAGCAAAGGGTTAAAACCACTTTTTCAAACTGAACATTTTGCACTTTTTGATAAACCATCAGGTCTGCTTGTCCATCCTACGATTCGTTCTACCGAGTATACACTTTTAGATGAGGTACGCTATCAATTTGGAGAGGATGCTCAGTTGGTACATAGAATAGATGCTGAGACATCAGGACTTATTCTTGTTTCTAAAAATGGATATGCAGGGTATCTCTTAAAGGAGATGTTTGTCAAAAAAGAGTTTGTTAAGAAGTATAAAGCCTTAGTTGAAAAAGAGCTAAAAGATGAAATATTTATTGATAAAAAAATCAGAACTTCAGATGGGTTAATAAAGTTAAAAATGCAAACCTCTGAAAATGGGAAAGTCTCAAGTACGCTCATACGACCTATAAGTTACGATAAAGAGAAAAATCAAACCTTAGTTGAAGCCATACCCTATACAGGGAGACAACACCAAATAAGGGTACATTTAGATAGCCTATCGCATAGAATTGTTGGTGACCCCATCTATGGAGTAGATGAGAGCTTTGTAGATGACTTTTTAAACAATAAAATAGATAAGAGGGAACGCATAAAGATAACAGGGGCTTCAAGACTAATGCTTCATGCTTACTATTTGGAGTTTACTTTTTTAAAAACCAGATATATATTTTGTTCTAAGCAGAAGCTTATGATGTAAAAAATGTTTTTTTTGATTTTACTCTACCATCAATGATGGGAACAAAACGACAAGGCTCTAGTGCTTCAGAGCTTATCTTTCCATTTCTTTTGTAGAAACGGGTAATGATTTGAATATCATCTACTTCCATGGGAGCTATAAGTATACCACCCTCTGCTAACTGGTCAAAAAGTGTTGTTGGTATTTTTTTAGCCGTCGCAGAGAAGAGTATACGTTCATAAGGGGCATACGCCCTCCAGCCTCTTTGACCATCATCAAAACGTGTAAATATGTTGTTTATTCGAGCTATTTTAAAACGCTCTTTCGCCTCTTTGAGTAGAGAGTCTATACGCTCTATGGTAAAAACTCTACGACATATTTTTGATAGAATGGCTGCTTGGTATCCACTTCCACAACCCACTTCTAATACTGAGTCAACACCTTGAAGCTCTAAGTATTGGGTCATTTTAGCAACAGTCAGTGGAGATGATATCCATTGCTCTTTTTGCATGGGTAAAGCATCAAGTTTAAAAGCCATACTTCCAAAGCCTTTAGGAACAAATAGCTCTCTATTCACTTTTAAAAATGCTTCTTTGACATTGGGGTAGAGTTCAAAATTGTCATTAATGTCTTCTACCATTTGTAGCTGTTTTATATTTGTTGTCAATACTTTTTTCCATAACTTTATTAATTAGAGTGAATCTTATCTAAAATGCTATTAATAACTATAATTATAGGATAAAAAAATATTATTAAACAAGTTTAGGGCAATAATATCTTTGATATAATAAAACACATTAAATAATAAGGAATAATAATGGCTGGATTGATAGACATGATTATAAATAACCCTGCAATTACAAAAACAATATCAAAGCAGGTAGGAATTAACTTAGATGATGCAGATTCTATTATTGGTAAACTGGCACCTATCTTAATGGGAGGAGCAAAGAGTAACCTTGAGAGTGATAAGGATTCTGGAGGATTATTAAAGCATTTAGAATCAGGTGATTATGCAGAGATGTTTGATAAGCCTGAAGAGTCTATAGGTAAGGGAAACTATAAAGAGATGGGTAATGATATCTTAGCTGAACTTACAGGTTCTAAAGAGAACTCAAGAGAAGTTGCTAAACATGTTGAAAAAGAGACGGGAGTAAGCTCTTCGATTATTAAGAGTATTTTACCGATGTTGGCTCCGATGATTATTGGTGCTTTAACAAAGAAAACGGCTCCTGTTGTTAATGAGTTTAATCAACAAAAAAGAAGCTCTGGTTTAGATGGTATTTTATCAAGTTTGATTGACCAAGACCATGATGGTTCAATGATAGATGATGTTATGGGAATGGCTGCTAAGTTTATTTTCAAATAATTTTAGAAATATATGCCTACAAATAGACTTTTTTGTAGGCAATTTAATCTTTCATTTCAAACATCAACAATATTTTTTAATTCTATTGTATAATTTTCTTATAAAATAACAAGAGGATACGTCTTTGAATAAAAATAGCATAATATTTTGTATATTATTGTCTTTTAGTGCTTGTTCTACTACCAGTATATCTAGCCCTTCTTCCTCTTCTTTTTCAACGCCTGAAAAAGATAAAGCTTTGAAGGAAGCAAATATTTTAAACAATCAAGGTGTTGATGCTTATAAAAGTGGAGATTATAAACGGGCTACTTACTTTTTTCAAAAATCTTTAAAAATTAAAGAAGAGATACTTGGTACAGAAGATTTAAATACAGCAACAAGCTACAATAATATTGGCTTGATATACAAGCAGATGGGGCAGTACAAGAAAGCATTAGCATACATTACTAAAGCACTCTATATTAGAAAAAAATCTTTGGGAAAAAGAAACTCTGCAACAGCTGAAAGTTTTAATAACCTTGGAACCCTCTATGCAAAAATGGGAGAAAAAGAGAAAGCCATAGCACTTACAGAACAGACTATTAAAATTAAAGAGTCTATTATAAAGAAAGAGAAAATTGATACGGCTATCTCTTACAATAACTTAGCAGTTCTGCAAGAAGAGATGGGAAATTATAATAAGGCGTTGGAAGGTTACAAAAAAGCTTTAGCGATTAACAAAGAGGTATATGGCGAAGTTCATGATGTTACACAGAGTAATTATCAAAATATAACACTGCTTTACTTGACCATGCATGAGTATGATGAAGCAAAAAAATATGGAGAGCATCTTCTTAAAAAAGAGGATATGATTAGACTAAAGTCTATTGATGTAAATGCTCAGTAGTTAGCTACTGAGCATCCATCCACTCAAGATACTGTTTATGTAGTTTGGCATTCTCTTTTTTTAGGTGGTCTATTTCGACCTCTAAATGCTGTTTCTCCTTTTTCAGATTTTGCAAAACTCTAAGTGAGTGATTTCCAAAAAGAAGATTGGCAACGTAGACACCCAATATACTAACAACAATAGCCGTTAAGATAAAAACCTTAAAAGAGAGTCCGAGGAGTTCCTCGAACTTTCTTATCATGGGTTCAATATCATTAGTGATAGAAAGCCCCATTAGTTAAAGATTGAACTCCCAAGGTATTCGAACTGTCCTAGTTCTTTCTCTATCTCTAAAAGACGGTTGTATTTAGCGATTCTATCTGAACGTGCTGTTGAACCTGTTTTAATTTGACCTGTATTTAGTGCTACAGCAAAGTCTGCAATAAATGTGTCTTCACTCTCTCCTGAACGGTGAGACATAACACAAGTGTAACCATTTCTTTGTGCCAATCTAACAGTTTGCATGGTTTCAGAAACTGAACCAATTTGGTTTGGTTTAATAAGAATAGAGTTTGCTATTCTCTTTTCGATTCCTTCAGCTAAGATAGATACATTGGTAACAAAAAGGTCATCTCCAACGAGTTGAACTTTGTCGCTAAGCTCATCAGTTAAAATTTTCCAACCATCCCAGTCATCTTCACTTAATCCATCTTCGATAGATACAATAGGGTACTTAGAACATAAGTCAGCGTAGTAGGCAACCAACTCTGCAGAAGTCAACTCTCTGTTTTCAGACTTAAGAACATAAAGACCATCATCATTAGTAAGTTCAGATGCTGCAACATCAAGTGCTAGTCCAATCTCTTCACCAGGTTTGTACCCTGCTGCTTCAATGGCTTGGATAATAACTTGAAGAGGCTCTTCATTTGACTTTAGGTTTGGAGCAAATCCACCCTCATCACCAACAGCAGTACTCTCACCCATACCATCAATAATTTTTTTAAGGTGTTGGTAAATCTCTGCTACAGCTTGAAGTCCTCTTGAGAAAGTGTTAAAACCTTGAGGAATAATCATGTACTCTTGAAAGTCAACAGAGTTGTTGGCATGTTCTCCACCATTAATAATGTTAAACATTGGAACAGGAAGGGTTACACCGTTTGACCCACCAAGATAACGGTAAAGAGGCATACCTAAAGATTTTGCAGCTGCACGAGCCACAGCCATAGAGACACCAAGAACAGCATTGGCTCCTAGTTCAGAGTAGTTTTCTGTACCATCAACTGTTTTCATAACCAAATCAACCTCTGCTTGGTTAAATGGAGAGATTCCAACCAGTGCATCAGAAATTTTCTTATTTACATTTTCACACGCTTGAAGAACACCTTTCCCCATGTAACGGTCTCCACCATCACGAAGCTCTAAAGCTTCTCGTTTACCAGTACTTGCACCACTTGGAACTATGGCTGAGGCAACTGTTCCATCACTCAGACTAACTGTTGCTTGAACGGTAGGATTTCCTCTACTATCCATAACTTCATTTGCTCTAATATCATCAATAAAAATCATTATTATCTACCCCTTGGCATTTATTTTGCAAATTTTATCATATTAAGGCATAGAGCAAAGAGAAAAAAATAGAGTTTTTTTAAATATGTTTAGTATTGTTTTATTTTACGTAGATTGCGTAACCGTCCAGCTTCCATTGCAACCATAGTCATCGCTCCAAGAACCACTTCCATTAGAACCACTAATTGAACCACTATACTCTGCTACAGATTGTCCACTTACTGCAAAACCACCCTCAATCGCTCCCGTTTCTGCAATATACGTCCCACTTATCGCATAAATAGTATTACTGCCAGAACGTTTAACTGTTCCACTTACACTCGAACCATTAATAACCATATTACCACTGGCAGAATGACAAATAGCTGAAGAGCTTGAACTGGGTGTCACAGAAACATTATATTTTTTAATACCACTAGAATCATTATTTGTATTAGGGTTATTATTTGAACTGCTATCTCCTCCACAGCCTATAAGTAGCAATGAAGCTAAAGTTAATATTTGTAATTTCATATTCTATCCTTTAAAATTATTTAACAAATTATAACAGATGAATTATGTTGTAAACCTTAGAATCTTAATTTATAAAAATTCTATAAGTAACAAACGAAAATACCCAAGCCGTCACCGTAGTAAAGACAAACAAGTAAAGCAAATACTTATACCCACCAGCCTCTTTAGCAAAGACCATTGAGGCAGCTAAACATGGCAGGTAAATCATTACAAAAACTATGAATGCCATCGCTGAAGCAAATGAGATATTGTTCTTTAACTCTCGTGCTAAGGCATTACTGTTTTCATCTACCTCATCACCAATAGAATAGAGTACGCCAAGGGTTGATACCACAACCTCTTTGGCTGCCAAGCCTGTCTCTAGTGCTACGGTCATTTTCCAGTCAAACCCTAAAGGAGCGAAGACAGGTTCACTCACTTTTCCTATTTGACCTAAGTAACTCTGCTCTAGTTTTTTCATTTTAAGTTCGTTCTCTAATACGGTTGCATCTTCTTTACTGCTCTGTTCTATCTTGGTCTGATACTCCTGCTCTAAAAGAGGTTGGTTTGGGTAGGTTGCCAAGACCCAAACAAGTACCGAAGCAGCCAAAATAAACGTACCTGCTTTTTTCACATAGCTCTTTGCGTTGTTGTAAACGGTGTGCCAAATGAGTGTAAACGAAGGGAAACGATACTTTGGCATCTCCATAACAAAAGGTTCATCTTCACCTTTAAAGACTACCACACGTAAAACCTTTGCCATCACTAACCCTAGCATTGCCCCTGAAATGTAGATAATAAACAAGATATTTCCAGCTTGTTCAGCCCCAAAAAACGCCCCAGTAAAGAGTACATAGATAGGAAGCCTAGCCCCACAAGACATAAAACCGATGATAAAAAGCGTAATAAGTCTGTCTTTTTCACTTTTTAGCGTTCGTGCAGCCATATAGGCAGGGACAGAACATCCAAAACCTGTTACTAAGGGGATAAAACTTTTCCCATGCAGTCCAAACTTATGGAAAAACCCATCAAGCAAAAAGGCGACACGGCTCATGTAACCGGTGGTCTCTAAAAGAGCTATTCCGATGTATAAAATGATGATGTTTGGTAAAAAGAGCAACACAGCTCCCACCCCTGCGATGATACCGTCAACAATGACGTTTCGCATGAACTCATTGCTAATGTTTGAGCCTACCCAGTCACCAAATGCACCAATAGCACTATCTATCAACTCCATAGGAATTGCCCCTACCGTAAAGGTAAGCTGAAAGAGTCCCCACATTAAAAAGAGGAAAATAGGAATTCCCAAATATTTGTTAATCAACAGCTCATCAATGCGTTTGGTTAGAGTTTTTCCTCCTTTGTTGCGTTGACATTTCACAGTCTCTAGGTGAATACCCCGTGCAATTGCATGATACTCATTGGCTTTTATCTCTTGGACATCTTTGGTCTCGTGGTGTGTGTAGAGATGTTGTCGTGCTTTGAGTATGAGAGGCTGTAGCTCTAGCATAATTGGTTCATCGTGCATCTCTTTGTAGAGAGCTTTGTCTTCAATAAGGAGTCGTAGGGCTATCTCTCGGTTTGACAAATCACGTAGAGCAAAACCTTTTTGAGCTAAAAACTTCTCTATCTCTAAGGCTTCCTCTTCCATCACATCACTGTAGGTAATATTGGACTTGATTCGGTCGTGATTGTCAGCCACTTCATGTACCTTTTCAAGTAGCTCTTCAACACCCTCTTTGGTGTTTGCAGAGACCAAAACGACAGGCACACCGACAATCTTTTCTATTTGCTTTACATCTATGTCAATGCCCTCTTTTTTAGCCTCATCAGCCATATTAAGAGCAAGTACCATTTTTTTGTTCAGCTTTAAAAGCTCTAAAGTCAATAGTAGGTTTCGTTTTAGATGAGTAGCGTCTAAAACGTTAATGATAACATCGTATTCTTCATTTAGGAGATACTTGTGTGCCACTTTTTCCTCTTGTGAAAAACCACTAATAGAGTAGGTTCCTGGTAAATCGACCATCTCAAACATATGACAGTGGTGTTCAAAACAGAGTTCTGTCTTCTCCACTGTTACTCCTGAAAAGTTCCCCACTTTTAACCCATTTGAGCCACTCATAGCATTGATAAGCATTGATTTCCCAACATTGGGTTGTCCTGCTAAGACAATTTTAATTGTATCCATTATAGTTTTTCTACCTCTATCTCTTTTGCCTCTTCACCACGAAGCCCAATGAGCGTGTCATCGACCATTATCTCCATGGTCTTTTTACCTAATGAACAAGCTTCCACACTTAACTCACTCCCTCTAACTACACCAAACGAAGCCAAACGTCTTTTTAAATCTTCACTGCTATCTATTTTTTTAATCATAGCTTTGTCACCTTTGTGTAACTCTGAAAGTTTCATTTTTATACCTTTATCCCTATATAATTGCATAATCATAACCATTAAAAATTATAATTAGCAAAAACTCTTAGATGTTTTGCATCACCTTCACCTACATTTTTCTATAGATAACCTTTTATAATTTAAATATTACTCTTTTTTTCTTAAAAATAATAAAAGTGAGAATTGTTATCATTAAATAATTCAAATCTATTTTCTTATAATAACCTTAAAAATTAACTCTACTATTATGTTTATTTATATATAATCTATCAAATAAATTTTAAAGGTTAATTATGAATGGAACAGTTATTTTTGGAGCTATTGCACTTTTCTTTATAATCTCAGGATTAATTAATTTTATTGGTGATTTACAAGATGAGGTAGATACTAAAAGCAATTATAATAGTAAAGAGTTTAAACATGAAAATTATTATGGTGTAGATGTTATAGGGGAAAAAACCATATTACTAAATGGACTATCTAACTCTAAAAAAAAAGAGTTATGGAATGCTTCTCCCTTAAAAATTGAAATGATGAATCTTTTTCCTGATTTTTCTTTGATGAGAGAATTTGTTGAGGAGCGTATGGTTGATGATAGTGATTTTAAGAAAAAACTATTGGAAAAAATAGCTAAAACAGAAGAGGAGTATATAGCTGGGATTCTTACAAGACAGAGAGCAAAAGCTGCTCTGTCATTATATTAGTTACTGTTTACAAGGGTCAATAACTGCTGCTTGATTAGGATATAGATAGATTTCTACTCTTCTATTTAGTGCCATATTTGCATCTGATGTATTGGGTACAATAGGTTTTGAAAATGAACAACCTTTAGAGTAGATAGGATTTTTTACTCCAGCATTACTGATGGTTGTTCCTACAGATGATGCTCTTGCCTCTGAAAGTGCTTGGTTATGTTGGAAGCTTCCTCTGCTGTCTGTATGTCCTACAGCTTGAATAATCATATTTGCATAAGCAGGTTTTTGTAATGCAGGAATCATCTGTCGTATTTCGGCTGCTGCTGATGGAGTAGGGACTGATGAATTGGTTCTGAACATCATTGGGTCACGAAACATGATTTTTACAAATTTATCGGTATTAGATACAATTAATTGATTGTTTGAGTCTTGTTCTGCTTTAGGATTGTTGTTAACATTAGTATTAAGTGTTTGTGCAACTTCTTGAGCTTGTTGGTCTAAACTATAACCAATCGCAGCACCAATTGCAGCACCCGCGGCACCACCAATAGCAACTCTTTTTCCTGAATGGTCGACGGTACTACCACCAATAACAGCCCCAAGTAATCCACCAAGGAGGGCACCTGTTTGTGTTCTATTTGATGTACCATCAGCATTTTTAATGGTTGGCATATTCATTCCACCATTAGGACCAGCTGTACAACCTACCAATAGGAGGGTTGCCAGTGATGATGCTAATATAGGCTTTAAGATTCTTTGATTCATTGTGAATTCCTTTATTTTTGTATAATAGTTAAGATTATAGCATAACTTTGTAAATTAAATGTGGATACAAAAAGTAGGGTAAAGTGGTATAGGATAAGAACATCAAAGATGATGTTCTATAGCGTTGTTTCTAGTAATTAACTGTTACTGCTACCTGGTTTAATAGCGATACTACCCTGTTTGCACAAAGGACACTCCTCTGGTGTAAAGATTTCAAATGTAAAGTCATCTAGTGCAAAGAAAGGTATTTTTGACGAGAGTTTACACTCCTCTTTAGCTTCTAATGTTGAACCTTCTCTTTTACAAAAACCTCGGTTTGCAAGTGATGCAAAAGCAACCACATTTGCACCCAGTGCTTCAATGGCGTTTGCTGCTTTCATGGCTGAACCACCTGTCGTAATAATATCTTCACAAATAAGAATATTCTCCCCTTTTTGTACCTCAAAACCACGACGAAGCTCCATTCCTCCATCTTTTTTCTCAACAAAAATAGAACGAACCCCTAAAGAACGAGCCAATTCATAACCTGCCAATACTCCACCTAGAGCTGGAGCACATACTGTGTCAATTTTAATACCACTCGCTTTAATGATATTTGCTAATGCATTACAAATAAGTTCTGCACGTTTTGGGTCTTCTAACACTTTAGCACTTTGCAAGTACCGTTTAGAGTGATTACCACTGGCTAAAAGAAAATGACCATCCAATAGAGCATTTGCATCAATATATTCTTGTTCAATATTCATATTTATACTTTTAAAATATCAGCTTCTTTAACTGCTAAAATTGATTCTATTTGGGCAACAGCAGCATCAGTTATTTTCTGAACTTCGGCTTGTCCCTTTTTCGAATCATCTTCAGAAATCTCTTTATCTTTTTCAAGTTTTTTGACTTTATCGTTAGCATCTTTACGAACATTTCTAATTGCAACTTTAGCTTTCTCTGACATACTTTTAGCTTGTTTTACAATCTCTTGTCTCTGTTCAGAAGTCATGGCTGGAAAGAAAAGTTTAATGAAGTCCCCATCATTATTTGGATTTACACCAATATCTGCTTTTTGAATGGCTTTTTCAATATCAGATAAAAGATTTTTTTCCCATGGCGTAATAGAGATGGTAGTTGCATCTGTTACAATAACATTCCCTACTTGGTTAAGTGGTGTAGGCGTTCCATAATAGTCTACTTTAATATGGTCAACGATATGCGTTGTAACTTTACCTGTTCTTAGTGTAGAAAAGTCTCTTTTTAAAGCATCAATACTCTTTCCCATTTGTTCTTTTGCATGGTCATAAATTTCATTTAACATTTCTATATCCTTCTTTAACTAAGCTCATAAATGGCTTGAGATTTAATAGTGAAATTTTACCCTTTTTTTGCTTGAAAAGATGTAAAGTGATTAAATAGAGGAAGGTGGAGTAGAACGAATGAGGCAAAGCCTCAAATCATTCTATTTGCTAGAGTTAGTCTCTGTTGGAGTTGGTACTTCTACGGATACATTTTTTTCTGCAATAGTAGGTACTGATGTAGAGGTACTGATAGCATCTACTACTGAATGAGACTTCTCTTGGTTATATAGATATCCCATAGCCAAAGTGTTTATGATAAAAAGAAGGGCTAATGTAAATGTTGCTTTCGCTAAAAAACTTGCAGGACCTTTTGCTCCGAACATCGATTCGTTACTTCCACTGTAGGCACCTAGCCCCATACTTGAACTTTTTTGTAATAAAACAGCAATAACTATAGCGATAGTTAAAGCAATTTGAACAACTAATAGTGTTGAAATCATTCTTTCCTCTCTGAATGTTGAAGTTATTTTGTATAATGAACTTCAAATTGGGTATAATTTCGGCGATTATACCCTAAATTAATTAAAACTGAGATAAATGAAAATAGTTAAAGAGTTCTCCCGATTTGCACATGAATATCATAGGCATAATATAATACAGTCTGAGGTTGCTAAAAAGTTAGTCTCTATGTTAGAAAAAAAGAGTTATTTGAAAGTTTTGGACTTAGGTTGTGGTTCTGGAGCTGTTTATCAAAATATGCTAAAACAACATATTGTTGTAGATGAATTTATAGCTTTTGATTTCTCTGAAGAGATGTTAAGTTTACATCCTATAGATAAAACAGTCAAAACTGTATGTTCAGACTTTAATGATAGAAGCTCTTTTGAAAAATATAGAGATAATGAATTTTCTATACTTATTTCAGCTTCTGCACTACAGTGGAGTACAAATCTTACTTCTGTCTTAGATTCAATATCAAGATTAGCCCCTGAACACTATTTTGCTTTTTTTACAGCAAAAACATTTGCAACTTTACATAAAGTTGCAGGTATTAGTTCTCCTATATACTCAAAAAAAAGTATTATAAATTCCTTAAGTTCTTATACTATTGATACAATGGAAGAGCTTGAGTATCGTTTGGATTTTGATTCGGTTTTAGAGATGTTTAGATATATAAAAAGAAGTGGTGTTTCTGGTGGTGTAGGAGTATTGAATTATAAAAAGATGAAGAATATAATGAAAAAATATCCTCTAAATTATTTAGAGTTTGAAGTGCTGTTTATAAAGGCAAGAGGCAAATAAATCTTTGGAGAAAAACTCCAAAGATAAAGCAATGTTAGTCATCACCCATAATTCCCAATAGTTGTAAAATCGATGTAAACATATTGAAAAAGTCTAAAAACAATGATACTGCTGCATCAACAGGTGAGTCATACGCACCATTAGCGATATTTTGTGTATCATAGATAGTAAACAGTGAAAACAGTAGTAAAATACCAGCTGTAATTACTATATGTATTATCGGACTATGTAAGAAAAAGTAATTTACTAGTGAAGCTATAAAAATAATTACAAATGTAATAAATAGTGGTTTACCCCAACTAGAAAAATCACTCTTAGAATTAATAGCAAAAAGACTCAATGCACCAAATAGTACAGAAGTCATCAAAAATGCGTTACCTATAAATGCTCCATTTCCTTTGGCTATGGTAAAAGCCAAAAGAGGAACAATCATTACACCTAAGGCAAATGTAAATACAAATAGAGCCATAAGGTGTAAAGTGTTATTTTTTCTAGTCATTGAAAAACCAAAAAAAGCCATAAACATAACAAATCCAAAAATAAACCATTTGAAACTAGAAATAATTTCTACATAAGGCATTGTAACATATGCACCAACTGCAGATGCTATCATACTTGCCCCAAGTAGTTGGTATGTTTGTTTCATAAAAGTAACAGATGCGTTGTCTGTTGAGGTTGTGTAGTTCGTGTCTACTGCACTATTGTTATAATCTCTATCATAAAGAGCCATATAAATCCTTTGTATATAACTTTTTATTAAAGTTATATCATATAAATTAAAATGATATCAATTATTATATTGATATTTCCATGGTTAGTATATTAAGTTGAAGTTTAAAAGAAGTTGAATAGAAGTTGAAATAAGTTAAATAATATGCTTCAGAAGAGAGTACACTCTCTTCTGAAAAGAATTTAGATATCTGATTAATAAAGACCTAAAGACTCCATTGTTGCTACAGATAGACCAGCAACTGGTAAACCTTTAGCTTTTTGGTATGCTCTTGTTCCAGCTTTTGAAGCTGCACCCCATACACCATCAATTGGACCATTGTAGTATCCAGCTGCTTTTAATGCTTGTTGAACTCTCTGAATAGTTGGTCTAGTCATGTTTGATTTACAAACAATTGGTACCCATTTAGCATAACCATCTGCAACCATACGTTTTTTAGTTACAGTTTTATATGTTGCTGGAATAGCTATTCTTCTCTCACTAGCAGGAGTTATAAGCTTTTTAATTTTAACAGTTGTATACTTTGCAGGAGTTGTAAGAGTTTTTGTAGTTGCAGGTTTTGCTACAACTCTCTTAGAAACTTTGTTGTATTTAGCTGGTGTAGCAGTTAAACAAATTTTATCACACTGTTTAGTACTACGTGTTCTAGCATTTTTACCACTTGCATCTGTCCAGAAGTATGAAGCATCTTGAACTTTTGCCTTTCTAGTAACAGTTTTATATGTTGGAGGAACAGGAATAGTTCTAGAAGATGCTGGTTCTACCAATTCTTGAACTTTTATAGTTTTGTATTGTGGTGGTGTTGTAACTTTTCTTGTAGATGCTGGTTTAGCAACAACTTTTTTAGTTACAGTTTTATATACAGCTGGAATTTCTACTAAACATACAACTTCAGATTGATTACATCCTCTATCTTGACATTTTGTTTTTTTCCACTCTGTTCTTGCAGGAGATACTTGAATTCTCTCTTTTACGGTTTTGTATTGAGCTGGAGAAGTAACTAATCTCTCTGTCCCTTCAGATACAAGAATTCTTTTAGTTACAGTTCTATATTTAGCAGGAATTGCTTGAACTTTCTCACTCGCTTCTGATGCCAATACTTTTTCTGTAGTAGTTTGGTATTTAGCTGGTCTATAGTGTTCATAGAAACAGGTACCTGGTGTTGCACCACTTACATTCATCCCAGCTGCTGATGCTGACTGTACACAAGTGTTAGAAGCTTCTGGGGAATTAGAACTCAATCCAGTTCTCCATGTTTGAGAAGCAGGTTTAGATAAAACTCTTTCATAAACAGTTTTGTATGTAGCTGGTACAGTTACAACTCTTTGAGTTCCATCAGAAACTTTAATTTTTTCTGTAACCCAACCATATTTCGCAGGAATTACTTGTACTTTTTCACTTGCTTCAGATGCTAATACTCTTTCTGTGGTTGTAGCATATTTAGCAGGAAAGAATGCTTTTGTAAAACATTGCCCTGGCTTAGCTGGTGGTAAATCATCACCATCGATTGCTGATTGTGCATTTGCACTAGTCATCATAGCTGCAGCTATTAATGATAACTTTAGTGTATCTTTAATTGTCATAATATTCTCCTATGTATTTATATGCAAAAATAACGCATTGCTTATTATAAAAAAAATTACCTATTTCTTAGCTTAAAACAAAAAACAAAGAATAATGTTATTCTAAATTAATCATAGTGAAGAGCATTTATATAGTGACTATTATTAAAATATATCAATTATATATTATTAATAATATATTTATTTTTGTTTATATTGTTTTCTACTTATACTATCCAATAATTTACTTTTATTATTTATTTTATAGTAAGTAAAAGTAAAAAAAGAGAAAAATCGAAAGAATTCTTGATAAAATCGGAAAAACCCTTGACATCCTTAGACAATTTCTCTATAATACGCGTCCAAGAACAAAGGGTACGACTTAGAGATTAAGTC
>Ga0256832_1000979_pt1 | contig 19083 bp, 18 predicted proteins | sample 134614metaG_FD_190534 | JGI IMG/M metagenome (GOLD analysis project Ga0256832, IMG submission 190534) | Hydrothermal vent microbial communities from Lau Basin, Pacific Ocean - 134-614 | ecosystem: Environmental > Aquatic > Marine > Hydrothermal vents | place: Pacific Ocean: Lau Basin | collected...
TAGCTTTTTAATCTTCTCCTGCTCATCTTTTAAAATAAGTGGGTCACCAGGTCCATTTGAAAGGAAGACACCATCTATCTCTTTAGCTTTAAACTTTTCTATAATAACAGAAGCCTTCATGCTATTTGGAACAACCTCAACCTCCATACCTGCATGAGTTAGCTCATTTAAGATATTTCGCTTAACTCCAAAGTCCAAAGCGATAATCTTTTTAGAGGTATTTGGCTTCTCATACTCAAACTTCTCTGCATTGTATCTTGCCTCTTTGTGAATATATGGCTCTTTTGTGCTTACCTGCTCTATGTAGTTTATCTCTTCAATTCTAGGAGTTGACTCAAGCACTCTTTTAAGCTTATCTGCTTCATGAATCTCAGTAGAAGCAATCATCATCATAGAGCCTTCACTTCTTAACATCTTGGTAATAAAGCGTGTGTCAATATCGGTAATACCCAATACACCATGTTTTTTAAGAAGCTCTGCTAAGGTCTCTTCACATCTAAAGTTAGAGGGTCTCTTTTGGTATGAACGAACAATTATTCCCTTGCAGTATGCTCCTTTGCTCTCCATATCTTGTGCATTACACCCAACATTTCCAATCTCTGGAGTTGTAAAGGTTACAAACTGCCCTGCATAGGAGGGGTCAGTTACAATCTCTTGATAACCTGTTAAAGAGGTATTAAAAACTACTTCTCCAACAGATGTACCCTCTGCACCAAAACTTTTTGCCTCTAGTAACAGACCATTTTCAAAATACAATGAGACCTTTTTCACTACAACATTCCTCTCTTTTTTAACTCTTCCTCATAAAGACGGTCATAGAGTAGTTCATACTCAAGCGAACCTGGGATATACTCTTTTTTCATCTTTTTAATCTTGTCATAGACAATATCATCTATCTTATCATAGGCATCTGCAAAACTCTTAAAGGCTTTAAAGATAACATTTCTTACTTGGTTATCGTTTACCTCATACTCTAAGAGGTATCTATCGTAAAGCTCATCTAAGATTTGGTGAGAGACCTCATTGTATCGGTCATCGTAGTTCATAATGACCCCATACTCAGGAGCTAAACGCTTTTTAATCATAAAGAAGAGTTCACGCTCTTTTACCTGTTGAATCTCTATCTCATCATAGTTTGCTTCTATTATCTCATTGACTTTAGCATCTAATTTTTTCTCTTTTTCAAGATTTGCATCGATAATCTCTTTGCAAACCTCAACAACTGCCTCTTTACCCTTTGGCATCGTTACAAATGGAGCATTAGCCAAGTCGATACCTATCTTGTTTGCCACATAGCCTGTCTGTTTTGCTTTTAGTCTCATCTCTACTCCTTAACGAATAATGGTATCTGCTCTATCGGGACTTGTTGATATAATTCCTATCTTAGTTCCAATCATCTCCTCTAGTGCCTCAATATACTCTTTTGCTCTTTGAGGGAGTTCATCAAACTCTCGACACCCCTCTGTCTTGTCCCACCCTTTAAATGTTTTATAGATAGGTTTTGCCTCCTCTAAGTCGTAAGGTACATAGTCAATCTCTCTACCATCTATCTCATAGGCTACACAGACTTTTATTTCAGGGAAACCATCAAGAACATCAAGCTTCATAAGGGCTACTTGGTCAACACCATTGACTCTTACTGCATGTCTCATAGCAACAGCGTCAAACCAACCACATCTTCTTGGTCGCCCTGTAGTTGTTCCAAACTCATGTCCATTTTTACGCAGTAGCTCACCATCTTCACCAAAATCTTCACTAGGAAAAGGGCCATTTCCAACACGTGTACAGTAAGCCTTTGCAATACCTGTAACTTTTCCTAAATCTTTAGGGTTTAATCCAAGCCCTGCACAAGCCCCTGCACTAACAGTAGTAGAGGAGGTAACATAAGGGTAGGTTCCATGGTCAATGTCTAACATGGTCCCTTGAGCACCCTCTAGTAGAACCTTTTTGTTCTCATCTAACACTCTCCAAATAAGTTGAGTTGTATCGACAATATATGGAGTTAACACCTTAGCGTAACCATCAAGTTCAGCCTTTAACTCCTCTTTTACAGGAATAGGTACACCCATTACCTCAAAGATGGCTCTGTTTATCTCAAAAAACTCAACTATCTTTGTTGCCAACTTCTCTGTGTCGTGTAGCTCTCCCATTCTATGACCTACACGAGTAATCTTGTCGCCATAAGCAGGACCAATCCCTTTACCTGTTGTACCTATGGCTTTGTCACCCTTCATTCTCTCACGTGCTTGGTCAATAAGTGCATGATAAGGCAATAGCATATGAGCTTTATCGGAGATAAAAAGTCTACCCTCTAAATTGTCAAATTGAGACATCTCTTTAATAAAATCAACAGGAGATAAAACCACTCCATTTCCTACAATATTTTTAGCTTTTGGATTTAAAATACCAGAGGGAATAAGATGCAATGCATATTTTTTATCACCCACTACAATAGTATGTCCAGCATTATGTCCACCTGCAAAACGACAAACATAGTCATGTGTCTGTGCCATATGGTCAACAATTTTACCTTTTCCCTCATCACCCCACTGTAACCCTACTATTAAATCTGCTCTACTACTCATCTCTACCCTAACCTTTATTATTTATATCTATATTTTTGATTTTTTGATTAATACACGCATCTGTATATAACGCGAAACCTGTGGCATTTACCTCTTCTATGCTGTAAACTCCACCATGAACCAAAAGCTCATTGTTATGAAACATTCTAAATGTTAATGAGTCATAGTATCTCATCTTCGCATAATACAAAGGTGCAACAATAACAGAGCTATATGATATCTTCTCTACAGCCTCTTTCATTAAAAGAAGTTCAGCTTGAATATCAGCAGGAATGCCATCTAAATCGTTTAAATCTTCTACATTATGAAGCTTAACTAACTTAGAAATCCATGGAAAATCCAATGCTAAAATAGCTTCTACATTGGTATCAGAAAAGAGCTTTAAATCGACACCATACTTCTCATTTAAAAGAAGGGGTATTCTCATGTTAGATATCTGTAACAGAGCATCAATCTCCAATTTTTCAACCAAATTTGTCGCTGTATTTACCACCTCATCAAATGAACCATCTAAAATCTCTGCACCTACTTGATACTGTTCAACGGTAGGAAAAGAGACAGCTGGTTGAATGTAGAACCACTTTTTAGACTCTGTTGTACGTCCTATTCTTTTAGTAACAATACGCACAACATCAGCAGTTGAGTCAGCTCTAAGTGTTACTGTGTCGTTATGCTCATCATGAAGATGAAGAAGTTGTGTCTCATCTTCAAAAGATGCATGTTGATGATAGGAGAAAAGTGGTGTCACAATCTCCTCAAAACCACTCTGCTCAAGTGTCTCAGCAGAAGTTGCCTCTAACTGACGCTTTATCTTTGCACACTCTCCAAAGTAGAGTTTGCTTTTGCTTGGTATTTCATGTTCAAATATCATCTAGTTCTCTTTAAAATAGACTTCGTTAAAAGTCTTACTTGCTGTTCCATCGAAGTCTCTACGACCCAACTCTGACAATGCCATCTCTATAGCATTTACTACCCATACAGACTCATGAACAGCAATAAGCCCCATCTGGTTAATACGGAAAATTTTCCCTTTTAAGTGGTCTTGTCCACCTGCCATATTTACTTTATATTTTGTCTTGAGTAGTTTTCTAATTGCCTCTGCATCATCATCTATAACCGTAGACATCGACTTAGCTGGAGTTTTTGGATAGATAGTTAACCCAATAGCCTCTAAAGCAGTCTGTGTTGCCTCTGCTCTTTTTGCTGTATTTTTATAGAGAGTATCTAGCCCCTCTTTGTCAATCTCATCAAAAATCGCATTTAGTCCAATAATCAATGTTGTTGGAGCTGTATAGGCTGTAGTGTTCTGCTGTTGCTTCTTAATCTCTGATGCTAAGTTAAAGTAGTAGTCAACACCCTCTCCTATTCTCTCCACTGCTGCAGAGCTTAGTCCAATCATCGCTAAACCAGGAGGTAGCATTAAAGCTTTTTGACTTCCTGCTACCAAGGCATCTATGTTTGTTGTATCTATCTTCTCAACACCTACAGCTGTAATACCATCGGCAACCACCATAATGTCAGAGTTTACTGACTTTACATAAGCAGCTATCTCCTCTACAGGGTGTCTAAGTCCTCCTGCACTCTCACTTACTTGAATAAAAAGAGCATCTATATCGCTATTTTGAGCCAATGCTTCTTTTACATCCTCCAAAGAGGCTGGAGTATTCCACTCATATTTGAGTTCAACCAACTCTTTTCCCATAGCTGTAACAATCTTTCCAAAACGCTCACCAAATTTACCTGCATTAACAGTCAAGGCTTTATTTTTACAAAGGTTAAGAACACAAGCTTGCATAGCACCCGTTCCAGAACTAGCCAACATTACACACTCATCCATACCAAAAAGTTTCAAAAGACGCTCTCGTGCCTCTTTAAAAATTTCTTCAAATTCAGGTGTTCTATGGTGTAATGTAGGTGTAGCCATCGCTTGTCGTACAGACTCAGGTACAGGAGTTGGTCCAGGGGTAAAAAGTAGCATCATCTTCCTCGATAAATATATTGAGAAGTTCATAATTTAATTATTACAAAATTCTCGGGATTATATCAAAATTGTGTTTAGGCGAGGGTGAAGTCCTTTTTAAAAAAAATATCATATTCTAATATTTCATCTCTCAATTAAACTTTATTTTATTCTTAATCGTACCATTGCTCCATATCACAATAGTCTATAGCTAAAATATCATAATTACACTTGGTATCATAAGTATCTATAGGATTGACAACTTGTATACCATTACCCTCTGCATAAGGGTCATCACTTCCTACTTCTAGTGCAACATCATGTGCCGAAAGTGTACCATTGAATGTATATTCCATCAGGGCATCTAAAGGTTTTAAAATACCCTGCATCTGACTATAAGGTCTATTACCAGTTGGATAGTGATGGTCTGCATTATCTATCTCTACTATCTGCCAATCTTTTTGCCTTTTTGGTATGGAATCGAGCAAGTAAAACTCTGTTAGTGTAATACGAGGGTCGGTGTTGTTTAAAATGTTATTACCTCCTTTTCCATACTGTTGCATCACTACATTGGTATTGGAAGGAAGATTTTGTATCTCTTGCTTAGTGAGGTTATAAGCATAATATCCCTCTAGTACCATGACAAATCTACCATTTGTACCATACCCCTTATCTGAAAAATGTTTAAGAATATTGAAGCTATACCCACCACCAAGAGAGTGTCCTATGACCCCTATTCTTGTGGTATCTAATTTAGGAAGTATCCCATTTTTATTATCAAGTATCTTATCCATATTGGCAAAGACATTGTTCCATGCATGTTTTGCATAGATAACATAGTAACCACGACTCGCAATAAAAGTTAAAAGGGACTCATAATCTTTTGAATCATAAGACTTATATCCAGGAGCAAAAAATATAACAGGAACTTTTGTCCCTACTGGTATATCTGTAGGATAATATACAGTAGTCATTTGAGCATCAACTTCATCACGATAAGAGACAGGATGCCCTCCTCCTTCACCATAGAGTCTCTCTTCTTCAGCCATTGGTCTATTTTGAGCCACTTCTTGGTTGCCTTCTTCTGTACTACCTCCAGCACAAGCACTCAAAATAAATATACTTAAGGTTATAAATATAAGTTTTAGTAAATACATATTTTCTTCCTGTAATAAAAGTTTTATTATATCTAATCTTATAAAAAACAAACACCTAGTAATTAATTCCTAAAAAATGTGTATAATATTTATTTATAAAATAAAAATAAAATATTTTAATCATATAATAATTATTAACAAAGTATAATAATTAAACAACTTTTTTATTTAAAATATATAGGATTATCATATGAGTACAACAGATAAAAAAACTAGTGAAATTAGATGTGCAGCACAACAAATTATTATCAGTAGAACTGATTTAGAAGGCAACATTATCTATCATAACCCAACATTTGCAGAAGTAAATGGATTTCAAGGATCTTCTTGTATACATAAACCACATAATATTGTTAGACACCCAGATATGCCAAAAACCATATTTAAAATAATATGGTCTATTATTGAACAAGGCTTACCCATTCAAGCTGTTCTTAAAAACAAAACAAATGATGGACACTACTATTGGACTTTAATAAATTGGAAAGTTCAAAAAGATGCAGACAATAACATTATCTCTTATGTTGCCTATGGTAAACAGGCTCCTGACCATGTTATAGAAAAAATGGAACCTCTATATAAAATGATGTTAGAGATTGAAAAAGACCACGATATGGACTCAGCACTAAAATATCTACATGCTTTTTTAGATGAAGAGGGAGTAAACTATAGTCAATACATGGAAAAACTTGTTAAACACCGAGAATTTAGATGCCTTTGTGATTTTGTAAAACATGCCCTTACAGGAACAAAGAAGAAAAGAAGAAAAAAGAAAAGAAGATTTTAATTGTAAAATAAAATTACTTCTTTTTGGTAGGAGCAATCAAGAGTAGATGATTCTCCACTTGTAACTGATGATAACGAGGTATCTTCTTTAACATAGAATCATACATTTTTTCAGTTTCACTTAAATTGTTATACTTAGAGCTTAAAAAAATTTCACACTCTTTTAAGTTTTCTATTTTTATCCCTATCTCTTTCATGTAAAATTTACTTTTATTTAAACTTTTTTTATCTTTAAAATAGAACTTTTTTCCTTTAAATCCTTCAGAGAGTCGCTTTAAATCTACTATACTTAACGAAACTCTCTCTTTTTGTCTATAGAGTCTAAAGAGTTCAGATTTTACTTTTGCATGTTGTGTTTTTAGTTGACTACCTAAATAGATAAGTTGTTCTCTTCGCTTATTTTTACGTAGCTCTATTCCAAACTTACTATAAAGAAAACGACTAATTACACCCTCTTCTTCTCTTAAATCTTTTAGTATTGACTTTATTGCTTCAAACAAAACCACATCAACATCTGTCGACTGACGCTTTAGTTCAATTTTTGCATGTTTTATGTTATTCCCAATAATCTTATCTATAATTTGGTCAAATACATAAGTAGGACTATTAAGTATATCATGAATATAATTTTCAACTGCCATAGAGTCTCATTTCTATTGTATTTTATTAATAATAACTAAAAAATGTTTAAAAATGTTTTAAAATATGACAATTAAAATAAATAATTAAATATTTTCACTCAATTTCATCACCAGTACAAGGTTCCGTACAGAGTAGTAACTATCACTATGTTTCCATTTCAACTTAGATATGGCACTCTCCAACTCTGAAAACTCCTCATTATTTATAAGTGCTTCTGTTACTCTTCTACCATCACCTACATTGGTATAGACAGAACGAATAGCATAGATATCTTTATCTAAAGGAAGTGCTTTAATGGCTTTTTCAACCTCTAAAAACATAGAGTCCGAATCATCAATAATTTCATCTAGAGGTTCATCTCCTCTATACCCATAGTTACTAATAACAACTTGCCATCTATGACCATTAATCTCCCATATATCTGTTCCCACACCATTTTCTACTTTTTTAGCTTTATCCCAAAACGCCATAATAAGTGTATGCAGAACATTTACCTCAAACTGTTCAAATGCTGAAGCAATTCCATCCTCTATAGTAACTGTATGTGCTACAAAAGACTCTGTAAAAGTTTGTTCAGGTAACAAAATATGAATATCCAGTTGTACTACAACTGAGTCCTCAAAACGTTCCATCTCAAATGCTTGTGCAGTGATTCCAGGGAAAAGACCATCTACAAAATAGTAATCTTCCATCTTTTCCAATTTCATATCAAACTGGTTTAATCGTTCAATTAACTGCTCATTTATATTGATATCTAATAGTTTACTCATCATTCACCTTTTTATTTTTTAATTATACTTAAATATTTAATGTTCGCTGTTACCGAATCTATGAAACTTTCCAAACTTGTTGACCTATCTCTTTATATCTTTTATAATAAGCCTCAACAAAGTTCAAAATCATAGTGTCTACAGGCAAATAAACCCCTTCTGACCTTTGAACATACTGTTCTAAATAAACAGATGCATCTTTTTTAGCTATATAATGTTCTGCTAAGGCTCTGTATACCTCTTTGTATCGCTCTTTCATAGCATCATATTGACTATAGTCAATCTTTATCTCTTTGTCATAAGTAATAACCCCTGAACTAAAAAGAATATCTAGGTGTATAAGTCCTTCACAATAATAAGGTAGCACCTCCCCTACTTCACGCCAAGCCATAAGACCAACTGCACGAGAGACCAAGTCATCTACTATATGTTTTTTAAGCTCTTCTCTCTCATTCTCAAAAAATGCCATAAGTCCACCAGCAGTTGCTTTAAACTCTTCTATATTTTTAAACTGCCCTGTTTCATTCATAGCCATTTCAGTGTCACCATCTATCCATAAGATATGTCCAAACTCATGACCAATGGTTGAGGTATCATATATCTCTTGCCACAGCTTTGGGTTATTTTCAGCTAAGGCTCTTTTCTCTTTCACAAAGTCTAGTCCCAGGGTCTCAACTGAGAGCTGCATAATAGGTTTAGCTTTCTGCCCTTCCATTACAAAATCTGCATAGGCAAAGATTTTCTTACCCAACTCTGAAGAAACCTGCTCATCATTAGGTACAACCTGTGCAGAAAAGAGACCATTAAACTCTGCTCCATAGTAGAGCATTGGTTTACCTATATAGAGTTGAGTTTCATCTACCTGTGTAGAATTTTTTTCTATAGTACCACTAACTTCCCCATCAATTTTACTTGCTAACTTAGCAGAGAACTTTTTAATATTTTCTCTGGTCATTGAACCACTTTGAAGTTCAGGGTTAACAATACGTAAATCCCACTCTAAAGCAACAGCTTTTCTAAAGTGGTCTTCATAATACTCCAATGGGTGACCTACCTGTAGAGGTGTGGTTATCTTCATCCATGCTCTATCTACATTTGCCCAAAGTCCTATAAGCTTTTTAGGTTCATCTCCAGAAAATGCTTTTTTAAGTGCTACAAAATAAGCAATCCACTCTCTTTTTTGCTCAAATACTTCGTCTTTTTCTAATGATAAATGTTCAATACAATCTTCAATAGTAGAGACTAAAGAAGAGACTTCTTGAGGAAAGGCATCACTATACGCTAACGAACGATATTCGCCCTTTTCATCTTTCACAAGAACTGAGTAACATCTATCTCCTACTTCACCACTAGGAGCTAAATCTAATAATTCTTTGTTTTGTAACATTTGGAAAATAGCTTGTTCATCACCATTATGTTCTACAAGTAAATCACGATTAACACCATTGATAATCTTAGCTGTCCAAGTAGACTGCCACTGACTCATAGACTCACCTATATAATGAACACTCTCTATAAGCGTACGATAGAAAGGAGTTAACAAGTTTTCAGATTTAATCCAAGCTATCAAATACTCATGTCGAGATAGATGCATCTCTTTTGTAAAAAGATACGCTTCTTCTTTTTTTTCAATAATCTCATCTTCAGAGAAACCTTCTTTTTTAAGTACTTGCTCCAAAGCATCTTCACGCAGATTAATAAGTCGTGTCAATGCGGCCATCGTAGTATCACTATTAAGAGGAAGTGACATCTTTTTTAAAAAACTTTCTACCAATACTTTCGCTTGTGGGTGGTCACCCTCTAAGAGCTTATAGTATTCATTAAGTGATTCCTGTCGTGTTTGAAGTTCATCATATATCTTCTGTAAATCTTGCATAAATTGTTGTTTCATTTTAAAAAAGTCCTTCAAATATTTCTAAATATGAATCATTTTACTAAAAAAAGTATTAATACAAAAGCAAACCCTCATGAATCAAGAAGAAAAATTGTTCTGCTTATGTTTTATTGTATTACTCTAAACATAATCAATCCATTTTACGATATAAGTTAATAATCTTTAATAATAATCATTGTCTTGCCTCTGCATCATTTTAATAATGGGCTTTGCTAATATCAATGCTTTTGCTCTATGAGAAATAGCCTTTTTTACATCATCATCCAACTCTCCTAGTGTCAAATTATAACCAGCTGGAACAAACATTGGGTCATATCCAAAACCTTTTTCCCCTTTGGTAGCAGAAAGCACATCTCCATGCATCCAACCATGAACTACATACTCTCCATATTTACTTACTATTGCTATTGCTGCTGTATAGTACGCTTTTGTCTTCTCTACTCCTTGCGCTTTTACTGCTTCTACCAGTTTATAAAGGTTCTCTTTATCACTTGCCCTTTCACCTGCATAACGTGCTGAATAAATCCCAGGAATGCCTCCAAGAAGAGGAACTGAAATACCACTATCATCTGAAATAACAATATATTCATCGCTTTCTAGCTTTCCATAAATAGTACGAGCTTTAATCAAAGCATTCCCTTTAAATGTATCGGCATCTTCCACAATATCTAACTCACCTAAAATTTCTGAAAAAGCAATAACTTCAACATCACACATCTTATTAAATTCTCGTAGTTTACCCTTGTTGCTAGTTGCCAAAACAATTTTCATTTAGATTTAACCTTTTAGTTATATAATGGGACAAATTTTATCTTATTGGAGATGTTAATATGATTAAAGAGACAATGCCTTTAAACTTTATTGTCGCATTACGATTTTTTGGACTCTTTATTGTTCTTCCTGTACTTTCAGTCTATGCCCTCAAAATGGAGGGAGCCACACCATTTTTAGCTGGAGTTACTGTTGGTGGATATGCATTAACCCAAGCAATTTTTCAAGTACCCTTTGGACTTATGTCAGACAAGTTTGGACGAAAACCTGTACTCTTTTTTGGACTTATTATCTTTATTGTGGGTTCAATCATCGCCGCAATGGCAGACAATATCTATATGTTAATGGTTGGGCGTTTTTTGCAAGGAGCAGGAGCAATTGGGTCAGTCGTCTCAGCAATGATAGCTGACTTAGTAAAAGAGGAACAAAGAGCCCATGCTATGGCGATTATGGGTGGAACTATTGCTCTTAGTTTTGCAGTCGCGATGATAGTTGCTCCTATTGTTGGTGGAAACTGGGGAATTGACAAACTCTTTTGGCTAACTGCAATTCTTTCAGTCATGGCAATTGGAGTGCTTTTTACAGCAGTTCCAAAGCCCCCTAAAATTGTCCATAGCTATGCCGAAGAGGAGTCAAAATTTTTTGATGTATTTCAAGATAAAGCATTGGTTAGAATGTACATTACCTTTCTGTTTCACTCATCTATTATGACAATGGCATTTTTTATTATTCCTATTGTTATGACACATAGTCTTGAAGATGGTGGATTTGCATGGGAGAAATCTGAACTTTGGAAAGTCTATTTTCCTGCTATGATATTTGGGTTTATTGCTATGGCTCCTGCTGCCATTTTTGGGGAGAAGTATGGAAAAGGTAGAGAGGTCTTTATGATTTCAGTTGCTACTATATTTGCTGCCTTTATGGCTATGGGTTTTGCTACTACTCCATTAGTTTTTGGTATAGGTGTGGTTCTTTTCTTTATTGGATTCAACATGTTTGAACCACTACTTCAAAGCTTTGTTGCTAAGTTTGCTAAAGTTCATCAAAAGGGAGCAGCTCTTGGTGTAGCAAATACTTTTGCTTACACAGGTATCTTTTTAGGTGGTCTTCTTGCTGGTTGGGTTATGCAACACTATGACAGAATGGTGCTCTCTATGATTGTTGGAGCTATCTCTATCATATGGTTTATCTGGGTCTACACCATGCCAAATCCAAATAATCGTGGAAATGTCTACTTACCACTTGATATTTTTGACCGTGATAAAGTTCAGGCTTTAAATGAGCATGAAGCAATTGTTGAAACCTATGTGAATGAGACAGAAAATATTGCAGTTATTAAATATGATAAAGATATCATAGATGAAGATGAAGTTCGAGGACTATTAAGTTAATTATCCGCTACCTCTTCCATTAGTGTTCAAAATGTGACATAATTTTTTAAGCAAAAGAGTTGTATCATAAAATAAGGACAAAATATGAAAAAGATAGTGATTTTATTTATGTTAACAACCCTTTGCTCTTTCACACAAATTTTAAGTGTAAAAGTTTCATTGGCTCCTCATATCGATAGCCTCTATGGAAGATGGGAACTTCAACATATTAATGCCTCGAAGATAGACAATCGTTTCAGAGGCAAACTTATAGATACCCGTAAGCAAAAATTTAGTAGGGCACCCTACCATATTGAAAGTACAGATATTGAAGTTTTTCAAAAAAAACTCTATCAAAATAACTTTTTAAAAAATGGATATTATAATCTTGAATGGATAGCTAAAAAAGGTACTATTGGTGATGAGATATGGAATAAAATCTCTCCACATACCAAAAAATTACTAAAAGAGAGTACGTTTTTTAAAAACTATCATGCACAAGATGGATGGGAACAATTTGACTGGTCCATGCTCTTAGCGGACTACATAAATCACTCTATTGGAACCATACCAAGCTATGAGTTCAATATCACAAACCACTCTAAAAACACTATTGAAATTACAGGGTTTTATGCAAAAACCATCTTTACTACAGGAGGAGAAGCCTCACCAGGAGGAGCCTATCTTCCTACTGCAACAAAAGAGAACTACTTTCCCCTTCACTGGAATCATAAAAAGATTTTAAACTTAGACTACTCTATTGTTATAGACAGTAAAAAGAGTGTTACCATTCCTATCAATATCTTTGTAAAAAAAGGAGCCATGGGAGATGGACCAGGAAGATTAACCGTAGCAATATATGTAAAGTATATAGAAAATAAAAAGAAGAAAGAGGAGTTATTAACCATAATCTCCCAATCAGAAGATTATGGTTATCAGACAGGCTGGTAAAAATTATTTAAGTTCTATTTTTGCTGACTTTTTTAGTTTTTCAGTCTCTGCTTTTATGAGTTCTGTAAACTCTTTATTTACTAATTCTTCTTTAATAGAATCCTGAACCTCTTCAAGTTTTTTAGTACCTGCATCTTTTCTATCATCTAAGTAAATAATATGAAAACCAAATTGTGTCTTCACTGGCTTTTTAGTATATTCACCTTTTTTCAAATTATCAGCAGCAGTTGAAAACTCAGGAACCATTCTTCCAAGTTCAAACCAACCTAAATCTCCACCATTAGGTCCTGAAGGTCCTGTTGATTTCTCTTTTGCCAATTTGATAAATGCTGCTTTTTTATCTTTTGCTGCATCTAACTCTTTTATAATAGCTGTTGCATTATCCTCACCTTTAACCAAAATATGTCTTGCTTTTAATTGCTTAGGTATTGAATAATGACTACTATTCTTTTTATAGAACTCTTCTATTTTGCTTTTAGAGATACCATCTTCAATTTTTTTCATCTTCTCTTTCATCCAAACGTCTAAAAGCAGACCTTTTTTAAGTTCCTCTAACTGCTTTTTATAATCATCCGACTTAGCAACATCACTTTTTTCTGCTTCTGCTGTTAAAAGTTTTCGCTCTACGACCATGTCAAGAACTCTCTTTTTCATAGCAGGGTCTAATGTCTCAAAAGTCATTCCTGAAGGTCCCATTGTCATGTCAATATCCAATTGTGTAATCTCTTGACCATTTACAGTACCATATTTACTCTCTGCGTGAACCATTGTCATAAACATCATTGATGCCAATGCAATAGAAATTGTTTTTTTTATCATTTATAACCTTTTTATATTTTATTGTATTTCCGAAATTATATTTAATAATTCTAAACGAATTATTAATAACCTAACATTTTCCCAAATTTACTTCTTTGTACGCTATATTCATTAAAGCACAAGCCCGTCTCATAACGTTTTCAATAGTAAATCCAAACTTCTCAAAAAGCAAGTCAGCAGGAGCCGAAGCACCAAACCCTTCCATACCTAAAACATCGTCTGCATATCTATAATACTCTGTAGCTGTTGCAGCTTCCACAGCCAATACTTTTGTATTTTTATCTACAACTCTATTTTTATACTCTGATTCTTGCTCATTAAAGAGGTCAAGACAAGGAACAGAAACAACATTGGCTTTAATACCAAGCACTTCTAAATGACACGCAGCTTGAAGACAAAGCATAAGTTCAGACCCAGAAGCCATAAGTGTAAAGTTTGCATCTTTACGTGCTTTTACTATGTATGCTCCATTTGCTACTTCACCAAAATCTCTTTTTGGTTTAAGTGTCTGAAGCTTTTGACGTGAAAGAACAAAACCATGAGGTGCATTTATGCTAAGGGCTGTTTTCCATGCTTCCACATTTTCTGTAGCATCAGCAGGTCTCCAAACATAGAAGTTTGGTAAAGCTCTAAACTGGCTAATATGCTCTATAGGCTCATGTGTTGGTCCATCTTCCCCTACCCCAATACTATCATGTGTCCATACAAAAAAGTTTTGAATGTTGGTCAACGCTGCAATTCTAGCAGAAGGCTTTAAATAGTCAGAGAAGACAAAAAATGTTGCATTAAAAGGGATAACTGTACCATAAAGAGCCATCGCATTGGTAATAGCAGCCATAGAGTGTTCTCTAATCCCAAAGTGCATGTTTCGCCCTTTAGGGAAGTCTCCCATATCTTTTAGCTCTGTTTTATTTGAAGGTGCTAAATCGGCTGAACCACCAATAAATGATGGAATAGCTTTAGCAATAGCATTTAAAATCTTACCATTTGAATCTCTAGTTGCCATAGCACCACTCTCTGTAAAATCAGGAAACTCAATTGCTGAGAAATCAGGGTTAAGCATTCTATTCATCGCTTCATTTTGCTCTATAAGTGGTGCTTGTTTATGTAGGTGAATCCACTGTTTCTCTAACATATCACCTTTTTCTATAGCCGATCTAAATCGTACCAACACATCTTCAGGAATATAAAAACTTTCAGCAGGGAATCCCTCTTTGGCTTTTGACTCAGCAATGATACTCTCTCCAAGTGGAGCACCATGTGTAGCAGCTGTTCCCTCTAACTCCATAGCTCCTTTACCAATTATAGTATTGGCAATAATAAGAGTAGGCTTAGTTGCTGTTTTAACTTCATTAAGAGCTTTATCTATCTCGTCATAACAGTGACCGTTGATTTTTTTAACATCCCAACCTTGAGCAATAAATCTTCCCGCAACATCTTCTGACCAAGCAATGCTGGTATCACCCTCAATAGTAATCTCATTGCTATCATATATTAGTACCATATTGTCAAGCTGCAGATGTCCAGCTAAAGAACAAGCTTCATAAGAGATACCCTCTTGAAGGTCACCATCTCCACACAAACAGTAAACTTTATGGTCTATAAGCTCACAAGTTTCAGAGTTTACTTGGTTTCCTGTATATTTTGCGGCCATTGCAAAGCCTACTGCATTGGCAATTCCTTGCCCTAAAGGGCCAGTAGTTATCTCCACACCATCGGTATGACCATACTCTGGGTGACCAGGAGTTTTAGAGTCAAGTTGTCTAAAGTTTTTTAACTCTTCCAAAGATAAGTCATAACCCCAAAGGTGCAAAAGTGAATAGATAAGAGATGAACCATGTCCACCAGAAAACACCAAACGGTCACGGTTTAACCACTTTGGATTTTTAGGGTTATGCTTTAAGTGTTCACTCAATACTACTGCAATATCTGCTAAACCCATTGGAGCGCCAGGGTGTCCTGAGTTTGCTGCCTGTACCATATCTGCTGCTAAAAATCTAATGGTATTTGCCATCTTCTTACGCATTTTATTCTCTTTTGTCATTGCCATTTTTATTCCTTTTTTCTTATACTCTAAATCTATGTTCGATAAAATCAAACCTACATAAATTAATATAGATTCTGTTTTATCGAATATTACCTATGTCTATAAAGGTACTTATCCATAATAGGACTAAGTGCCTTTTGTAGTTTTTTATCAAATGAGATAAATTTACTTTGTAAGTCATCTGCTAATATTTCTGCCTCTTCAATACTTCTTTCTAAACCTATTAAGTTTATAAAAGAGTTTTTGTCTCCATCGTTACCCGTAGGCTTTCCAGCCTCTTCATCACTCTGTGTTTCATCTATAATGTCATCTTGAATTTGAAAAAGTAGACCCAAATCAATACCAAAATCATAAAGCTCATCTTGTTTCTTTTTATCAAGACCGACTATAATAGCCCCCATCAACAAAGAAGCTGCAATAAGTTTGGCTGTTTTATTTTTGTGTAATACTTTAACCTGTTCAAGAGTCAAAAGCTCATTTTCAAAATGTAAATCTATAGACTGCCCTAGTACCATCCCATAAGTACCACCATCACGTGCCAAGACTTCTACCAATTTTATCTTAATATCATCTCTTAACGGTGCTTTAGCTATGTGGTAAAATGCCTCAGTGTTAAGAGCATCACCTGCTAAAATAGCTGTTGACTCATCATACGCAATATGTAGAGTCTCAAATCCACGACGCAGAGGTGCATCATCCATTGCAGGGAGGTCATCATGTATAAGAGAATAGGTATGCAAAAACTCTAATGCCAAGGCAGGAGCCAATGCACCCTCATAAAGTAAAGGCTCATATGCTTCTACTACAGATAAAAGTAACATTGGTCTAAAACGTTTTCCCCCAGCCAACAGCATTAAAGCTAAAGAACTATTGTAATGAGGGTGAAAAGTCTCTACCTTTGGTAAATGTTCTTGAAGATAGTTTTCAAATCGTTGCATAAATTATTCTTAATTTTTTAACGGCATTATAGCCAAATATGCTATAAATAGTAACTATAATATGTGTATTTTTGTGATTATTTTGTAAATTAGAAAGAAGAGAGAGGCAGTTCGAAAACTACCTTCTGTAAATAGCAATTATACTGCTGTTACATTTTCAGCTTGTGGACCCTTTTGACCTTCACCGATTTCAAATGTTACAGCTTGACCATCTGCAAGAGAGACTCTACCCCCACTTGGGTTGTTAACTTGTCTGAAATGTACAAACACGTCTGCTCCTCCACTTGCTTGTTCAATAAATCCATAACCTTTTTCATCGTTAAACCATTTAACAGTTCCATTAACTAATTCTGCCATTGTCGTACCTTTGTAAATATATAACTTCTCTGAAAAAATCAATTTCCAGATCAAGTCGAATCCAAATAAAGAAGAAATATATTTCCACACTCATCTTTCATCTTCAAACATTATATCTAGTTAAATTAAAATTCATCCATAAACTTGTAAAAAAATTAAAATATGACAATTTGGCATATTTTTAAAGCTTTTTTATAAACTATTGTATCAAAATCTATCTTTCCACATAAAGATAAATAACAAAACAATTTAGAAAAATACAGAATCCATATTGAATATTATTAAATTTAGGCTAGAATTATAAGATGCTAAAAAACAAATTTAAAATTTTATGCCAAAATTTCATAAATGATGAAAATATTATTTGCCAACTATGGCAAGAGATAGAGCTAGCACACTCCTCTGAAAATAGATACTATCACTCAATGAAACACCTTGAACAACTCTATATAGAACTTCCAAAATTTGATATCGTTACAGAATTTGCTATTTTTTATCATGATGTTATTTATGATGCTTCCAAAAGTAATAATGAAAAAGAGAGTGCAAAACTCTGTAAAAAGAGACTTTCTCATTTAAATGTTCCAAAAAAATTTATAAATGAGACGACACAACTTATCCTTGAAACAAAAACACATGAACCCACATCCCCAAATAATGCTCTCTTTTTAGATGCTGACTTAGCTATTTTAGGCTCATCTGAAAAAGTTTACCAAACCTATATAAAATCCATACGCAAAGAGTATGCTATTTATGATGATATTACTTACGAGAGTGGGCGAAAAAAAGTACTCAAACACTTTTTAGAAAAGCCAAACATCTACCAAAGTGCATACTTTTATGATAAATATGAAAAACAAGCACAACAAAATATATTAATAGAGTATAATTCCCTAATAACATAACAAAGGAAGAGAATGTGAGACTTTAACGACTTAACAGATGAAGAGAGACTCCATTACCATACTACTTTAACAACAGCTGGCAAGAACTACGGAGGCATAATTTTTTTCTTCAACTCTATAAAGACAATTTAAAAAATATTAAACTATAAATAATTCCCCAAAAGGGAAATTAAAAGAAGATTTAGTCATCACTCTTTTTAGCTGAAGATTTCTTTTCTGACTTAGAAGTTTTCTTTTCTTTTTTATCAGATTTTTTAGAAGAAGATTTTTTATCTGATTTTGTAGTTTTTTTGGAAGATTTAGCCTTAGTAGACTTTTTTCCACCACAAGCAACAGACTTAATGTTTTTTTCTACATTTTTAACAAGAGCTTTACCAAAACCTTTAATTTCAAGTAAATCATTTGCTGACTTAAGTTTGTTAGACTTTCTATATTTAAGAATAGAATTTGCTTTTTTCTCACCAATACCCTTAATACACATTAATTCATCTTTTGAAGCTGTCTGAACATTAATTGCAGACAAAAATGAAAGCATTAATGCTAACATTACTAGTATTTTTTTCATTTATATTCCTTAGAAAATAGTATATGAGTAAAAAAACTCACCTAAAATTATAATATAAAGAAGTGTAATAAATGTGATAGTATAGATAAAATATCAAAAACATAAAGAGTAAAGCCATAAAACAAATAATTAAATATAAAAAGATAGTAAAAAGAAGAAAAGAATATCAAAGAGGCAGCGACCTACATTCCCAACTCAGACAGAGTAAGTATTATCGGCGATGGGAGGCTTGACTTCCAGGTTCGGAATGGAGCTGGGTATGACCCTCCCTCTAAGCCCACCTCTAAGAAAAGTAAAGACGGAGTCTTTACTTTTTAGTGAATAGTTAAGAGTGAATAGTGAATAGTTAGCTCACTTCGTTCACTCTTAGTTCTTCGTCCTTACTTTTCTTAGTTCTAGGAACTTTGAGATTCTTATATGTGGTATGTTAAAACATAACATAGTTAAGAGTCTAAGTAATGCTTTACAACTAATAAATAAAATAAGCGTAGCGAAAAAAACTATTCACTATTCACCTTTCTCTATTCACTTTAAATGCAAACTCGTTTGCATTTAATAAGGTAGTG
>Ga0256832_1000980_pt1 | contig 19067 bp, 14 predicted proteins | sample 134614metaG_FD_190534 | JGI IMG/M metagenome (GOLD analysis project Ga0256832, IMG submission 190534) | Hydrothermal vent microbial communities from Lau Basin, Pacific Ocean - 134-614 | ecosystem: Environmental > Aquatic > Marine > Hydrothermal vents | place: Pacific Ocean: Lau Basin | collected...
GCTTGCGAAGGCGTTTGTTTACTGTTAATGGGAGAGCTGGTGCTTTCCCTCTCATAATTTTTGTTTTTTGGTTATTCTCTTTAAACGTTTTAATATTGGATTTATTTTGTTCTTGGCGCACTAGTGTCAAGTCCTTTAGAGGAAGAGTTGAATCTTATTTTTCACAATATTTTCACAAAAATTTGCAACTACAAATGTTTATTTGTATTATTGCAGTAAATAACATATTTTATAACGACAATAAATCTTTCGATGAAAATAAAAGAAACCGGCACTCCTTTAGATTTAAAACCAAGATGCAAAATTGTAAATATAGGAATATCAAAAGATACAGCTTTGAAAAAAATACAAGATAATCTTATTAAAGGTAATGATATAGCCGTTGGATTTATGGATACTGATGACAACCATATAGAATTGAAAGTACCTGCAAATCAACGTCATTTCTGGTCGCCTAAGATGCATATTTGGATTGAAGAAGAGGGTGGAGAGACTTCCTTGTCTTGTGTTGTAGGTCCTAATAAGGGTATATGGAATGTTTTTATGATATTTTACATCATAGCAATAGCCTTGACCATAATTGGTCTTATATTGGGTTTTTATCAAAAACACAATCACGAAACCCCGTATTATTTTTGGGCGGTTCCTGCCGGTTTATTGGTGTTGTTCGGCATAAATACTGCTGCAAGAATCGGTCAATATTGGGGAAAGACACAGGTTAGCCAATTAAAAAGTTTTTTATCTATGTGTATTGACCAAAAAATTTAGTCGATAATAGAATTTTTCTTACTTTTACATTTTAATAATTAAACAAATTAAAATGTCATATAATTATACAGTAAAAGAAAGATTCTTGAGATATGTGCAAATTGATACACAATCCGATCCCGAATCAACATCGACTCCCTCTACCGAAAAACAAAAAAATCTCGGCAGATTATTAGTAAAAGAATTGCATGAGATAGGAATAGACAATGCTCATATGGATGAATTTGGCTATGTCTATGCTTCAATACCAGCCAATACCGGCAAAAAATCTGTACACAAGATGTTTTTTGCAGCCCATATGGATACTGCTCCAGACGCCAGTGGCACTGATGTAAAACCAATAGTTCATGAAAATTATCAAGGTCAAGACATCGTTCTACCCGACGACAATGACGTAGTAATCAAACAAGCTGAATTTCCGATGCTAAAAGATAAAATCGGTCAGGATATCATTACCGCAAGCGGTAAAACTCTGCTCGGTGCAGATGACAAATCCGGAGTAGCTGCGATAATGGATGCTGCGAATTATTTTATCCAACATCCGGAAGTTAAACATGGAGATCTTACATTTTTGTTTACTCCAGATGAAGAAGTGGGAAGAGGTACTGAAAAAATTGACCTTAAAAAATTAAATGCAGACTTCGGTTACACATTGGATAGTGGCGAAATCGGACATTTTGAGTATGAAAACTTTTCAGCTGATTCGGTTACAATAGATATTAAGGGTGTAAGCGCTCATCCGGGATATGCTAAAGACAAAATGGAAAATGCCTTGAAAATAGCTGCTGAAATCGTTGCAAGATTACCAAAATATCATCTGACGCCTGAAGTAACAAGCGGCTCTCAAGGGTTTATTCATCCCGTAAAAATAGAAGGTGCCCTTGAAGAGGCATCTATTGTTTTCATTATACGTGATTTTGAATCAGAGAACCTTATAAAGCATGAAGATTTACTCAAATCTATTATGAATGATGTAATGGCTGATTATCCTAACTCCAAAGCAAAGTTTAAAGCAAAAAAACAGTATAGAAATATGAAGGATCATTTGGTCAAACATCCTCAAATTATAGATTTTGCGGTAGAAGCTATCAAGAAAGCGGGAATAGAACCACATGTAGGTAAAATAAGAGGAGGTACTGACGGGGCCATGCTTTCTGAAATGGGTATGCCTACTCCAAATCTATTTTCGGGTCAATATGGTATTCATTCAAAAAAAGAATGGACAACTGTACAAGAGTTGCAAAAAGCAGTAGATGTATTGATCAATATCGTTAAAATCGCTGAAAGTAAAGGAGAATAATACAATGGTTTTCTAAAACAAAAAAAAGCTGACTTGAGATTTCAAGTCAGCTTTTTTTTCAACCAAACTCTTTTTACTTTTATTTCACAAATCCAAAACCGGCTCTTTTCCAACTGATAATACCACGCATCAATTCATATCCTTCCTTGAACTTCATCTGATTAAATTTTCTTTTTGCTTGTCCGGTTCTGTTACCTGATCTACAATAATAGATAAATGGTTTGTTTTTATAAGCCTCCATTTTACTGTAAAAATCTTTTTTATAAAAATCTATGTTTATTGCTCCCTTGATATGTCCTGCTTCAAATTCCCTGGCAGTCCTTATATCTATAGTAGGATACTTTCCGGAATCAGCTTTTTGTTTAAATTCCTGAGCGGAAATTGTTTTAACCCCGGTTGCACTTTGAGTTTGCGCATTTGAGCTAAAGTTCAAGCCCAACATCAAAGCAAACAAAATAAGTAAATTTTTCATTTTTATATTTTTTATTTTTAACAATGTTCTCCTAACATTTTAACAATGTTTTTGTTCAAAAATTCCCTAAAATATGTTATTAGCAATATATTAACAAATAGACCAAACTGTTATGGAATAATATTATAAAAACCTATGAATATTTCATTTAACTAAATTCAAAACTTCTATAATCATCGTTCGTTATTTCATTTGAATATCGAACACTGATCAACGATATAAGATTTAAGATCTTCTATGTGTATTTCATTTTTTCGCATTATCCATTCTTTGCCTCTGACTCCTAAAATATAATCAACCCGCAACGCGTAAAAATGAAAGACCCCCTATCTTTTTACTGCTAATTCAATACTAAAAAATCTATTACATTTGAGTTTCCTTACCGACCTCAGCGTGTACTTTGCTGAGCTTAGCTGGAAAAAACCACACATATACTTAATAAATAGCATCTTGAATGAACATAATAGGTTTTAAACCTTTCATAACAGCATCCCTGTGTATCATTATCGCTACTGTCTTCAACAAGAAATATCGCTCTGTCATATAGTAATAACCATTGTATTCACCGGCATTTCCCCAAGAATTTTTCACTATATAGTACAATTTACCTTTCTCATCTTTAGCTTTGCCGATGATATGCATCAAATGGTCATCAGTAGTACTATATGATTCAAATTGCTTTTTTCGCTCTTTGCTTATCTCAAAATAATTAAAATCAGCTATACTTTCATTTTCAAGAGCGATTATACCTGATTTCCTACCGAAACCCGGTTCGCTCACATCACCGTCCCAACTAACCGTAAATCCGTTTTCCAAAGCATAATCGGTTTGAGCTTTCAGTTCATCAATTTTAAGATTGTAGTACAAGCCTGAAGAATAATTGTCCGGTATCTCCAAAACAAAATATTTGTGCAAGGGATGATGACTCACAGAAGCAAATTCAATATATTTTTTCGGATCAATACCCAAAGATGCAGCAAACTTTTTTGGAGTATAAGATTTACCTTCATATGTAAAGCTAAATGGTTTCCTTCCGAAATAAACATCAAGTATAGCATTGTAACCTTCAAACCAATAATCCGTATGTTGCTTTGAAGACACTGCAGATTTCAGATAGCCATTTAACACATCAAATAATTCAGTATGATTGTAAACTTTCTCGTGTTTTGGTCTTCCTGAATATGCTTTTTGGGGCACCAACCCGGATGATGCTATAGCATTGATAAAATCATGTGACAAACCTCCTTGGCTAAAATTAGCCTTGCCTTGTCTTAAAAAATAGTTTTTAGCCTTATTTTCATAGATATTTCTTACTACAAACATTTCCGAAAGATCATAAGGTTGCTTATTTATTCTCAAGACCTCGGATTCAATGAATGATGCTGTTGCAAACGACCAACATGTGCCTGTTCTTTGTTGATTTTTGACAGGAGTTGTCTCCAAATTAATAACCGGAGTAAATTTTATTTGTGAAAAACCTGTGTTAGTTACTAACAACAGTACAATAATTCTAAATATTTTCATAATTCTATTTTATATTATATTTAACTTTAATCTAATCTAATTTATTTTTCACATCATACAAAACGATAGATGTAGCGATCGCAGCATTGAGCGATTCAGTACTCTTATTATAATTTGGAATAGTGATATTGTAGCCGGTCTTACTGCTAATCTCTGCGGAAATACCGTGACTTTCATTGCCTATCACTATTACAGCGGGAAAATCATATGTAATATTTTGAATATTTTCACCCTCCAATTTAGTTCCGTAATAAGTCACTTTATCATTTAAGAGTTTTTGTAATTGTCCAAAGTCATACCTAAATATATCTAGTCTAAAAATACTTCCCATGCTCGATTGTATGACTTTTGGATTGAATATATCCACAGAATTTGGAGAAACCACCAATGCATCAACTCCAAACCAATCACATGATCTAATAATTGTCCCCATATTACCGGGATCCATAATATCATCCAGATACAAGATAAGCTCAGCGTCTTTCAAGTTATCAGTACCGGTGTTTCCCATAATTTTCACCAAAGCCAATGCTGAATTAGCAGTTTTAAGATTGCTTATTTGCTTTAGCTCTTTATCTGTAATAATGTTTACATTACTCAATTTTTTATTAACCAATGCCCGGTTCTCTTGATAAAATTCATTTGTACAATATAGTGAATCTATATTGGTCGATTCAATTTTTAATGCTTCAATTATGATTTTTTCTCCTTCTACAATAAATTTATTGTACTTTTGCCTATACTTTTTTAATCGTAAAGAGCGTATTAGTTTTATATCATTTTTATTTAGCATCAAATATTCTTATAAAGACAAATGGCAAATCAAATAAAAAATAATTTAAAAACTGCATTGTACCTGACAGTAGTTATTATATTATCATCTTGCCAAGCGACTAGTTTTTTGCAAAAAGACCAAACTTTTTTACGCAAAAATAAAATTATATTTGAATCACAGGAAAAAATCGAAGATAAGATTTTTTTAAATCAGGAACTTTCTACATTGTTTTATCAAAAACCAAACGAGTCCCTCATATGGGTCCCAAAACAATGGTTTTATTATGTTACAAAAAACAAAAAAGGAACTTTTAGCAATTGGCTCAGGAAATACTTTGCAGAATCTCCTTCTATTTTTGACTCATTAAAGACGATCAACACTACTAAAAAATTTGAAGAATATCTGAGAAACAACAAGGGCTTTTACAATGCAAAAGTTGCATACAAAATATACCAAACCAAATATTTAACCGATGTTGATTACTTGATCTATCCGGGCAAAAGATATCATATCCGAAGTGTAAAATACGAATGTGAGGACACATCATTATACAGTATCATCGATAGCCTCAAGGAGGATTCTCATCTAAAAGCAGGCAAACCCATAAATTCCCAAGATTATAATCTTGAAAAATTGAGGATCACAAATGAATTACAAAATAGAGGTTATGCACTCTTCAATCAAAATTTCATCGAGTTATTGGGTGATTCTTCGGATTATAAAGTAGATTTAAAAATATTGATTCATAATCCGGCAAACAAGTCACATCATGAAAAATTCAACATAGGTATTATCAATGTCTATACAGATTACTATCCGTCACAAAAAACATCTGGACTCGATTCTACTATTATCAAAGATATAGTTTTCTACAAAGAACTTGACAAGTATTTAGTAAAGCCTTCTATTTTAAGTGATATTATCACTCTGAAACCCGGAGAAACATATAATAAAAGCAAGACCAGAAAGATTTATAATAAATTGACGGATTTCAGAATATATAGATTTGTTTCAATTCAAAACTTGATCGATACATTGTCAGGCAATATAATAAACTACAATATTTATCTGAATACATATAAAAAAAGAAATAACAGAGAGGGGAATATCGTAATGAATTATGCTACACTGAGCAAAAAAGAGAAATTTGTAGAATTTGAGGGTAGCGGAGTAGTGCTAAACCGCAAATTATCATCCAGAGGAGATAATCTGTTGTTTTCCGGTTCTGGAAATGTAAAAATTGACTTGGATACAATAAAGAATAATCAATTCAATATATTAGGGCGAATTGATTATCTCAATCCTATTTCTCCTAAAACCATTGAGATATCTCCCCTGTATTTGTACTATGGAGTATTTAAAGGAAAAAAGTACTCTGATCTAAAAAACTATTCTTCAACAAAATCATCTATTTCATATACCTATCTTCTTGCCCCCGGCAATTATTTGTTTTCTACTTTTAATTTTTCTTACGGATATAATTTTAGTCCAAACAGCAATCTTACAATACTCTCAAACCAAGTAGGCATCAATTATCATGCTCCTGAAATACTGGATGATAAACTTTTTGGGAAATTCCAAAAGAAAAGTATGAATAAAGTGTTTATTACGGGATTATTTCTCAAAAACTTTGCACTAAATTATGCTTCCAACAGAAAAAGAAAACTATTTAATTATAAATTGTCTTTCACATTTGAAACATCCGGAGCAGAAATATATTTAGCAAACAAGCTATACAACGGTATTTTCAGCAAAAATGAAATTTGGAGATTTAATGACGAAATTAATTTTTCGAAGTATTTCAAAACCAGTATAGATTTTGTTCCGCGCTATAAACTTGGTTCCACCTCATCGTTGGTGGGTCGAATTTTTATGGGAATAGGAGTTCCATATGGAGATAGCGACATCCTTCCCTACACCAAGCAATTTGATGTAGGAGGTCCAAATAGTATGAGAGCGTGGGCGATAAGAGAGTTGGGTCCCGGAAGCTATCGACATATTCCTGAATCTACCAAAGAACTTCCATACCAAAAAGGTGATATGAGAATAGAAACAAATCTTGAATACAGGTTCAAAGTTTCTTATTTGATAAAATCAGCATTATTTATTGATGCAGGGAATATTTGGACTCTGAAATACGACAGAGAAAGAAAAGGTAGTCTGTTTACAAAGGATTTTGCCAATCAAATAGCCGTAGATATGGGTATAAGTTTCCAATTGGATCTTATTGTCCTGCTCAGAGTTGACCTTGCTTACAAATTGAGAAACCCCTACCCTGATTCCTCAAACAGATATTGGGGATTTGATTTATCCAGCCCGTCTTTTGTGTTTGCGATAGACCACCCTTTTTAGTATCAATTCAAGCATTCTCTTTCATACCAAGCGCTTATTCTTTTTCAGTAAGCTACAAACTTAAGTGCACTCCATTTGCCTTTGTCTATAGACTTCATCAATTTCATACTGTTGTTTTCATAGAGGCTTATTATTCTTTGTTTGTCTTCAACCAATATACCTGACAAAAGCATAAATCCACCTTTTCTAAGAGCCAAACTAAGTCTTTGGGCTTCTTCCTCTAAAACATTTCTATTTATATTAGCCAAAACGATATTAAAATAAAACTTATCCACTATTGCTTTGTCACCTTCTTTTGCAGTTATTTTAGTGCAATTATTTCGGATTGCATTTTTCTCAATATTCTCCACAGCAATCGGGTCAATATCAATAGCTAATATACTTTTAGCGCCCATTTTCTCTGCAAGTATCGACAAGACACCTGTTCCAGCGCCAAAATCCAAAACCGTTTTGTTTTCCATTGCGATTTTAGACATCAGGTCAATCATCATATATGTAGTCTCGTGATGCCCTGTACCAAAAGTCATTTCAGGAGTAATATCTATGGTGTATTCAAAGTTGCTTGTATCTATATCTCGATGAAAATCTGCCTTAATCAAACAAAAATCTTTTATAGCTACCGGTTCAAAACTACTTTCCCATTCCTTATTCCAATTCTTGTTCTCTATCTCTTCAATATCAAAAGTCATATTGTACTTACTACAAATATCATTTAGTGCATTTTCCAAAGCATCATCAATTTTATCTTCCGGAAGATATCCGGTAACTCCGTCCTCATCCTCTTCAAAAGAATCAAACGAAAGCTGTGATAAAAAGGCTATCATCATATCATTATCCCAACCGCTTTTGAAACTGTATTTTCTAAACTTTTTATTCAAATCCATATCTCTTTTTATATGATTTTAATGTATTAATCATCAAGGCGGTTACCGTCATCAGCCCTACTCCACCCGGTACCGGCGTGATATAACTACACTTGGGAGCTACATTTATAAAATCAACATCTCCAACCAATGAATACCCGCTTTTTTTTGAGCTATCTTCGACCCTGTTAATCCCGACATCTATAACTACCGCCCCTTCTTTAACCATATGCTCTTTGACAAACTGCGGCTTTCCGATTGCCGCAATAATAATATCTGCTTGCTTCAATTTATCTTCTATATTTTCAGTTCTACTATGAACAATAGTAACAGTAGAATTTCCGGGATATCCCTTTTGAGAAAGGCAAATGCTCATGGGTTTACCCACGATATTGCTCCTTCCTACAATAACTACATCTTTACCTTCTGTAGGAATATTGTACCTTTTTAAAATCTCAAGAATACCAAGAGGTGTAGCAGGGATAAAAGTGTCCAATCCAAGTATCAATCTACCCATATTGACCGGATGAAATCCATCCACATCCTTATCGGGAGAGATAGCTTCGAGTACAGTGTCCACATCCAAATGAGCGGGTAGAGGCAATTGTACAATATATCCATCAACCCCTTGATTTTTATTCAAACCGTCAATAATATTAAGTAATTCCACTTGTGTTATGGATTTGTCAACCACCATATTTGTCGATTTGAATCCTACTTGTTTGCAAGATTTCATTTTACTTTTTACATAAAACTTACTTGCCGGATCGTCACCAACCAATACAGCAACCAAATGAGGTGCTCTTTCCCCATTTGCCAAAAACCCATCAACTTCCAACTTAATCTCCTCCTTAATCTTTTTTGAAAGCAATTTTCCATCTAATATCTCCATAAGTACCTAAGGCTATTTTATTTTTTTAGTTATATACATGACCAATGCTATACCTATCGAAAAAGACAATATAAGCAAAACAAAAAACACATAATCATAGTGTGCAAATGGAAGTTTAACATTCATTCCGTAAAAACTGGCAACCAATGTAGGCACTTCCAAAATAATAGTGATATAAGTCAATCTTCGAATAAAAATATTAAAGTTATTTGATATGATTGTAGAATATGTATCCATAATACCACCCAAAATATTGGTGTGAACATTGGCCATATCCAAAGCTTGGCTGTAATCAATAATAGTGTCTTCAAAATAATCCAAAAGGTATTCATCATCATTGATTTTGAGAAAATCCATTCTCTTCATTTTCATCAATAGCAATTCATCGGCCTTCAAAGAATTCAAGAAATACACCAAACTCTTTTCAATTTTAAGCAATTCTTTCAATTCTCTATTCCTGCTTGAATTGTACAATTCCTTTTCAAGGAGATTCCTCTTCAGGTTCAACCTCTTCAAATATTCTATATACCACAATACTGTTTGCTCCAAAATCTTCAGTACAAAATGCGGCATCCGTCCCGGATTGAAATTTCGTACTCTATCGTCAAGAAACTTTTTAATGACATTATTCTCCTTGGAAGAAATAGTAATGACATTTGTAGGAGTTAAAACCAAACCTAAGGGGATAGTTCGATAAAAAGAATGATCGACATCTTCATCTTTGTCCTCCTCTCTAAACGGTATATTGATAACTATCAACCTTATATCATCTTCCCACTCATACCTTGCTCTTTCTTCTATATCCAAAGAATCAGTTAGAAAATCCAGTGGAATATTGAATTTTTCAGACAATTCCTTTAGCTCTTCTTGATCATGTGGGGGGAAGATATTAATCCAAACACCTTCTTCCCACTCATCCTGAAAAGTTAATTTCCCATCTACTTTTGATATATATTGAATCATAACACTCTATCTATCGTGAAAAATATTCAAATTACAATTTTATGTTAAAATCTGCAATACTAATCCACAAATCTAATACTATTTGGAAGAATAGACAACCAAAACCACAAATATACTCAAAGCATTTATGTTTTTTGGCTAATTGATAAATATATTTGTTTAGAAAATTTCATTGAAGATAATAAAATTTGAATTCAAGGAGTTTTATAAATCTATTATGAAAAAAATATATTAATTTTGCAATATATGGATTAAGACAGCAAGAAAACAAACAATTTTTGATTTATAGACAATTTTTGCTTAAATATTGATTTTTTCACAAACTATTCTTAACAATGACAAACAAGCAAAATATTATATTCATATTATTGATATTATTTAGCTTTAATTTAGCGAAAACCCAGACAAAGGCTTTGTATGTCAATGATTTGAAACATATAATTGGAGACTATTACAAAGAAAATAAACTTTTGCAATTTGCCAAAGACAATGGATATAACTACCTTGCTTGCTATAATATTCATTATATCCACAAACATATATTTGACATTACTAATCCTGCAACAGCAAAACCCCTACATGATTTTATCGTAAAAGCAAAAAATAATTATGGTATAGCTAAAGTTGGAGCAATCGGTGAAACATATGCTCCATTTGAAGTTTTTCAAGATTATAATTTGGATAACATCAATGAACCCGATGCCAGGTTTGATATATTCAATATGGAATTTGAATTTTGGAATCAAAATACTATTGATAATTATTATTGCGATGATTATTTAACCGACAATGGCTTCACATGTGATACAGCAGGGGCTTTTGCATTTATCTTACCCGAATTATGCAAATTGGATTCAATGTGTGATGAATATGATTGGCTGAATTCCGAAATTTATATAGGACATCCCACAGATATGCAATGTGCAAAACTAGCTAAATGCGTTGACCGTATATTGGTACATTATTATCGTAGTTCCGATGTATATAACAATGGCAACTCTATCTATAATTACAAGAAACAACGTATTCCGGCTCTTACAGATTCCGTAGATTTCACGCACGTAATGCCGATATTCAGTGGTGAAAATAGTTTTATGGGGAATTGGCTCAATACTCATCCCGAAAGTCAAGCATACGATACCTGGCTACACGGAAAAAATGCATTTGATGATGAAACAGGAGCATGGAAAAACAAAATAAATATTGATGGCTATATTTGGTTTAAATATACTGCAATGTATGACACAACTCCACCTCCTCCTCCATCTATGACAGGGAAAATTGCATTTCACAATTACAGCTCATATGCTGCCGGAGACGGACAATTATTTATATATGACTTTGACAACAACAGCTTAACAAATATAAGTTCTTCTTGGGCTGGAATTGAAAACACAATTAATCCACATTTTTCGCCAGATGGTCATAAACTAACTTTTATGGGCTGGAATCAAGGCTCTACAGATTGGGATATCTTTATTTATGATATTGACTCAGGCAACACTCCGGTCAACCTTACACATTCAAGAAATAATAAAGATGAAGACCCGAAATTCACTCCTGATGGGAAAAAGATTATCTACAAAGAACGTTATTGGGATGGTGGAAACTTTAAATACAGATTTCAGGAAATGGATTTGGACGGAAACATTGTGAATACAATTACACCTCCGGGCAACCAAGAAGTCTCAATGCCATTTTACCAACCGAACAATAATAAAATATTTTATGCTAAAGGTGCCGGGGCATCATCGGCAATTTACTCAATTAAACCTGATGGCACCAATGATTTAGCTTTACACGATTCTTCATCAATTCAACAGTACTATCCATCAACGATAAACGACAATAAATATATATATACCCGATGGATAAATGCCAATAGGCAAATAGATCAACTGTATTTGGACGTGGATAATGAAGCCACAAAAATCAATTTTGTTGATACTTTTGATTATTCCGATGCTTTTTTTATTAAAGACAATCTTGTCATATTCTCCAGTACTCGACCTGGTGGAAAAGGAGGATACGACCTGTATATCGGAGATATAGAAACTGGAGATGTTTGGTCAATGGAAAAATATTTTCCCGGAATCAATACATCAAAAGAAGAATTGGGAGCGTGCTATATTTTACCTAAAAAGAAAAAACCGGTATCTTTGGATTATATAGCCGTTGACAATATAGGGTATAGACCAAATGATGGCAAGATTGCGATTTTGCGAAACCCAATTACCGGATTTGACTCCAATAATTCTTATTCACCGGGAGCAACTTATAGTCTTAAAAATCTTTCGGATAGTTCTGTTGTTTTGTCTATAACACCAACGACTTGGAAAAACGGTATCGAGCATGACCAATCGGGTGATAAAGTATGGTGGTTGGACTTTGGTTCTTTTAATACTCCGGGAGAGTATTTCATCACGGAAACAGGAAAAGATACAGGTTCATACTCATTTACGATAAATGAAAACGTCTATGAAGACATTTTAAAGGAAGCATTTAGGACTTTTTATTATCAACGATGTGGTATCGCTAAGAAAATACCATTTGCTGACTCAAGATGGACAGACAAAGCTTGCCATCTGGGAACCGAACAAGATCTGGATTGCAGGCTGGTTACTAATCCTGTCCCTTCGACTTCAAAAGACTTATCCGGTGGTTGGCATGATGCAGGAGATTACAACAAATATGTCAATTACATAGATGTAGCTTTCCACGATTTGCTTTCAGCTTATGAAGAGAATCCAAAAATATGGGGAGATGATATGCAAATCCCGGAGTCGGGAAATGGTATTCCTGATCTTTTGGATGAAATAAAATGGGGTTTGGAATGGCTTTTGAAAATGCAGGAAAGTAATGGAGCAGTAATTCATAAATTATCTGTCACACAGTGGGGTGATGATGCATCTCCTCCAAGCAATGAAAAACTTGTAAGGCGATATAGTGCAACATCTCATTCAGCTACAATAAATGCTTGTGGAGTTTTCGCTCATGCGGCAATCGTATTCAAGTCTCTTCCTGACAATAGATTTCAAGCATTTGGAGATACGCTTAAAGATGCCGCGATAAATGCGTGGAATTGGATTGACACTCACCAAAGTACAATCGCTGACACTTTTGACAATACAGGCTTTTTAACTCCTGCCGTCGAAGACAGCCTATATACAAAAGAATCAAATATCACTGCTGCATCTGCTTATCTACTGGTATTAACAGGAGATACTATTTACAGAGATTATTTTGATGCTCATTATAGAAACACGCATTTGTTTCAATGGGAATATATATCCAATTGGGATAAAGATCCGGAAATAAATGCTGCTCTATTGTATTACAGTATTTCACCTCTTTCTACTCAAATAGTAATGGATAGTATCAAAAACACATATTATAATTCTATGACTAGTATCGACAATACTTACTCTCCTATCAATAACTACAATGACAGTACCGATGCTTATAGAGCATATCTCGAAGATTACACCTGGGGAAGTAATGCTACAAAAGGATACGGTGGTTCTCATTTTTCCAACCTTTGGGAATATGGCATTGATGTCGCCAATACATCAAAACATAAGGATGCGGCTCTAGGGTATATTCATTATTTTCACGGCACAAATCCTTTAAGACAACTGTATTTATCAAATTTATCTTCAATCGGAGGTGAAAATTCCGTTCCTGAGTTTTATCACGAATGGTTTGCCGACGGCACGGGTTATGACAATACCGATACTTGCCTTATCGGTGGTGCACCCGGATTTCTGACCGGTGGAGCAAATCCTCAATATATATCACCGGGTGCGGGTACAATTGAGCCACCTGAAAATCAGCCGGATCAAAAAGCATATAAAAATTGGAATACAGTAGATGACAACTCTTGGGAAATTACCGAAAATCAAGACAGATATCAAAGTGCATATATCAAACTTCTTTCGCAGTTTGTCACGAGCAAGAATTCTCCTTTGGCAGAAGAATATTTTGTCTCAACAAATGGAGATAATAGTAATCCCGGTACTCTGCAACAACCATGGCGAGATATTGACTATGCCTGTAACAATGCTACAAAAGGGAGTACTATCAATGTATTACAAGGAACTTATCAGGAACAAATAGATGTTGGTGTTGATAGTATCTATGTTCACAATTATATCGGTCAAGCTGTGATAATTGATGGAAGCAATATTACATCAGGTGCAATATTGGAAATCTCAAATAAGAAAGGCGTCACTTTTGACGGATTTGAACTTCGGAATAATATTCACAATGATGCCCAAGGTATTCTCATTACAGGAAAATCTGAGGATATCACTATAAAAAATTGCAAAATTCACGATATACATTTTTCAAGTAATCCTAATGAACCAGTAGATGACACAAAAAATGCACAGGCATTGATAGTGTATGGAGATTCTACAACATCTATGAAAAATATAACAATCGACAACAATGAAATATACGACTGTCGCCTTGGGTATAGTGAAGGACTAGCAATTAATGGAAATGTCGATACTTTTACGATAATCAGAAATAAAGTTCACGATCTCACAAACATCGGAATCGTAATGATAGGTCATGAAGAAACCTGCTCAACCCCTGCTTTGGATCAAGCAAGAAACGGTATTTGCAAAGAGAATATCACTTATAAGTGCAACTCTCCATACGCTGCAAATGCAGGGATATATATTGACGGAGCAAAACACACAAAAATTGAGCGAAATACTTGCTATCGCAATATTTGGGGAATTGAAATAGGTTGCGAACACCATGGCAAAAGCGCTTCAAATATAGAAGTATTTAACAATGTTGTTTATCGCAATTCAAAATCGGGAATTGCAGTTGGAGGATATGATTATCCCGGTGGCTCGGGTAAAGTGACAGATGTGAATATATGTAACAATACTTTGTTTGATAATGATACATTGACCGGACCGGATAGCTATGACCCTGAAATAAATATATCGTATGCAGAAAATTGCAATATCAAAAATAATATCATTTTCAGCACTAATTCTGACAATCTGGTAATAATTCAAAATTCGGATGTTGCTCCTGTTAGTATTACATTAGACAGCAATATTTATTACCATTCAGCAGGTAATGCCAATGTTGAATTTGAATGGCAAACCACGTCATATACCGGTTTTGGCGCTTGGAAAACAGGAACAGGACAAGATGCAAATACAATCTTTGACAATCCTGATTTTGTAGATATTTCAACATTTCCTCCTGACTTGCATTTGACAAACTCATCACCGGCTATAGAATCAGGGCAAAATCAAGGATTAACTGTTGACAGGGATAGTGTTCCCAGACCATTATTAGCCAAAATTGATAAAGGAGCATATGAATATGGTATTTACTGGAATGGAAAAATCAGCAATGATTGGCATACTTCAGGCAATTGGTCCAATAATCTTGTACCGCAATCAACAGATGCCGTGACTATACCATCGAAGATATTTTACATTTATCATCCCGAAGTCAATGCAAATGCTATTGTAAAGAAATTATTCTTACACAATAACTCTAAGCTTATTATCAAGGATGGGAAAAATCTGAATATTGTGGACTAAATTGGTATAATACCCAAATGAATATTATAATGCTAAAATTTAATGTATTTCATTTTCTCGATTTTCACATTCTTTGCCTCTAACTCCTAAAGGAGAATCATCCCTAAATGCGAAAAAATGAAATGCACCCGTAAAATTTAATGAAAAATTATCGATAACAACCATGATAAGCGAGTGTATCTGACCTCGCTTATTTTCTCCCAACAAGCTAACAAACTTTCAATCTGAAACTTTAAAACCCCTACTCAGTCTCTCCGTCACTCCGTCTCTTCATCTCTTCATCTCTCCGTCTCTCCGTCTCCCATTCGCCCATTCGCCCATTCTCCTATTCGCACAATCTCTCCATCACAGTTCATAGCCGGCTTCAAAATCACTCCTTACAGTCGTGCTTTCGAGTCCTAAATTCCCCAATTTTACTGAGTATCCAACAAGCACTAAACACCGAACACGGAACAAAAAAACAGGCAACTCGGCATCCCGCGGTACGCTTCGCTAATCGGGACTTCCGCTTCGCTCCAGCTTCAGCTTCGCTTCAAGCTAAAACTTCTAAACCTTGAACCTTGAACCTGAAACCTTGAACCTGAAACCTCAAACTTAGAACCTGAAACCCGAAACATATTAACCTGAAACCAAATAATCAGAAAATACTATCCAATTTAATATCTCTAATTGTTGCATCCTCACCAAGAATAGAAATCTCGGCATATGCATCCGTATCTTTATGACTAAGCAAATACGTCCGTATTTTTTGTTCGGTTGGTAGGGCTTTGGATTCTTCTAAAAAGTATTTATTAAATGGGTATTTTATTACTACTCTATTAGAGAATTTATTATAATATTCCACTTTGGCTTTTATTGTATTCTCTCCATTAATATTCTCTTTGGTCAAACTATCTACCTTGAGATATCCTTCAGCATCGAGATGATAATTCACAAATACTTTTTCATTCCTTTGCCATTCATCCTTGACCTTAAAGTTGTTTTCTTTAAAATTCAATCGAAGATATTTCCCTTTGAAAGGACTGACCGGATCTCTAAGCGCTAATTTCATCTTAGCTATATCACCATATTGTAGTATCCTCCTGTATTTTACTATCATTGAAGCAGGAAACCACAATTGAGCAAAAGCAACCAATAGGAAAGCAGTTAGATAATACTTCTTTTTACTTTCTGCTATCATGATTTTATCTTTTTTCTTTTTCTAATCAATAGGAAATTTGCAATAAAAAAAGCAATTCCCAGTATTATAAAAATAAGCCCTCTAACTAAAAAACTAATATCATAATCAAAAAATCTAACAATTATCAGTATTGATATTGTCAGCAACCCGAGATTAAAAGCGATCAAATCATTGTGTTTTTCACCTTTCAATATATATATCACCCCGGTAAATAAAATAAAAAGATTAAAAAATACAAGGGGTAATGAAAAATTAATATCGACATATGTGACAATGATATAAAATATAGCAAAAGCTAAAAACACCCATTCGATTGGATCAAAAACAGCTTTATGATAGATAATCCGCCGAATCAACATTATTGACGCAATAACAAAAACCAATCCCACGAAATAGGTACTAAAGCCATAGGACAAAAGATTATTTTCCCTGTACAATCCTGTCCAAAAATCCTCAAAACTGACAATATACATCAGTATTATTGTACCAATAACTCCAATGATAGTATAAGCATTTTTCAATAGGTTTTCATATTGCAATATCTGCATTTTTCCGATAAAATATATAATAGCAAACAAGCTAAACAATAGCAAAACTATCAATTCAGAATGCCCTTGAACAATAAAAGGAAAAGAAAAAGCTACGGACAATGGAATAAACCAATTGTGGAAATATGTGAAATTAGAAAACTTGGATTTTTTAAGTAAACTGTAGTAGTAAGGCAATATTAAAATCAATAGTGGAATAAATAACAATGATTTGGGTAAAGAGTATATATTAATCCTTGAAGTATTTGCAACAAAAACCGTAATCCCTCCAATATATAGCAGTGAAAGCATCGAAGAGTTTAACAAATACACGATAGGTAAAGCCAAAAGCATCCACAATAGCATAAAATCGTCAAAACTACCGTTTATATGATATATTTGACTGATAAGTGATATACTAATTGCTATAGCCGTATAATTAAAGACAGCAACTGCTTCTGTCCACATTTTTTCATTGGATTTTCTCATTAGCACATACAATATCAGTAAGTGCGAAGCGATCAATGGAATAAAAGCAAAAATGGATTTTACGCTTTTTGACAGAGAGTCCCAATTATGAGCGAGAATCAACAGTATCCCCATTCCGACCAATAGTGCACCAAGAACAGCTAAAATCAGTTGGAGCTTACCTTTTGCGTCAATACTACCTTTGGAATAAAACTCCCGGATATCGTCCGCCACATCATCAGTGATAATTCCTTTCTCTATAAGTACCGGCAAATCTTTTAGCAATCTATTTCCCATAAAAATATAACATTCAATTCAGTTTATTTATTGCGAAAAAATAGCTTTTCAATATTTATATTCTCGAATCTTTCAGTTGTAAAGTCAATTGTTTATTTTCCATTTTTTAGCATCGCGAGTTCTATCCAACTATTTCAATTACGCACCCGCCTCACCAATCACACCTATCGCTCATACCACCTCATCACAGTTTTCACACCATCACACCCCTCTCACCATCGCAATCCTCGTACTGTCCTACCCCCTGATAAGCGAGTGTCTCTGACCCTGATAAGCGAGTACCTCTGACCTCGCTTACTCCTTTAAGCACACTACTCCTCCACTGATTCCCTTGGTTCGCACTTTCCCTCCTGTTAAAACTTTTTCTCATTATCTTTTAGCACTTTATCCATCAGCAAATGATAAGGATCGATTACTAATTTATAAGGCTTTGTTTTTACACTGTAGTGCAAATTTGTATTTTCTTTGTCAATTCTAAAGCTTCTGTAATCAATAAGGCTATCTTTATCATTATGCTTAGTATATAGACCTACAAAAACCAAATCATTTAGCTTTTGCTCTGTTTCATTACCGATAGAATCTGCCCAAGTTTTCTTGACATATAAATCTGCATTTACTTTATAATTACCTGCAGTACTATCCAAACTAATATCTTTCACTCTTGAGTCATAAAATGTAATTTGCCTTAGATAATCCTCAATTATATACTTCATACTATCAGGCACTCTTGGCTCTAATAGTTTAATAAAATCCAATGTTGTTGGATAAGGCGGCTCTTTATATGCATATTCATTAATAAAATCCTTAAATGCAAGATTCATACTATCCTCCCCAATCAACTCTTGAATTGCGAATAATGTAACTCCCCCTTTGTTATATCTCACATATCCCTGCCCTTCCACCTTATACAGCGGTTCTTCCTTCTTGGACTCATGTGCTCTACCTCTCATATATTTATCAAAATCGTATTTAGTATATTTTGGTATAACTTTTTCGCCATATTCATTTTTAACCCAACTTGGCATTATTTACAAAAAAAACACAAAAATTCAGCTATTTTTCGGACTTTCTAAAACATAAATAATTGATAATCAATTGCAGTTGTTTTTT
>Ga0256832_1000981_pt1 | contig 19061 bp, 13 predicted proteins | sample 134614metaG_FD_190534 | JGI IMG/M metagenome (GOLD analysis project Ga0256832, IMG submission 190534) | Hydrothermal vent microbial communities from Lau Basin, Pacific Ocean - 134-614 | ecosystem: Environmental > Aquatic > Marine > Hydrothermal vents | place: Pacific Ocean: Lau Basin | collected...
CCTGGCGGAAATATATCTGGAGCGGAACGATCTGGCCTCGGCCGAGCGTATGATAGATGCCTTGTTGCTGGAAGACAGCTCCTCCGGGGAATATGCCGGAGCCCTGCTGTTGAAGGGACGCGCCGATCTGCTTAAGGGACTTGATCAAAAGGCCCTGGAAAACTTCGATCGCATCCTCCGGGATTTCGGTCAAAGTCCGGAAGCGGTTAAGGCCGCCATGCTTGGCGCCCGGCTGGCGCTGGGGCAGGGGGATCAAAAGGCCGGACTGAAGTATTTAAGCAGCGCCGAACGGGTAAATACCGACAAGACACTGGCCGCGGAAATTGCCGTGTTAAAAGGCGATTTGTATTTTGCCGATAAGAAATATGCCCTGGCCGAAGAAAGCTATGCCGCTGTTCAGCAGGCTTCCGATTCTCTTCAGGCTTATCTTATCCTGAAAAGATTTCTTGCCTTTCATTATCAGCAAAATCAGACCCAGGCTTTGAAAATGCTGGATGAATTGCATCCTCTCTTTTCCTTTTTGGCCGGCGGTGTGCGCAATCGTTTATTGGAATTGCTTCTGGATAGCCGACAGGCCGGGGCCGGCCTGCGGCTGATTGTCTCTGATTCCCGGGACGTCCCCAGGGAGCTGAGTTACTGGCAGGCGCGTTTCCTAAGGCAGGAAGGCCGGTGGCAGCAGCTTCTGAATCTGCTGGAAGATATGCAAAACCTGTCCCGCGCCGGGGATAAGGTGGATGAGCTGTATTTCTATCTGGCGGAAACCCACTATCAGCTAAAAAACTATAATGATGCCCTTAAAGCCATCAATAAGCTTATTACCCGCTATCCGGCGGGCCGCTATGTGGAAAAGGCCCTGGAGATTAAGCAAAATATCGAGAACTTTGATCTGCTCAATGAAACCAAAGCCATTCGGGGATTGGCCAGGCTCAACTTACAGGCCCTGATGGGCGAACAACAATCAGGATTCATCAGCCTGGGGCGTATCTATTTTGAAGACCTGAAAGACTATGACACCGCGGCTCGGGTATTTGAAATTGCCACCCAAAAAACACCTGCGCAAAAAGGGCTGGCTTATCTATGGCTGGGAAGGGTCTATGACCGCCTGTCGGAAGCTCCCGCCCTGGGGGAAAGTGAAAAGAGGGCCTATCGGGGCCGGGCCATGGAGAACTTCCGCAAAGCGGTCGAGAATATTGAGACCTGCGATCAACCGGATGTGGCTTCCTGGATGATGGTAAAAACACGCCTGGAAAGCGACACCGTGTCGTCAGCCAAAATAAAATCCTATATTGCCGGTCTGCTGGCCAAATACCCTGAAAGTCCCTTAAAGGAGGAGTGGCTGGCCTATGAAGCCTATACCTTCTCTTTTGACAGTGCCTACGGACAGGTAGCCGGCGATGACTACCGGCGGTTGATTCAGAACTATAAAAAGTCCGGGCAATATCCCAGCTATCTCTTTAACTATGCCCGTTTGATTGAGGAGGCTTCTCCCGCCGAGGCTTTGGAACTTTACAAGGAAATCGCCCTGGAGTATCCGAACAGTTTTTGGGCGGACAAGGCCCTGCTGGCCGTGGCCCGTTCCTTTGCCCGGCAGGCGGACTATACCGCGGCCATATCCCTGTATGAGAAATATCTTGATCAATATGCCTATACCGATGCCGCGGCGGAGGTGGAAGAGGAAATGGCCCGTCTCTATGTGTTAACCGGGCAAAACGAGAAAGCCATCAGGCTATTAGCCACACGGCTGAATATAAATTTGCTGGAAGACCCGGTTCTGGCAGCCTTGGCCTATGGCGGGGCTTCACTGGAAAAACTGGCCTACCTGGCCCAGGCTTACGATCAAAACGGACAGACGCGTAAGGCTATCTCATTTTACGGTCTTTATCTGCGGCTGGCCCCGGCGGGCGGCCTGGCGGCCCAGTCCTCCTTCGCCCTGGCCGGACTGTATCGAAAAAGCGGACAGGAGAATGTGGCCCTTGACCTGTATGCCAGGATCCGTAAAGATCAGGAACCTTATTATACAAAGGCGCAGATGCAGCGCGCGGATATCTACTTTGAGCAGATGAATTACAGCAAGGCGGCTGAACTCTACGGCTCCCTGACCGGCAAGGAGAACAACGAGGCCCAAAAAGCGCATGCGCACCTGATTGTCAGTTTGATAAAAGCGGGGAAGACGGGGGAAGCGGAGAAACAACTGAAACAATTCAAGAACCGCTATGCCGGGGACAAGCAGAACTTTGCCCGTTTTACACTGGAGTTCGGCGAATATTACAGGAAAAAGAAAAACTTTACCAAGGCCCTGAAATATTTTAAAAATGTTTCCTCAAAATACGGGGATACCCCCTGGGCCGATAATGCGGCTTATTCCAGCGCCCTGGTAAAAATCACCCTAAACAAACATGAGGAAGCGTTGAGCATCTTGTCCGCCTTCCCGCAAAAGTTTCCCGATAGTGATATGCTGTCCTCGGTCTATAACTCCTTGGGCACCATATATTTTCGGGGAGAAGCCTACGACAAAGCCATCTCCGCCTTTAAAAAGGCCCTGGAATATCCCGCCGGTAAAATCGTTAAGCAAAAAACGATGTCCAACCTGATAAAAACCTACAGCATGACCGGCTTTTGGGATGCCGCCCAAAGCCTGGCCCGCAGCTATGTACAGCAATTTCCGCGTGCCGAGGACCGGATTGATAAGGACATTTTAATCGCTCAGGCCTTTATTAATTTAAATCAGTATCAGAATGCGGTGGATTATCTTAAAAGAATTAAAATAAGCGCCGATAGTGAAAAAGAACCGGAAATTCAATATTACATAGGTGAAGCGTTGCTCAAGGCCGGACGTTATGAAGAAGCCATCGCCGAATTTGTAAAAATTCCCTTGTTGTCGAAGAAAACCAAACTGCAATGGGAAGCCAGCGCTCTGTATTACTCCGGTCAGGCTTATGAAAAACTGGGCCGCATTGATGATGCCATTCGCATGTACCGGGAAATTATCAACCGGCCGGGCATCGATCTTATACTTAAGAGAGAGGCTGAAAAACGAATCGGCCAGATAAAAGGCAAAGGTTAATTTTAAAATAAGTTCCAGGAGAAAATATGTTACGGAAGCTTATCCTTCTAAGCGCGATGACGCTTATATTTACAATGACGGCCTGCACAGGATCGAAAAGCGGCAATGAAGCGCCAACCTTTAGCGATCAAACCGTGCAGAGCCAGGTTGACGATTTGCTGGACAAAATAGACGATAATCCCTCAAACAGCGAGTATCGCCTGCAACTGGCCCAGATTTACCACGAAAACGGACAAAGTCTGGAAGCCCTAAAACTTCTGGAAGAAGGGCTGGCCCTGGACCCCAATGATGTGGAGCTTAAGTTTAAATATGGTGAGATCGCCGAGGAAAAGGGGGATATGCGACGTGCTTTTACCGCCTATAAAGAGGTGTTGCAAAGTGCTTCCGGCAATGATTACCTTGATCGCATCGCTCCCAAGTTTACCGACGCCTTTGTGGTGACGCCGCTGGTCAACAGCCCGGCCAACGAAGCTTTCGGTTCCTTTAACGGTGATGGAAGCAAAATAATCTACCAGGCCGATCCCGATGGTAACTGGGACCTGTTTGAATATACCCTGGGCGATACCGCCTCCACCCGCCTGACACAAACGCCTTACCACGAGGAGAATCCGGCGTTTAACCCCAACGGCGAAGAAATTGTGTACACCTCCACCGAAGAGGATACCCGGGATGTGGAATACAGCCAGTTGGTACGCGATATCTATCTTTGGAACCTGACTAAAAACCGTAAGACCAATTTAACGCAAAACAGTTCCGATGACTGGCTGCCGCGTTATTCCGAAAACGGCCAGGTGATCTCCTTTATTTCCGAAAGGGATGATTTGAGCGAAGCCCGATTTGACCAATTGTTAAGCGAGGTTTATGTTATGGAAAATGACGGGCGCTTTCAGCACCGTGTTACGCACAATGATTCCGAAGACGGCGGCGCCGTTGTAGCCCCCGGCAGTGACAAAGATCAGGGTACGCTGTATTATGATAACAATGCCAGCGGTGTTTTTGAAATATATAAAAATGATTATACGGGTAAAAACGAACGACAAATCACCTTTAATCCTTCGGCCAATGATCTTTCTCCCGATATTTCCGCCAACGGAGACAAAATCGTTTTCTTTTCCGATCGCGACGGCAACTATGAACTTTATTTAATGAACAGTGACGGTTCGGTTCCGGTGCGTCTGACTTCCAATCCCGGCAATGATCTCAATCCCGTATTCTCACCCGATGGTACTAAAATCCTTTTTCATTCCAACCGGGCCGGAAACTATGATCTCTACCTGATGGATCTGAGCCGACAGAACACGGGCGCGGTGCTGTATGATGTTTTGAACAGCATCGATCAGGCCTTAAACGCTCTGAATAAATAAATGCGGAAAAAGTGACAACCTTCCTTACAGTTTAAAGTCCACGGAGTTTTCCGTGGACTTTCTTGTTTTCAGGACTAAAATAGTTCGCGGATGTGACGGATGGCTAAAGTGTTCGTATGCCGGTTTTTCTTAAGCGGCGAGATAACAGGACACCTCTCCCGCTTTGAATTTTGACAGAAAAGGTATACATACGTATATTCTTTTTTTCAAAGATGGAAATGCCATGAATCTGGATCAGCTTATAGATTATCTTGCCAATGATAGCGGTTTTCAACAACGACTTAGCAAGTGGGTTACCCTGGCACCGAGGCCGGCCCGTTATGCGCCCTTTCCGGAAAACCTCCACCCGGCCATCGTGCAATCCCTGAAGAAAAAGGGAATTAAGCAGCTTTATACCCACCAGGCCGCCGCCTTTGAAACGGTGTCCCGGGGTGAGCATGTTGTCGTGGTGACACCGACAGCCTCGGGCAAGACACTGGCCTATAATCTTCCCGTGTTCAATACCCTCATGCACGATCCGGAAGCGCGGGCGCTCTACCTGTTTCCCACCAAGGCCCTGTCCCAGGATCAATTAAAGGAAATCGAAGACCTTAACGGTAAGCTGCAACTGCGCACAAAAGCCTACACCTTTGACGGAGATACGCCCGCCGATATCCGTCGCACCATCCGTACCGCCGGGAATTTGGTGGTTACCAACCCGGATATGCTGCATCAGGGCATTTTGCCGCACCACACCCTATGGATAAAGTTATTTGAAAATCTAAAGTATGTAATCATCGATGAACTGCACATGTACCGGGGTGTGTTTGGCAGCCATGTTGCCAATCTGATAGCCCGGTTAAAGCGGCTTTGCGCCTTTTACGGCAGTTCTCCACGTTTTATCATGTCCAGCGCCACCATCCACAATCCCGGCGAACTGGCCCAAACCATCATCGGCGATAAGGTCACTCTTATTGATGATAATGGAGCCCCCGCCGGCGAGAAGCATTTTTTAATGTATAACCCGCCGGTCGTAAATGCCGAACTGGGTTTAAGACGGGGAGTGGTTAACGAGGTTAAACAGATCACGCGGAAGATTGTCCCCACCGGTGCCCAGATCATTATTTTTGCCCGCAGCCGTATGCGGGTGGAGCTGATCGTTACCTATCTGCAGGATATTGCCGGGGAGTTGGGGCTGCGCAAGGATCAGATCCGGGGGTACCGGGGCGGATTTTTACCGAAGGAGCGCCGCCGGATCGAACAGGGGCTTAAGAACGGGGAGATTCGCATCGTGGTCAGTACCAATGCCCTGGAACTGGGTATTGATATCGGTCAGTTGGATGTGGCCATACTGGCGGGATATCCGGGTTCCATCGCCAGTGCCTGGCAGCAGTCCGGCCGGGCAGGCAGGCGCAGGCACACCGCTCTGACCATCATGGTGGCTTCCAGCGCCCCCCTGGATCAATATCTGATGGAAAAGCCGGAATTCTTTTTTGGCAAGAATCCGGAAACCGCCTATGTGGACCGGGAGAACCTGCCCATACTGATGAGCCATCTGAAATGTGCCGCCTTTGAGCTGCCCTTTAAAGAGGATGAAGAGTTTGTTCCCCATGCCACAGCCCACCTGCTTGATTTTTTAGCCTCGGAGCGGGTTTTGCGAAAAGCGGAAGGACAGTATTTCTGGATGAGCGATATTTATCCCGCCGATGAGGTGGGGTTGCGAAACAGCACCCAGGAGAATGTGGTCATTGTGGATACGACGCGCCAGAATAAGGTGATCGGAGAAATGGATATGTTTGGCGCGCAGGAAATGTTGCACAGTGAGGCCATCTATATTCATAACGGCGTTCCGTATTTTGTGGATAAACTGGAGTGGGACGAGTTGAAGGCCTACGTGCACCGGGTGGACGCCGATCACTACACCGATGCCATCACCAAGGTGGACATCAAAGTGCTGGATGTGCTGGAAGAGCAAAAAGAGCCCCGCTATAAAAAGATGCTTACGGAAGTAGCCGTAACCCGGGCAGTGACAGGCTATAAGAAAATTAAATTCAAGAGTCATGAAAACATCGGCTTCGGCCGGGTATACCTGCCGGAACTGGAAATGCAGACCACCGCGCTTATGTTGCAATTTCCGCGGGAAGTACTGGAGAAAAACGGACTTAAGGAGTCGGAAATAAGCGAAGGGCTAAAAAGCATCGCCTATGCCCTGAGGCATCTGGCGCCTTTGTTCATTATCTGCGATGTTTCCGATATTGCCATCTTCTCCGTCGTGCGTGATCCCTTTGCCCGTGATCCGGTCATCTATATCTATGACAAATATCAGGGTGGCATCGGTCTGAGTAAAAAACTCTATGCCCGGGAGGGGCTGTTGCTTGCCGCGGCCCGCGAGCATATCGCGGGATGTGTTTGCACCCACGGCTGTCCGGCCTGCATCGGCCCCACGCTGGAGCATGATGAAAATGCCCGGGAAACAGCGCTGCGTATTCTTAACGCTATGGAACTCAAAACCTAAAGTATTACTTTATATGGATATATCCCGGAAGCTGAGCTTTTACAAGAGGGAGATGGGCAGGCAAAAGGAGCATTCCTCACTTTCGCCGGCCCTGAGTGCCTTGCGTGATCACTATTCGGCGCGCCTACTTTTTGATGATCATCCGGTCTTGCTGCGGGAAAAGTCGGAACCGGCGGCCGATATAAATTCCCAAATTGATCTGACGATAGTTTCCCGGGGAGAGTTCGACCGGCCTGTGGCCCTGGAACGCTGTCTTTTTTTTGATCTGGAAACCTCGGGGTTGATGGGGGGCAGCGGTGTTTACGCCTTTTTAATCGGGTTTGCCTGGTGGGCAGAGGGACGCATTCATATTCGTCAGTATTTTTTACCGGACTTTGGCCGTGAACCTTTATTGTTTCTGAAACTCGACCCTTGGTTTAAATCCTTTGATTATCTTGTTTCATTCAATGGCAAATCCTTTGATCTTCCGGTATTGAACAGCCGGTTTTTAATGAACCGGCTGGATCTGCATTTAAAAAAATTAAAACATATCGATCTGATTCATCCGGTAAGAAGGGTCTGGAAGGACAGTTTGCCTTCCTGCGATCTGCAATCGCTGGAGTTGCATCTGTTGGAGAGGCGGCGTGATAATGATATTCCCGGCGCCTTTATTCCGCAGGTCTATTTTGATTTTTTGCAGACCGGTCGTATTCAGGACATCATCCGTGTGATAGATCATAATGACACGGATCTGGTCTCTCTGATTTTTATTCTGGATAAGCTCAACCGCATTTTTGATGACAGCCGGGCGCTGACACTGGATATCGCGGCCCGGGCCCGCGTTGCGCGGATTATTGCCGGACAAAAGCCGGTACCCCTGCAGGCTTTTAAGATACTGGAAAGCTCCGGGCAGGAACCGGAAAGCGCGGAGTATCTCTATTGGAAAAGTATGGCCCTGAAACGGGCCGGGAAGGCGGAGCAGGCCCATACCCTCTGGCAAAAACTACAACGCTACCCGGTCTTTACCTTCAGGGTCATGGAAGAAAGCGCCAAATATCTTGAGCATAACTTGAGAAAAAACGGTGAAGCCTTGAAAATAGTAGAGCAGGCATTGCATTTGATGGAGATACAGCGGGAATTCGGTTACCGTCCGGAGAAGATTTATGCGGATTTCCTAAGGCGTAAAAAGCGGTTACTGCAAAAATCTTAAGTTATTGTTAAATTTCTCTTGAAAAGAATTGGAAATCGTGTAATTTAAGAGCCTTACCACTTTAATCGGGATACTCACTTATAATTAATGGTCATTTAGGAGGAGGAATCTATGAAGTATAGCAGCCTGGGCGCAATGTTTCTGGCAAAGCGCGAGGAGAATCCACATCTTATAGCCTATCGCTATAAAGAGGATGGTAGCTGGAAATCGGTTACCTATGGAGAGGCGGTAAACTGGGGAGAAAGGATCGCCTGCGGATTGGCGAACCTGGGCATCAAAAAAGGTGACCGCATCGCCATTGTTTCCGGTAACCGTATTGAATGGGCTATGATCGACTACGCCACGCAAACCCTGGGTGCCGTTCTGGTGACCATTTATCCGTCCCTGTTAAAGGAACAGGTTAAGTATATCCTCAATGACAGTGAAACAAAGGTTGTTTTTGCGGAAAATGATGTTCAGATCAACAAGATCAATGAAACAAAAGAAGGCTTAAAGCATACCGAGCACTTTTTCGTAATCGACGGCGAAAACAGTACAATCAAAGAGCCCTGGAAGACACTGACCCACCTGGGTGAGGAAGGCGCTGCGTTTCTGGAGAAAAATCCCGGTTATTTAAAGGAAGTTTCCGCTTCCGTTGGTGGCGATGACTGGGCCACAATTATTTACACATCGGGTACCACCGGTGAGCCCAAGGGGGCAATATTAACCAACAACAACCTGTTGTCCAATGTGGAAGCCGGTTTGCAATGCCTGCCTGTGACCTCCGATGATGAGTTCCTGAGTTTTCTGCCATTGAGCCATGTGTTCGAGCGTATGGCCGGTCATTTTCTGGCCTATTATTGCTCGGCAACCATTGCTTATGCCGAAAGCATTGACACCGTTCCGCAAAACATGGGTGAGATAAAGCCCATGGTGATGGCCTCCGTGCCCCGCCTGTATGAAAAGATGTATGCCCGTGTTCTCGATAATGTGGAAATGGGTTCTCCCCTAAAGCAGAAGATATTTCACTGGGCGGTCAGCGTGGGCCGGGAATATGTTAAGCGTCAGCAAAACAAGCAAAAGATCGGCTCGGCCCTGCAGTTCAAGCGCAACCTGGCCTATAAGCTGGTTTTCTCCAAGTTAGCCGAAAGGGTGGGGGGACGCATCAAGTTCTTTATCAGCGGCGGGGCGCCGTTATCACCGGAAATCGCCGAGTTCTTTGGCGCCGCCGGTCTGATGATTCTGGAAGGTTACGGCCTGACGGAAACATCTCCCCTGATTTCGGTAAACCGCGTGGACAAATTCCGTTTTGGAACGGTGGGGCCGGTCGCGCCGGGCGTTGAGGTAAAAATAGCCGAAGATGGTGAAATTTGTGCCCGGGGTCCCAATATCATGGTCGGTTATTATAAAAAGGAAGCGGAAACCAAAGAAGCCATTGATGAAGAGGGCTGGTTCCATACCGGTGATATCGGCATCATCGATGAAGACGGTTTTCTGAAAATCACCGATCGCAAGAAAAATATCATCGTGACCGCCGGCGGTAAAAATATTGCTCCCCAGCCGATAGAAAACATTATGATTACCAGTAAATATATCGAGCAGTTTGTGATGATCGGCGACCGCCGTAAATTCTGCAGCGCCGTTATCGTTGCCTCGGAAGAGAATCTGGGCAAATGGGCGGAAGCCAAGGGGCTCTCCTATAAAACCCTGGAGGATCTGAACAAGCTGCCCGGTGTAAAGGAATTGATCCAGGCGGAAATCGACAGACTCTCCGCCGGGCTGGCCAGTTATGAAACCATAAAAAAATTCGTGTTGGCCAAGGAACTCTTTTCCATTGAAAACGGCACTCTTACCCCATCGCTTAAGGTAAAACGCAAGGTGGTGGAAGAGATGTATGCCGATGAAATAGAAGAATTGTATAAATAATCCTTAAAAGGGGTGCCCGGCACCCCTTTTTTTTGGTTTAAAAACGGGACAATAAAATGAAACAGCATACCTATGCCGCTTCGGGCGTCGATATTGCCAGGGGCGAAAAAGCCGTTTCGGATGTAAAATCGATGATACACTCCACCTTTACATCCGGTGTGCTTAGCGGGGTTGGCGGATTTGGCGGTTTATTTGAACTGCCAGCGGGTTATAAAAAGCCGGTACTGGTCTCCAGCACCGACGGTGTGGGCACAAAACTGCGGGTGGCCCTGATGGCCGGCCGCCATGACACGGTAGGGGAGGACCTGGTAAACCATTGCGTAAACGATATCGCCGTTACCGGCGCCCGGCCGCTCTTTTTTCTGGATTACTACGGTACGGGAAATCTGGACCCGGAGGTATTCGGGGCGGTGATTCGTGGCTTTGTCCGGGGGTGCCGCAATAACGGCTGCGCCCTGATCGGTGGGGAAACCGCCGAGATGCCGGGCATCTATCATGACAAGGACTACGATCTGGCCGGTACCATCGTCGGCATTGTGGAAAAAGATGATATTGTGGATACGGCCGGCATAACATCCGGAGATATCCTTTTAGGGCTCCCGTCCAACGGTCTGCACACCAATGGCTATTCCCTGGCGCGCGCCGTTTTGTTCGAGGCTTATGCCATAGAGCAGCATGTGCCGGAGTTGGGGATGACGCTGGCGGATGAGCTTCTAAAGGTGCATCGCAGCTATCTGGAGGAAATTACGGCCACCCGCTCACTGGCCAGGGGCTACGCGCATATTACCGGCGGAGGGATAGAAGGCAATACGGCACGTTTATTGTCCGCCGGTCTGAAGCTGAAAATTGACTGGCAGGCCTGGCGACGTCCTCCTGTTTTTGATTTGATTCAAAAAAACGGCAATGTGCCCGAAGAGGATATGCGCCGCTCCTTCAATCTGGGAATCGGTCTGGTCATGATTGTTGCGCCGGAAAAAGCGGCGGCCTTAAAGAGCTTGCTGCAAAAAAGAGGTGAACAGGTCATCGAACTGGGCGAGGTGGCCGGATAAACCGCATACACCGCAGCAAAAGCCTTTACCCGTTCATATCCCCAGACCGCTATACCTGACAGCAAAGTATCCCTTCCGGAAATCGTTCTCTGATGTCTACTTTCCAGGGGTAACTTCCGCCGGGACTTAAACCCGTTATCGAAAAGCGGCAGCCTTTCAGAGCGGTGGCGGTTTAAGGATATCCGGGAATCAATCCCAACACCATTTTATGTTCCGGTTTGATTGAAACTTAAACCTTTGTATATTTTAATATCAAGCGCCTTGGTTTCTTCCGGGCCGGCCATACATCTTTTTTACAACAAAAATTAATATAAAATCACTAGCATCAGAGGCAGAATATGGTTAATGCTTTGCTCATCGTTTTTATCGCTTATTTATTTGGCTCCATTCCCACCGCAATCATCGCCGGCAAACTTTTAAAGGGCATAGATATCCGCGAACACGGCAGCGGCAATGCCGGTGCCACCAATGTGTTGCGTGTCCTGGGCTGGAAGGCCGGCCTTGTCGTATTGCTCATCGATATGCTCAAGGGGTTTATTCCTGTTTTTTGGTTGGCCCCCATGCTGGCCACAAACCCGGAACACACGGTATATTTTCAGATATTGGCGGCCATTGCGGCCATTATCGGGCATATATGGACCCTATTTGCCGGTTTTAAGGGGGGCAAGGGGGTCGGGACTTCCGCCGGTGTTTTTCTCGGACTGGCGCCCCTGCCGCTGTTGAGCGCCCTGGCCGTTTTTATAGTTGTCGTGGCCCTGACCCGTTATGTCTCTCTGGGATCTTTGCTGGCCGCCCTGGCGTTTCTTGCCGGTCTTTTGCTGCAGCGTTTCGTTTTTAATATGGCCATACCCGATATCCTTCTCTATCTGGGTACGATAGTCGTTGTTTTGATCTGGTACGCCCACCGCGAAAATATTAAACGTTTGCTGGCCGGCAATGAGAATAAAGTAAGCTTTTCGTCAACAAAATAATCTGAAAGGAAGAGATATGAAGGTTGCCATGATAGGTTCCGGAAGTTGGGGAACGGCATTGGCTTTGGTGCTCAATGAGAATAAACACGAAGTGGTTTGTTGGACCAAGGATGACAAGGTGGTGGAAACCGTGAGGGAATCCGGAGAGAACAGCCGCTATTTACCGGGAATTAAAATTCCGGCTTCGATAAGTTTTACCAGTAATCTGGAAGAATCCATGCGTGGCGCCGATATGGTGATCAATGCCGTGCCTTCCCAGGTCAGTCGTGATGTGATATCTAAAATTCCTGAAAAATATTTTACCGACAAGCAAATTTGGGTCACCGTATCTAAAGGTATTGAAAATAATACCTATAAACGCGTAAGCGAAGTGATTGCCGAAGCCGGCGGGATCGACCCCCGGCGGGTTGTGGCTCTTTCCGGGCCCAGCCATGCCGAGGAAGTGGCCCGGCGCATACCAACGGCCATTGTATCGGCCTCGATCGAGCTGGATTCGGCGCGAAAAGTTCAGGATGCCTTTATGACCCCCTATTTTCGCGTTTACGCCAATGACGATGTGACCGGCGTGGAACTGGGCGGGGCCTTAAAAAATATTATTGCCCTGGCGGCGGGAATTTGTGACGGCGCCGGTTTTGGGGACAATACCAAGGCCGCCCTGATTACCCGCGGTTTGGTGGAAATGAATCGCCTGGGCAAAAAAATGGGCGCCCGCAGCGATACCTTTGCCGGTTTGTCGGGCATGGGGGATCTGATCGTGACCTGTATGAGCCAGCATTCCCGTAACCGTTATGTGGGCGAACAGATCGGTAAAGGGCGCTCCCTGCAGGAAATCCTGGATGAAATGGTTATGGTCGCCGAAGGAGTGAAAACCACCCTCTCCGCCTATGAGCTTTCACAAAAATACAAGGTGGAAATGCCCATCACCGAGCAGATATATCTGACACTTTTTGAAAACAAGCCTCCTCATGACGCCATGGTAGACCTGATGACGCGGGAATCCAAGGTGGAAGACTGGGGGAAATCTCAATAACGGGATGAAAACACGGAGGATCGATGCAAAAAATCGTAACACTGACACGGCATATTATAGAGGAACAACGCAAGCACCCCACGGCCACGGGGGAGTTTACAAACCTGATTAACGATCTGGCGTTTGCCATAAAACTCATCTCTTACAATACAAACAAGGCCGGATTACTCGGCGTTTTGGGTGAAGCCGGTACCACCAATGTTCAGGGTGAGCAGGTGAAAAAGCTGGATGTTTTTGCCCATGAAACCATGTTTCGCGCTTTGGATCATGGCGGTCACCTGTGTGTGATGGGTTCCGAGGAAGAGGAAAAACCCATCGCCATCCCCAAACAGTTCCCCATAGGCAAGTATGTCATTTTATTCGATCCACTGGACGGATCCAGTAATATTGACGCCAATGTATCCGTGGGCACCATATTTTCCATTTACCGCCGTGTAACGCCCGACGGCACCCCCGGAACTCTGGAGGACCTGCTGCAACCGGGATCGGAGCAAATCTGCGCCGGTTATGTGGTCTATGGCTCCAGCACCATGCTGGTCTATACCACCGGTAACGGTGTGCACGGTTTTACCCTGGATCCCAGCTATGGAGAGTTTGTTCTTTCCCATCCCGATATTAAGATCCCCAAAAAAGGGAAAATATACAGTGTTAACGAAAGCAATTTTGATTACTGGGATCAGGAAATAAAGAATTACGTCCACTATATAAAGCAAATAGACCCGGCCTCGGGAAGACCGATGAATTCACGCTACATCGGTTCCATGGTCAGCGATTTCCATCGCAATCTGCTTTACGGCGGAATCTTTCTCTATCCGGCAAGCCAACGGTCGCCTAAAGGGAAGCTGCGCCTGGCCTACGAGGCCAATCCCATGGCTTTTATCATAGAACAGGCCGGCGGAAAAGCCTCCGACGGTCAGCGGCGTATCATGGATATTGTTCCGACCGAGCTGCATCAGCGAACCCCTTTGTTTATCGGTTCCGAGGAAGATGTGAACATGGTGGAAGAGTTTATCCGGGGAGAACGCCCCTAAATTTACCACGGCTCTGTTTCTGTTTGATTCATTCCCGGGCTGTCCCTAAATTTCACCTTTTTTTAAAAGTAAAAGGAAACCATTATAATGTCTGTTGAAATGAAAATAAAAGATGTGGCCCGCTATGACGGCCAGGATGTTACGGTAAAGGGCTGGCTGTATAACAAACGCTCCAGCGGAAAGTTAAGATTTTTACTGGTGCGTGACGGTACGGCCACCATTCAATGCGTTGTTTTTAAGGGTTCGGTTTCCGAGGAGGTGTTCGAGAGGGCCACGGCCCTGACCCAGGAAAGCTCTCTGATCGTTACCGGAAAGGTGACCCGTGATGAGCGTTCCAGCATCGGTTATGAAATTCAGGTGAGCCATGTGGAGGTTGTACAGATTGCCCATGAGTATCCCATTACCAAAAAAGAGCATGGTGTCGATTTTCTCATGGATCACCGCCATCTCTGGTTGCGCTCATCCAAACAACATGCTCTTATCCGCATTCGTCATGAGATCATCCGTGCCGCACGGGAGTTTTTTGATATGCGCGACTTTACGCTGGTAGACGCTCCCATTTTTACACCCAATGCCGCCGAAGGCACTTCGACCCTGTTTGAAACCGACTATTTCGAGCGTAAGGCCTATCTTACCCAAAGCGGTCAGCTTTATGGCGAAGCGGGCGCCATGGCCTTTGGCAATATCTATTGTTTTGGCCCCACCTTTCGCGCGGAAAAGTCAAAAACCCGTCGTCATCTGACGGAATTCTGGATGATTGAACCGGAGATGGCCTATTGTGATCTGCAGCAGGATATGGTCGTGGCCGAGGAATTTGTCACCCACATTGTAAAGAGTGTTTTAAAAAACCGCCGTCCGGAACTGGAAACCCTGGAACGGGATATCAGCAGGCTGGAAAAAATCGACACGCCTTTTCCGCGGTTGCACTATGATGAGGCCGTAGACATACTCAAAAAGAACGGTATTGAGTTTGAGTATGGCGATGATTTTGGCGCGGCCGATGAAACTACCATTTCGGAACAGTTTGACCGGCCGGTGATCGTACATCACTACCCGGCGGAAGTGAAAGCTTTTTATATGAAACGTGACCCGGAGACCCCGCGGTTTGCCCTGGCGATGGACATGCTGGCCCCGGAGGGATATGGCGAGATCATCGGCGGCTCGCAGCGCGAGGATGACTACGAAACCCTGCTTGAGCGTGTCCGGGAGCATAATCTGCCGGAAGAAGCTTTTGCCTGGTATCTGGATTTGCGGAAATACGGCAGTGTGCCACACGCCGGTTTCGGGCTGGGGATAGAGCGTACCGTGGCCTGGATTGCCGGTATCCGTCATATCCGGGAAACCATTCCCTTTCCCAGGACCATGACCCGGCTTTACCCCTAAGCGATATGATTTTCCGGGAAAAGGGCCACCGGGCCTGTAAAATGGATATGTAAAGTGGAAAAGCCTGTTATCACCCGCCGCTTTATAAGTCAGGGCCGTGTGCAGGGAGTGGGGTACCGCTGGTTTGTACAAAAAACGGCACGGCAACTGGGATTAAAGGGAGAGGTGCGCAATCTGCCGGACGGCACCGTGGAAACCATTGCCCGGGGCAGTGAAGCGGCATTGAATCTGTTAAAAAAGAGTTTAAAAGAGGGGCCGCCCCTGGCCCTTGTGGAACAGGTACTTGAGCAAACCATATCGACCGAAAAAGAATACCACCATTTTGAGGTAAGCTATTAAATGACCCATCAGGACTTAAAAGAGATTATCCGCGATATACCCGATTTCCCGAAACCGGGTATTATTTTTAAGGATATTACACCCATACTGAAACAGAGTGAATATTTTACATATGCGCTAAATGTGATGGAAAAAGCTTTACAAAATCTTGAGATTGATTACATTGCCGGTATAGAATCCCGGGGGTTTATCTTTGGCGCGGCTCTGGCCGAACGCATGGATATCGGCTTTATTCCCATTCGAAAGCCCGGGAAACTACCCTATAAATCCTATAAGGAAGAATACAGCCTGGAGTATGGCGTCAATACGCTGGAGATCCATCAGGATGCTGTATCCGAAGGAGAACGCGTGGCGGTTGTGGATGATCTGCTGGCCACCGGGGGCACAGCGCTGGCCGCTAACCGCCTGATTGAAAGATGCGGCGGGAAAGTGGCAGTGGACCTCTTTTTGATCGAATTGTCTTTTTTGAAGGGACGTGATCAGTTGAAAAATGTCAATATAAAAACAATTTTATCCTTTTCATAACATGGTGTTACAATGAAAACAAAAGTAATTCTTTTATCCTTTATCCTTGCCGTATCCCTTACTGCCGGGGAGCAATGGTTCCGGCTTTATAAACAGGGGGTGGAGGCCGTGCAGAACGGCCGGTATAAGGTGGCCGTGGCCAAGCTTACGGCGGCGATCAAAGCCAAGGACAGGGAAACAAAAAAAATCCGTACTTATGGCATGCATTTTATCGAATATTTCCCCCACCGCGAACTGGGAATCGCTTACTACAATCTGGGCAAGAAAAAGCTGGCTCTAAGACACCTGATGCGCTCCATGAAAGCAGAACCCACAGCGCGGGCCCGGGCTTACCTGAATAAATTAAAGGGGATTGTGGAAGATGTGACGGAAGAGGCACCGGTGGCAAAAGTGGAGAAAAAAAAGGAACCCGAACGCCGGAAAAAGGCCGAAAATACAAAAATTAAACTTGTGGGTGAGCGTTTGGGGCTGGCCATCCTGCCGTTTGAAAACAAGGGCGCCAGCCGTGATCTGGGTGATATCGTTTTGGATAAAATGATTACCGCCCTGGTTAACAAGGAGCGCTTTAAAATCCTGGAACGGGCTCAACTGGAAAAAATTCTGGAAGAACAACAGTTGGGGCAAACAGGGATCATCGATATCAACACCGCGGCCCGGATAGGGAAGGGGATCGGTGTGGATGCCATGATCCTGGGATCGGTGGCCGTGGCGCAAAACGGCTCGGTCAGCATTGACGCACGGGTCATTGATACGGAATCGGCAAAAATTATCGTTGCCCAGGATGCCTACTCGCGCAGTGCCAGTGTACAGTCCGTAAAAGAGGCCACACAGAATCTGGCTAACAGGATTACCGAAAACCTGCCCTTATTGCAGGGATTTGTGATTCAAACCCCCGGTAATGGCCAGGTGATGCTGGATATCGGCCGGCTGGCCGGGTTGAGAAAAGGGATGAAGTGTATTGTTTATAAAGAGGGTAAGGAAATAAAACACCCCGTTACCGGTGAGGTGCTGGGGAAGGAGACCTCAATTCTTGCCACAATAATCATTGAAGAAGTGTATGATAAATATGCCACGGCGCGGGTTTCCGATAAGATTAAGGGAAGTGTATCCGTGGGGGATCGCTTTATAACCAAATAGGGGAGGTAGAATGAGAGCTTTTTTACTTTTTTTAATTATTTTGTTTGCCGCCGGTACAGCAGGAGCGCAGGAGATATTTAATTTCCGGCTCAATGGTAACGGTGCCCGTTCCGCCGGTTTGGGATATGCTTTTACCGGTGTGGCGGATGATGCGTCGGCCATTTCCTGGAATCCTGCCGGTTTGGTGCAACTATACCAAATGGAAGCCAGTGTTGTGGGGCGGATGTCTGCCGCCAGCGGCACCGTGGACGGGCTTCGTGATGTGGGTATCACCAACTGGGATGTGGAGGCTCAGTCGAACTTTCAGTTTAACTTTGCCAGCTTTGTCGTGCCTTTTTCCCTGGGCGGGCTGGATATCGTCGGCGGGGTTGCCTTCCGGAGGATGTTTGACTTTAGCCAGGAACTGACTCAAACCATTAAGACCGACGGCTTTAGCTTTAATTATCTGGAGCAGGTGCGCTACTCCAATGTGGAAGGCGGCATCAATGCCATTGCCCCTTCGTTGGGGATTAAGATAAACGATATGTTTTCCGTGGGCGTTACGGCTAACATTCTTACCGGCGCCGAGGATGGTGACAGTTCCGTTGAAATTGACGGTCTGCTGGACAGTGAAAACAGTTACAGTATTGATTACAGCGGACTGATCATCGATATCGGTGTTTTGGCCCGACTCTCCGAGATGATCAGCGTGGGGGCCACGGTAAGCCTGCCGCACGACCGAAAATATACCATCGTCGATATAGACGGCACTGATCCCGGTCTGGGAGAAAGCACCATCAGCGCGCCGATGTTCTATCGCGTCGGTGTCGGTTTCCGGCCCACCGATAATCTTTTGATTGCCGCTGACTACAACAGTCGTCCCATTTCCCAGATTAAGTTGGAAAGCGGTGCCACATTGGCGGATTTTGATGTTCCTGATGTGAATTCCTTTCATGTCGGCCTGGAATACCTGCTGGGAACGGAGACCATAATCCCCATACGTCTGGGATATTACACCAATCCTCTGGGCATCAAAGATGTGGATAAAAATGAAGTGGTCGCCGGCGTTATTACCGCCGGTACCGGCATCGCCCTGGGCAATGTGATTCTTGATGCCAGCATTGAACTCAGCGGCTATCAGCAAACGCTGGATAACACCGGCCCCAATGATATTACCTTCACCGAGGGAGATGTTTTTATTACTCTGGGAGCGGTAATACATTTAGGTGAATAAATAACGACTGAATAAAAAAAAGCTGCTTCGGCAGCTTTTTTTTATATATACTATCTTTTTGCTTTAAAAAACAAAAGCCTTTAAATTTAACGGCTTGTTCAGCCCCATTAGCTCAGTAGGATAGAGCACGGGATTCCTAATCCCGGTTAGCCCAGGTTCGAGTCCTGGATGGGGCACACAGCGACCAATAACATAACTCAAGGAGTGACACCCAATGCTTAAGGCACCCAAAAAGTTTAACAAAAAAGAGCTGAAACGCGATCCGCTTTTGGATACAATGGTAAAAACGCAGACTTTCTATGAAGATAATAAAAAGCGCATACATGGTATCGGTGGCGGTTTTATTGCCATAGCCCTTATTATATTT
>Ga0256832_1000982_pt1 | contig 19056 bp, 14 predicted proteins | sample 134614metaG_FD_190534 | JGI IMG/M metagenome (GOLD analysis project Ga0256832, IMG submission 190534) | Hydrothermal vent microbial communities from Lau Basin, Pacific Ocean - 134-614 | ecosystem: Environmental > Aquatic > Marine > Hydrothermal vents | place: Pacific Ocean: Lau Basin | collected...
CACCGTTGATTCCCCATAATTAATTAGTATTGTTTTATGAAGGACTCCTTTCTTATCAAACCCTATAGTGTACAATAGCGCCCTCCCGTTTAACCTAACATTGGAATTAATATGTCATATACATTAACCACTAGCCTTAATCAACCTATCGACGATGCCATTGAAACACTGAAAAGCACATTAATGACCCACAAGCTTGGGATCGTTAGTGAAGTCAATGTTCAAGCGATTATCAAAAACAAATTAGATGAAGATATTGCGCCTTACCGTATTTTAGGGGCTTGTAACCCAGGCATGGCAAAGAAAATTATTGGTGCAGTTCCAGAAGCAGGGGCTTTATTGCCTTGTACGATTGTTGCTCGTGAAGAAGATGGAAAAACCTTTTTTCATTTTATGGCACCAGAAGCAGTGCTTGGACTGGAAGATAATACTGCTGTTCAAGAAGTTGCAAAACTGGCAACTGAGCATCTTAAAGCCGCTATTGCTGATTTAGAAAATATCTAAAAAGAGAACTGAATAAAATTATATCCGTCTCTTCTCTATGTGAAGAGACGGGCTTGAATTGATTTCAGATCAGTAAAACGCCTGTTAATACCACTGTTTAATAATCATTTTTAGATACACGCTATTTTCAGTGCGTGTTATCACGACCCGTTGTGGCATTGCATCAAAACGATTATTTGTATAACGCGAGTATTCGATTTTCCAGCCTGCCTGATAAAGCACTTGCGGACGACCGTTTGCATCCAGAACAAGTTTCTCCACTTTATACCGTGGTGATGCCAGACCTCGCACCCAATACTGCATGCCTTTTAAGGGCAACTTTACGCCCGTTTGACGCAGCAACAGGCGCTCTTCGTTGCTGTCCCGGTAGGTTTTGCCATCATCTGCGAGCAAGGATACCTGGCTATTATTACGACTTAGCTTCGCTAACAAGCCGCCTGTTACCGGGTTTTTAATCTCCATAATGTATTGATTTGCAGACTGCTGCAGCCATTTTAGGGCAAAACTCCAGTGATCCGCACGATAACGCAGGGCAACCTTGCTGTTAAGGTTCCAGGCTGCCTTCCTTGCCATGACTGCCTGACGTTTTTTCCATAAAGCCTGTTTGCCAGCCACAGAAACAACTGGCTTGCCTCCTGTTGGTTTCTTTACGCCAAGCGTCGAACAACCACCGAGAACAAATAAACTTAACAAGATCAGGCTAAACTTCCATTTTATTCTGAACATTCTTATTACTCCATTAATATGTCTATAAACGAGACCACACGAACAGGCTCCGGTATCTTCCTGTCAGATACTCATGTATCTTCAGAGTTCCTTAAATTCAGTATTATTATCACCCATCCCCCCTGTTTTTGACATATTTTTATAACTCAAGTTTTGGAGTTCAAAAACAGCATAGAAACACTGATTCCAGTTATTCAGTTTAAGTAACGCTGAGAGTCGCAGAGTTTTTCGCAGAGAACCACGGAGTTAACATAAAAAGTATCAAACAAATATGTGCAAACGAAAGATAGTGTGCAAACGAAGGAGGTGTAAATTGTTTTCTTTCTTTTTTACAATCTCTGCGGTTCTCTGCGAATATCTCTGTGTTCCTCTGCGTAACAATAGATTTGAACTCCGAAACTTGAATTATAAGTACCCAAACAAAAATTTCGTTTCCTGTTTTTTGATATTCAGGGCATTGCGACGGGAGCACGCGAGCAGTTGCTTAATACCGCACTATCCCCTGATTTTTTTTATAATTTACTCTGGATGGTTGCAAGGTATTGTTTAATTGGTTGATTTTTTTTATCGCTCTTTTTTTCAGGCTACCATTAACGACCTGTCGATACTTTTCCAGGGCTAGTTCCAGGTTTCCGTTGGCTTCAAATATTTCACCACGAAAATAGGCGACATCACTGCGATAATCTTTGAAACGACTTAGTTTTTTAATATTTTTTCTGGCGTTTTTCCAGTCTGACTGGTCTATCTGCAAGGCAATTAATGATTTCAGCAAGTCGTTATTATCCGGATATTTTCTAACCAAGTCCTTTAAATAGGAGCCTGCTACATTTTTTTGGTCATTTAAAATAAGTAAACGCACAAGTTGAAGTCGGTGACTATCACTCACCTGTTGTTTGTCAACAAGGTTTTGCAGCACAGGTATTGCTTCGTCTATTCTGCCTAACTTTTGTAACGCCTTGACTTTCATCAGAGTGATTTTGGATGAGCTGATTAATTCGGGTTCTTTTATTTTATCCAGTGCCGAGACCACAAGCTGGTATTTTTCCGCATTCATCGCCAGTGAAGAAATAATCAGGTTTTGTTGTAGCTGATCTTTTGCCTTGCCATATTTTTTAATGTATCGCTGAAAAGCAATCAGGGACTGTTGATGGTGTGATTCAATGTTCAGCATTGAGCCGATGAATTTCAGCCCCCTTGAATAGATTCTGTTTGATTCGGTCAACTGCTCGTCATTTTCATTTTCAATAAGCTGCCTAATTTGCTGAAGTTGCTCTACGCAGGCATCATATTCGTTGTTACGCAGCAATAATAAGGCAAGATACTGTTGAGCCTCAAGATTCTGCGGCATCAGCTCAACCCAAATACGCGCGGCATACAGTGCTTCTTTTTGCTGCTCCGTGGTTGCAGCAAGAATTGTGGCACGCCTTGCAATTGCGGGATCGCGGGAGATGGAGAGCTGTTGCTGGTAATATTTGGCTGATTGTTGCGCGTCACCAAGCTGGCTATACAGTTCTGCCAGTAAAATATTATTAAATTTCTGCGCATCGGCAGAGTGAAGCTCAGGGGCTTTTAACCCTGATCTGGTGACTATTGTTTTTTCAGGTGTTTTTTCTGGCGGATCATTCGGTCTGGCTGGTTCAGAATTACAGCCACTTAGAATTACTGCAATAAAACCGCAGCACACCAGACTTTTCCATAAGCATTTAATCATAGTCACAGATTCCATTCACAGATCCACAGGTTTTAAGTGTACACGCTGCAAGCAAAGAGCAGCATGACTCTGGAATAAAGGATATAAATCTGCCGCCGAATGGTAGCAAAACAGGGCAAAACTGAATTGTGCCTGATCAGAGGTTTCTCATTGGGAGTAGATACCCTATAATCTCGCCCCTATGTCGATACGAGTAATTGGAATAAATCATAAAACAGCCCCTGTCTCAGTGCGGGAGAAAGTAGCGTTCTCGCCGCAGGAGCTAATCGACAAGCTTGCGCAAATAAAGACAGAACTGGATAGCAGGAATGAGGTTGTGATTCTCTCTACCTGCAACAGAACAGAAGTCTATACCTTTTCTGATTATGAACTCACCCGGATACTGGGCTGGTTGCAGCATCAGAAAACTATTTCCGAACAACAGCTCAGGCAGCATATTTATGATTATTCTGATGAAAAGGCGATTCAGCACATCCTTCGGGTTGCCAGTGGACTGGATTCACTGGTGCTTGGCGAACCACAGATTCTGGGACAACTAAAATCTGCCCTGAAAACCTCATCGGAGTGCAAAACCGCCGGAACCACTCTGAAACGTCTAATGCAGCATGCCTTTTTGACTGCCAAACGGGTTCGCACCCAGACCAGCATCGGCTCCAACCCCGTCTCTGTTGCCTTTGCTGCGGTGAATCTTGCCAAACAGATCTTTAGCAAGCTGGAAAACAAAAGTGCCTTGCTCATCGGCGCGGGCGAAACAATTGAACTGGTGGGCAAACATTTGCGTAATGCCGGCATTGGCAAAATTGTCATTGCCAACCGCAGTGTCGAAAATGCAACCAAACTGGCGCAGGAACTGGATGGTCTGGGGGTATCCCTGCAACAGATCAGCGACTATCTTCCCGATGCTGACATTGTTATTTCATCGACTGCCGCACCGATTCCGGTTATTGGCAAAGGCACGGTCGAATGGGCATTGAAAAAGCGCAAACACAAACCTATTTTTATGGTAGATATTGCCGTACCGCGCGATATTGAAGCGGAAGTCAGCGAGCTGGACGACGTTTATTTATACACGGTGGATGATCTTCAATCGGTGATTGAAGAAAATATGAAATCCCGCCAGGAAGCCGCTCAACAGGCTGAGGTAATGATTGCTGAAGAAGTCGAAGCCTTTATGGGCTGGTTGCGCGCCCAGGACAAAATCCAGCTCATAAAAAACTATCGGAAAAAAGTCAGCAAGATCCAGAAAGAGACACTCGAAAAAGCCACCAAACTGTTAAAAAATGGCTCAAGCCCGGAAGAAGCACTCAACTTTCTGGCGCATACACTAAGCAATAAGCTGGCACATGATGCCACCGTTGCCATGAACAAAGCAGCGCATTCTGGCGATCATAAACTGCTTGAAGCTTCCGATAAAATTTTTAATCTTTCCGGGCAAGCAAAACAAACCAGGCAAAAGGACACACAGTGAAACAATCTATTCTTAGCAAACTAGAGATGCTCTCGGATCGTCAGCAAGAATTGGCAGGTCTGCTTGCCGAACCGGAGGTTATGAACGACCAGAACCAGTTTCGCCAGCTTTCGGTAGAATACAGCCAGCTGGAACCCGTCGTCCAGGAATACCAGAAATACCGCCGCGCCATTGCAGATCAGGAAGCTGCGCGCGAAATGCTGAATGATCCTGAAATGAAAGAAATGGCACAGGAAGAGCTGAACGAGCTGGATGCGGCACTTGAAGAGATGAAGCTCACGTTGCAAAAACTTCTGCTGCCCAAAGACCCGCATGACAACAGCAATACCTTTCTTGAAATTCGTGCTGGCACAGGTGGCGATGAAGCGGCTATTTTTGCTGGCGATCTGTTTCGCATGTATTCACGCTATGCCGAGCAAAAAGGCTGGCGCGTTGAAATCATTAGCCAGAACGAGGGCGAGCATGGCGGCTACAAGGAAATTATTGCGCGAGTGCTTGGGCAGGATGTATACGCACGCCTTAAATTTGAATCCGGCGCGCATCGTGTTCAGCGAGTGCCTGAAACCGAATCACAGGGGCGCGTACATACCTCTGCCGCCACCGTAGCCGTTTTGCCTGAACCCGATGAAGTGGAAGCACCCAAAATCAACAGCAATGATCTCAGGATTGATACCTTCAGAGCCTCGGGCGCAGGTGGTCAGCACGTTAATAAAACCGATTCGGCAATACGCATCACACATATTCCTACCGGCATTGTGGTTGAATGTCAGGATCAGCGCTCACAGCACAAAAACAAGGCGCAAGCACTCTCGGTTCTGTCTGCCAGAATCCTCGAAGGACAACGTCAGGAGCAACACGACGAACAGGCGCAAGCACGCAAGTCACTGGTCGGTAGTGGTGATCGTTCGGAACGCATTCGCACCTATAATTTCCCACAGGGACGTGTCACAGATCATCGCATTAACCTCACACTTTACAAGCTGGATGAGGTGATTTCCGGCGCGCTGGATCAGATTATTGACCCCTTGATCAATGAATATCAGGCAGAGCAGCTTTCCGCATTAAGTGAAGAAAACAGCTAATCTTAATCTATTAGCAGCAGTTGGCACGTTAATGACAAACCCATCCCCCCCCTTTTTTACATATTTTAGTATCAAGGGATTATTGACAGAAGCAAGGCAGAAGCTCGCCGACGTTTCCGGTTCCGCAGCTCTGGATGCCGAGTTGTTACTGGCTGAATGCCTTGGTAAAAGCCAGACCTACCTGCATACCTGGCCAGAAAAAAATGTTACCGCAAGGCAAAAAGAATGCTTTCAGAAACTCATACAAAAACGCCTTGAAGATTATCCTGTGGCTTATATTCTTGGTAAAAAAGCCTTTTGGACATTAGACCTGCGGGTCACGACTGATGTGCTTGTGCCGCGCCCCGAAACTGAACTGCTGGTTGAAACAGCGCTGCAAAAGATCAGCAACACAGAAAAACCACAGATTCTGGATTTGGGCACAGGCTCTGGTGCTATTGCCCTCGCCATTGCCAGCGAACGCCCCGATGCGATAGTGTGCGCCTCTGATTCTTCACAAGCTGCACTGAAGATTGCCGAATACAATGCGCGCAAGAACGGGCTGGACGCTCAACTGCGCTTTATACAGTCAAACTGGTTCTCAAACATCAAGCCGCAGAGATTTGATCTTATTGTCTCCAACCCACCATATATTGCCCCGGATGACCCGCATTTACAGGGAAGCATCCGGCATGAACCACAACTTGCACTTACTGCCGCCAACAGCGGCATGGCAGATATTGAACTGATTATTGCAAACGCTCCGGATTTTCTTAAAACAAATGCCTGGATCATTCTCGAACACGGCTATGATCAGGCAAAAAAAACCCAACAACTTTTTTCACAGCATCATTATAAAGAGATTGAAAGTCGCAAAGATTTGAACAATCTACTGCGTATTACGCTTGCCTGCCGCATTTAAGTACCCGCTCAAAATTAATCTAACAATTTAGCCCCTGTTTTCTGATCTTCTTCGTTATTGCTTTGGTCACATAGCCCACTATGCTCCCGTCGCAATGCCTTGAATATCAAAAAACAGGAAACGAAATTTTGTTAAATTAATTTTGCTTGGGTACTTGGTTATCTCAGCTTTCTACACTTTCAATTTGTTCTGCTGTTTGTTCTGCCGTGCTTTGCACGCTATCTGAATCAATCTCTGCAAACTGCTTTATTTCTTTTTGAATCCTGGCGTATGCCTGTTCAATTTTATCCAGGTTCTGTTGTTTTAGCTGTTGTTCCTCTTCAATCTTTTTCAGGCTTGATACTTTAAATGAATGCTCTTCTTCCATTTTCTTTATGCTCTGATCAACAGATAATTGAGCGTTTTCTTTTGCTTTCTTTAGTTCAAGCAGATCTTTATCCAGCTGTGACAGGATTTGATTAAGCTTTTCCTGCCTTTGTTCCAGTTGTTGTATGTCTTTATGTTTTAATTCTTCCACTTCCTTTTTTTGACGCTTAATTTGTTCCTGTCTCAAATTGGCATTTTCTATTTGTTTGCGGTTTGCCTCCAAACTGTCCTGAATATTGTGTAATTCAGTCTTTTTCTGCTGCTTTTTATCCAGCAGTTTTTGAATATCCTGCTTTGCCAGTTCTACCTGCTGCTCCAGTTCCTCAAGTTCCTGCTGGCGTGACTGCTGTTGTTCGTCCAGTTGCTTGATATCAAGAGTAACAAAGCGTTTCTTTTGTTCAAGCTGCTGGATCTGTTCTTCTTCGTGCGCCTTGTCTTCACTTTTCTTTTGATCAAGTTTGTGGCTCACTTGCTCCATTTGCTCAAGCTCTTCGCGCTTGATTTTTAGTTGCTTTAATATCTCGTCCAATTCAAGCTTTCTGCTGTTGATTTCTTCCTGCTTGATTTCTTCCTGACGTTGCTTTTCAGCCTTGAGTTGTTCCTGTTCCTGTTGTTTTAATGACTGATATTGCTTTAGCTGCTGGATTCCCTGTCTGGTTAAACTGGCACGCTCATTAAGCTGTTTGATTTCCAGACGAAGCAATTTTTGCTCAAATTCCAGTTGCTTTAGATCCTGTTTTTTCAGTTGCTTGTATAAATCATTTTTTGGCGTATGAGCAGCTGCCGCCTGGGTGGTGTCTGCCCTGCCTTCTTCTGTCGCCTGGCTAATTTCAGGGGTATTCTTCAGGGGCTTTTCTTCAGACGGGTGAGTTTGTTTATTAGTTTGCACAGAACTATCGGTTTGCACAGAATTAGTAGTTTGCGGCGAGTTAGTTGGCAGTGCTTCGCTGTCTGACGATTCCAGCTCCCTGATTAAATTATCCACTTGTTCATCTGCCATTTTTTCTGCGCGCGCTGGCATATTCTGGAGAATTTCCTTTGCCTTCTGCAACTCTGTTATCAATGCCTGCGAGTGGGATTCCAGCTCAATATAATAATCCTGAAGCTCATCTTGCGTCTTGGGATTATAAATTTTAAGTGTTTCGTGGTAGAGCGTGCTATAGGCAGCATGTGATTTTTCATGCAGGCTAACAACTTCCTTGAACCAGTCGTCATCTTTAAAAACCTGCCCCTCCGAATACAGCCAGATACCCAAATTACATTCAGTATGTGCAACGGGTTCTCTCGCCTGATCCGTATTTTCCCCATCGAGTAACAAGCGACCATGTTCCAGCCAGTTTTCTGATTCTTTTCGAGCCGCTTCTATCGTTTCAATCGCAACTATTTTTTTTTCTTCTGAATTTTTCATTTTGGTCAAATAACCTGAATTATAATTATTAAGATTCTGTCCGGGAATAATGAGCCTGCAACTCATATTCTGGATACGCTTTAATAATTCTATGTCAGTTGCCTGTTATAAGCAAAAGCATTAGATTAGCGGTAGCACAGGATTCAGCCCCCTGCCCTTTGCCCTCTGTCCTCTGTCTTCTGCTACCCATCCCCCCCTGTTTTTAATACTTTTAGCGAAAACAGTTCGGTTATGGGTATATTAGTAAAAAACCAGTTAATAATACTTGCCTTATGCCACAAAAAAACTTAGTCTGGAGGTATGCTTCCACGTATCACAAATTTCAACCAGAACGCAATCGGCTGCGACGCTTGTAGCCTGAATAATATCTGTATTCCCAATGGTCTTTCTGCGTCTGAAATAAAAGAACTGGAGGCGTCCATTGATAAAACAGTGAAAGTCAAAAAGAAAGATGCCATTTTTCGTTCCAACCACCAGATGGAAGGTATCTATGCAGTAAAATCCGGAGCTATAAAAACATCAATTGCCAATAAGGATGGTCAGGAGCAGGTTCTTGAGTTTCACCTGCCAGGTGATATGCTGGGTTTTGATGCGTTCAGTACGGGTTCACACACCTGCGATGCAATCGCGCTTGAAGATACCCTGCTTTGCAAAATTCCGGTCGAAGTGTTTGATAATCTTTGTGAGCGTCTGCCGGGTTTAAGAAAGGAGCTTCGGCATCAGGTTGGCAAGGAAATTGCCCATAATCAACGCCTGCTACTGTCACTGGGACAACAGCAAACGGATGAACGCCTTGCCAATTTCCTCCTGCAAGTTTCCAGTCATTACCAGTCGCGTGGTTTTTCCAATAAGGAGTTTGTGCTTCCCATGTCACGTCAGGATCTTTCAAATTATCTTGGTATGGCGGTAGAAACATTAAGCCGCATCATTTCCCGCATGACGGATGACAATATCATCAAGGTTGAAAGACGCATGGTGATTATTTCCAATATGGACAAGCTGAAATTACTGGCTCACTCAGCCTGTCGGGCTAAAAGTTCTTCATAAACATACCATACCAACCCACCCCCCCTGTTTTACTATATTTTCTTTGCTTTAGGGCTTTTTCTTAGTAGCATTGATTAAAAACGTGGTATGACTCAAATCTGTGTTTTACAGCTCGGCTTCGTTAAATTACGCTGCTCTAATCCAGACCGCGCATTGAGTCAATCAACAGGTTTAAACCACTACCAAAAGTATATCCAGACAAACTATTCACTATGAAAAAAAATATTCAAAATTCAGCTTTTCCAGAAAATGTTAAATCGCTTCAAGAACAGGTACGCATTGTCGGTCACTTGCTAGGAGAGGTGCTCAGGGAACAGGAGGGCGAAGAGGTCTTTGCTGCGGTTGAGCATTTACGCAGTGGCTATATTTCACTGCGGCATGAAGATGATGATAACAAGCGCCAGCAGCTCATGGCTTATATTGAAACACTGGACAGGCATAAATTAAAACAGGTAACACGCGCCTTTAATGTGTTTTATGTGTTATCCAATATTGTTGAAGAAGATTTTCTGCATCGTGAACGCCGTAAACTCTATCGCAGTGGGCATGACTACCTGTGGAAAGGCTCATTTTTAGGCACGGTGAAAAAACTAAAGGAGGAAGGCATGTCAGCCGCAGACATGCAAAAAATCATTAACGAGCTGCGTTATACGCCCGTATTCACCGCGCACCCGACAGAAGCTCGGCGACGCACCATGATGACACTGCAACGCCGTATTTTTCTGGTTATTGACCAGTTAAATGATTGTGAGCTAAACGATGAGGAACGCGGCTCCATAATGCACCAGCTCAAGGCACACATTCAGTTGCTTTGGCGAACCAGCGAAGTCAGGCACAGCAAGCCTTCAGTGGAAGATGAGGTAAAATACGGTCTGTTTTATTTTCATGCCAGCCTGTTTGAAGCGATCCCTATGGTTTACCGCTATTTTGAACGCGCCAGCCGCAAGGTTTACGGACGCAAGCAAATTGAAATACCGTCACTTCTTAAATTTGGCTCATGGATTGGTGGTGATCGTGATGGCAACCCTTTTGTTACGCCTGATGTCACGCGCAATGCAATCCGCCTGCACATGCAGGAAGCATTGCAGGAATATCACAGGCGCATCATTAATTTGCGCAGTGTCCTCTCGCATGACCTTGATTTTATTACCCCTGATCAGGCGTTTACAGAGTCTCTTGAGCGTGATGAAAAAGAGCTGGGCAAACTTGCATTTAAAAAAAAGCCGGGACTCTTTTCTACAGAACCCTATCGGCGCAAGTTGCAGTTTATTGCTTTTCGCCTGAATGCCAATCTCAAATATGTGCAGTCACGCATTAAGGGAAAATATGCCCCCAGAGCAATCGGTGCCTACCAAACAATTACAGATTTTCTAAATGATTTATACCTGATTCGTGAATCCTTAATCAGCCATAATGATGAGAATATCGCAAAACATGAACTCAAGGATTTGATTCGTCTCGCTGAAACCTGTGGCTTTTCTTTATACGAGCTTGACATCAGACAGGAATCAACGGTTCACACCGACACCGTCAATGAGGTTTTAAAGCAGTTTCTTCCAGAGCTGGATTATTTTGCGCTTGCCGAACAGGAAAAACTGGAATTGCTCTCAAGCCTGATTCAGAGAAGAAATCTGCCCAGCCCAAACCCGGAGTCACTCTCGGCAAAATCGCTGGAGACACTCGAATTATTTCACACCATGCTGCAAATGCGTGAGGAAACCGGCGACCAGATCTTTGGCACCTATGTAATCTCGATGACACATGCCGCCAGCCATGTGATGGAAGTCATGTTTCTGGCTCGCCTTGCCGGACTTGTCGGGATTAAGGAAGACGAGGAGGTATTCTGTAATATCCAGATCTCTCCCCTGTTTGAAACCATTGAAGACCTCCAGCACATTAGCGAAGTGCTTGGTAATCTCTTTGAAAATGAACAGTATATGAGGCTACTCAAGGCTTCTGGCAATCTGCAAGAGGTGATGCTGGGCTATTCTGATTCGTGTAAAGATGGCGGCATCCTGGCTTCACAATGGAATTTGTATAACGCACAGCGGCAGGTAACTGATCTTACAGAAAAATATGGCGTAAAATGTCGCATGTTCCACGGTCGTGGCGGCACCATTGGTCGCGGCGGTGGACCTACCCATGAAGCCATAATTTCACAACCACCAGATACCGTTAACGGACAAATCAAGTTTACCGAACAGGGTGAAGTTCTTTCAAACAAATACAGCAACGTGGAAACTGCGGTGTATGAATTAAGCGTTGGTATTACGGGACTATTGAAAGCAAGTCAGTCGATTGTGAAAAAGCAGGGACAATATTCCAGGGCTTATCATACGGCAATGGAAAAAATCGCACGCGCCGGCGAAGACAGCTACCGTGACCTGACAGACAGAACCGCAAAGTTTCAGGACTATTTCTACGAAAATACGCCGGTCATAGAAATCGGACAGCTCAATATAGGTTCACGTCCTTCACATCGAAAAGTGGATCGCTCCAAGGCATCCATTCGTGCAATACCCTGGGTTTTTGGCTGGGCGCAAGCCAGACATACCCTGCCCGCCTGGTACGGGATTGGTTCAGCACTGCAAAAAATACGCCAACAACAGGGTGATGAACTGTTAAGAGAGATGTACCAGCAATGGCCATTTTTCAGATCATTATTAAGCAATGTGCAAATGGCATTATTTAAGGCACAGATGGATATTGCCAAAGAATATGCAGGGCTTTGGAATGAGCATGAAACATCCATGAGTATCTATAAAAAAATAGCGGATGAATATTACCGCACAGCCAGGGAAGTACTGAATGTCGCACAAATTGATTCATTAATGGCAGAAACACCGTTATTACAATACTCACTGCTACGCCGTGAACCTTATCTTGATCCACTCAATCACATCCAGATCACCGTGTTACGTCGTCATCGTGAGTATCTTGCCAAAAACGGGGAAGAGTCCCCCTGGCTTGATGAATTGCTGCTGACTATTAATGCGATTGCAGCAGGAATGCGTAATACGGGCTAATCTTGTCCCGTATTCCGCGGGGCTTCATGCGGGCTACGTTGGCTGCCCTCTGCCCTCTGTCCTCTGTCCTCTGTCCTCAGAAACACCCATCCCCCCTGTTTTTTATATATTTTTAAACAATAAAAGCCACTGAAATCAGTGGCTTTTATTGTTTATGCGGGAGAGAGCTGAGAGTTATAAAATTATTTCTTGTGTGGATCTATAACTGCATCAGCAAGTGATACTGGTAGTATTTTAAATATTTTCATGGCAAAAATAACCATCGCTATTGCAAGTGCAAATCCACCAATTCCAAGCAGGAACTCGGGCATGGTTGCGCTGTAATCATTGATCACTCCATCATAAAAGCTGCTGGAAACTTCCGCATTAGGGAAAAGTACCAGCGGATAAGACTGACCACCAATAAGAATCACATAAATCTGAATCATGCCACCAATCACAGCAAGAAGCGCGGCAGCAACCAGTGCGGTGCGATTATTCGCTAATTTTTTGCACCAGATAAGAAACAGCGGAATTAAACTGCCCAGAAGAATCTGTCCATACCAGAAAAGGTGTGAAATCTTTCCACCACCTGCCAATACAAAGGCTTCTACGCCATGATGCTCGGTTGCATACAAATTTGCCAAATGACGAACCAGTTCAAAGAAAAGAGTCAATGAAATGAAAATAGCCAGGGTATAGCGTAGTCTGTTCAGAATTGAATCACCCAATTCACGACCGGTTAGCTTGAATGTCGCCATAATCAAGAGCGTATAGATGGCTGTACCAAAGACATACGAGGCAATAATAAACAGTGGTGCCAGGATTGCAGCATCATAATATTGACGTGCGACCAAAAAGCCGAAGATTGAGCCTGTACCCATGGTTAGTATAAAACGCCATGCCATATTTGCGTAGCCAACTGGCTTGTAAAAAGATTTGGCAATTTTGCTGCGATCCATCATCGCCCACAGATAAGCAACCAGGATAGCGATAAAGCCGGAGTAAAGGATCATGTTCCAGGCAAAAATGGACTTGAAATTAAGATGACCCTTTGCCATTTCAATGACATGTCCCATATCGCCGAGATCCAGCAATAAGACCACTAATCCGCCCACCAGCAGGGAAGCCGCCAAAATAGCTGACAAGCGCCCCAGGGGTTGGTAGATGGTCTTGCCAAAAACGGTTCCGATGGTGGCAATATTCGCTGCGCCAGAGGCTGCTACAATTAAAAAGATAGCGAAAACGTGTGGCATTCCCCAAACGATTTGATTGTTCATGCCTGTAACATAATGACCATGGTGATGCATATAGGTAAATGCCCATAAACCGAGCAAAATCAATCCACCGAAAGCACCTAAAATACCCCAGTAGCCTATGCCATTATTTTTTACTTCACTAAAAACTGCTTTTGTAGCCATGCTTATAACTTCCTATATGCCCCAATACCGAACGCCAGTATTTAAACCTAGATCAGCACGAATTTGCGTACCACCATATTGTTTCAACACTTTACTAATTTTGCTTTCAGGGTCATTCAAATCACCAAACAGTAAAGCTTCAGGAGCAGCGTCAACACATGCAGGGTTCAAGCCTGCATCCACACGGTTTACACACATATTACAGGATTCAACCGTGCCTTTTCCGCGTGGTGTATCCCACTTTTGGTCAAGCAGTGTTTCATGCACAAAACTACGCGCCTTGTAAGGACACGCCATCATGCAATAGCGACAACCAATGCAAACGTGACGATTCACCAAAACGATGCCATCCGCGCGTTTCATGGATGCACCAGTAGGACAGACGTCCACACAGGGGGGAGTTTCACAGTGCTGACACATCACCGGCAAACTAAATTCATGTCCGGTTAGTTTTTCTTTAACTGTAACCTTGCGAATCCATTGCGCTTTTTGTTGCTCGTTTGAATGTTCTTCTTCACCCCAGCCATGCTCTTTCTTGCAAGCTTCAACGCAAGCGTCGCCGCCATCAGTCAGCTTGTTGACATCAATCAGCATGCCCCAGCGTACTTTGGAGCTTACTGGCTGATCCGCTGGCTTTGCCTGAACCTCACGCAAGAAAACACCCGGTGCAATAGTGACGCTAGCAGCAGTGGCAGAAATTGCACCAATACCACCCAGAAACTTGCGTCGATAAGAATCAATGTTACTCACTTACTGTTTCTCCTTGTGTATTGCCATCTACTGATAAGGTTTGCTTATTGGCAGTTAAGGTGTCTGATTGTTTTGAAATTGAAGCGTGTAGTGTTTCAAGTGATTTATCAACTTCTCCAGGGCTTAAACTATTCTCCGCTGTGCCCGCATTCTCATCAACTGGATGATCAACGTGACACTGAAAACAATCAGGTTGTGCCGCAACATACTGGTGGCATGTCGCGCAAAAATGTTCAGGATCAGTATGTCTGAGCACCTTGCCATTATAGGACTTGGGTACATGACATTTGATACATGCCTTGAGGCTATTATCTTCAGTGCGAATACCACGGATCATGGTCTCATCACGCTTATGCCTTAGAAGATCCTTGTGATCTTTACGCATTAAAGCGATATGGTCATCACGTTGTTGCTCTGTTTCAAATTGAGTAACCGCTTTCATCAGTTTCGGCTGCTCATTTTTACATGAACTCAGCCCTGCGGTTATCAACAAAACCAGAGAAAGAAGATAAACCTTTTTCGATAATAGTCTAAACATAGTTTTTCCTGATTATATAAACTGGAGTCAGACAGGAAATCCGACTCCGTTATATCAAAACACCTGCAAGGATCGTATTAAGCACCCAGACCCATTTCAATATAACCTGTTGGACAAACATCAGCACAAATATGACAGCCTATACACCTGGCATAATCTGTATCAACATAACGACCTGTTGTTGACTGATCTTTCTTAACACGATAAACAGCATCTTGTGGACAGTAGATAACGCAGTTATCACACTCAAAACAAAGACCACAACTCATGCAACGCTCTGCTTCAGCAATAACATCTTCTTCGTCAAGTGGGTTCATGCGCTCGGTAAAGTGACCTAATACCTCATCTTTGCCGGGCACATCTTCAGTTCGCTTGTGACGTTCAACTTTCTCAAAGTGACCCAGGAATAATTCGCTCGAAGATATGATTTCATGCTCGGAACGATCGTCATAGTTATGCACCGCATAATTATCACTGTCTGTGCCGCGTAAATCTGGCTCTTTACCTTCTTCAAAACTAACTGGTGCAAGCTCAAACTCTTTGAGTTTATCCAGCAAATCAAAGTGATGCTTGTCAACTTTAGGACGCTTATCAAGCTTCTCTTCTTTATTGGTTAAATAATGGTTAATGGTTTCAGCCGCAATTGAAGCCTGACCAATAGCAGTTGTTAACAGATGTGGACGCACAATATCACCAGCAACAAAGTGACCTTCTTTGCCTGGCACCTGATAGAAGTTATCGGCATCAATCGCATTGCGATCATTTCCAATCTCTTCAACACCTTCCAGATCACCATACTGACCGATTGCAGAAACGATCAAATCAGCTTCGATAAGTGTTTCCTTGCCACCTTCTACCGGCTTGGGCATATTGCCTTCCATAACTGCTTCGACAACTTTCAAGCCGATGGCACGACCATTTTCATCCACCACAATTTCTGAAGGCATAACTTCAGTTAAAATCGTAACACCCTCAACCAGAGCATCCTGAACTTCGTGCTCGGCAGCAGTCATCTGATCCAGTGGGAAGAGTGAGGTAAGGGTTACTTCACAAGGCACTTTATTTTCTGGCTCGGCATCATGTTTAATTTTGCCTGTGGCAGAATCTTCCGGATTTTCCGAATAGTCTGGCAGGGTACCAATACGACGAGACACTGATACCACGTCAATAGAGGTATCACCACCACCCACACAAACAACTTTTGGTGCGGTGTATTTCATATTGCCAAGGTTAAATGCCTCAAGGAATTCTACTGCGGTCACGGCATTGGGAACGTCATCCCAGTTATCGACAAACAAACCACGACCTTTTTTACAACCTAGTGCCCAAAGAATGGCATCATATTCTTTTTCAAGATCCTCGACAGCAACGTCTTTACCAACGCGTGTGCCCAGTTTTACTTCAACACCGTCCATATTGGTAATACGTTCAATTTCTGCATCCATCTTGTCGCGCGGTACACGATAACCAGGAATACCATAGCGAGCCATTCCACCTAGTTGTTCATGGTCATCAAATATTGTTGACGCATGTCCCATTTTACGCAGCTGGTAAGCAGCAGACAGACCTGCAACACCACCGCCAACAATGGCTACTTTCTTTCCTGATAACGGCGCTGAATCATCAAAGCCCAAACCTGCTTCGATTGCTGAATCACCAATGTATTGTTCAACAGAGTTGATACCTACAAAGTCATCTACATCGTTGCGGTTACAACCGTCCTGGCAGGGCGCAGGACAAACACGTCCCATCATGGAAGGGAACGGGTTAGCAGTTGTGGAACGACGAAATGCGTACTCCTGCATACTCATTTCACCTGCTGGCTTTTCTATGCCGCGAATAATTTGCAACCAACCCCGAATATCCTCGCCAGATGGACAGCTACCCTGACAGGGTGGTGTTTTCTGGATATAGGTAGGACACTTGTAAGAAGTATCCTGACGGAAAATAGCATCTTCCATGCTATCCCATTTGTTATCCCCATCTTCAAAACGTCTGAACGTCAGGCCGTTAGCTAATGATTTATCATCAGGTGAAGTTGCCATGCTTATTCTCCTTATTGCAATCCTAACGGATTGGAAAATTATCTATTAAATTACTTAATCTATACTTTAATAATCAGATGCCATCAAAACAATCAGGCATCAGGGTTGTTTTCTTGCGCTGCCTTTTCAGCTGCAGCCTTTTCTCTTGCTTCTTTTGCTGCCAAACGCTCAGCTTCTTCAGCTGCTTCTTTTGCTTCAATCTCTTCTTCTGTGAGTTGACCGGTCAAAATAAGGGCATTACTCACCAGCTGGTGAACACTGACTATTTGATCCATGGTAAAACCATAATACGGAATAACTTTGGTAAACTGTGATTTACAGATGGCACATATCGCCGCCATGTGAGTTACACCGTAATGTTCTGTCACATGTTTTAAAGCTTCCATTCGGGGCAGTGCGCCCTTGACCCTGACTTCCATAAGATCATCTGTCAGGATTCCGCCGCCACCGCCACAGCAGAAAGTCTCGTCATAAATGGTTTCAGCCGGCATATCAACATAATTATTACAAACCGCCTTGATAACATTTCGCGGAATTTCAAACTGCCCACCTGGTTTATTACCCATGCGCGAACCACGAGCAATATTACAGGAATCATGGAAAGTGACTGTCATGTCATCATTCAGTGATTTATCAATATTTAACTTTCCGGCAGCCAGAGCTGGTTCGGTAATTTCCAGAACATGTTGTGGAACCGGATAATTCTGGTCAAGAAAATCAAACGGTCCTGCCAGTGTATTCAGGAAGCTGTATGCAACACGCCAGGCATGTCCACACTCGCCAAAGACAATACGCTTTACTCCAAGATCAAGTGCAGCCTGACGAATACGCAATGATAATCTGCGCATATTCTCATAACTACCGATGAACATACCGAAGTTTGCACCTTCAGAAGCGTAAGAACTTAGTGTCCAGTCAAGACCCAACTCGTGGAATACCTTAGCATAGCCCATCAAGCCATCAACATGAGGTTCTGCAAAGAAGTCCGCTGAAGGTGTAACCAGAAGAATATCCGAGCCTTTTTTATCCAGTGGCAATTTAACTTCTACGCCAGTATCATCGTATATATCTTCTTCAAGACCCTCGAGTGTATCCGCCAGCGCTCCCCCTGGCAAACCAAGATTATTACCAATCTTGTGTACCTTGCCCATAATCTCGGTACAGTACTTTTGACCCATACCGATATGATCAAGAATTTCGCGCGCAGCCATTGAAATTTCTGCTGTATCTATGCCGTAAGGGCAGAAAACAGAACAACGACGACATTGTGAACACTGGTGATAATAGTTATACCAGTCTTTTACAACATCTTCGGTTAATTCAGCAGCACCTACAAACTCTGGTTTACCAATTTTTGCAAAAAACTTGCCGGCAAAGGTAAAGTAGTAACGATAGACTTTTCTTAGCAGGTCTTGCCTTGCAACAGGCATATTTTTGGGGTCTTTAGTGCCAATAAAGTAATGACATTTATCAGTACAGGAACCACACTTGACACAAATATCCAGATAAACCTGAAGAGAACGATAACGACTTTTCAAGTCAGCCATTTTGTCCAGGGCTCGTTCTTTCCAGTTTTCTACCAGGGTGTCTGCATCACCATAATGATCGACACTCTCCGGCATCGTAAAATCAGTAGGAAAATGCAAAAACTCCTGGAATTCCTGTTTTGAAATCCACGGTCCGGAGCTTTTCATTGCATCCGGCACTATCTTTGGCACATCTACAATGCCATCTTCACCAGTAACTTCAGGTATTTCGTAATCAGCCATTGTATTCGTCCTTAATCCAGTTCATCCAGATACAATTTGCCCTGCTTTTCAAGCTTGGCAGCCCAGGGAGCCAGGTGACGCTTCTCACGTGGATTATCAACTTGATTTCGCGTTGGACTAAAGAATATACCTGGCGCATGTAATAACTTGCTGATAGGAAATATAAACATCAGCAACAACACTAAAGTAAGATGAACAAGTAATGGAAAATCACCTGGCAGGGGCTGCCAGTTAAAGTGAATCAAACCTCTGAAAAATGCCTTGACCATTACAATATCGGTATGAGAAACAAATTGCATCATCAAGCCCGAGAAA
>Ga0256832_1000983_pt1 | contig 19049 bp, 20 predicted proteins | sample 134614metaG_FD_190534 | JGI IMG/M metagenome (GOLD analysis project Ga0256832, IMG submission 190534) | Hydrothermal vent microbial communities from Lau Basin, Pacific Ocean - 134-614 | ecosystem: Environmental > Aquatic > Marine > Hydrothermal vents | place: Pacific Ocean: Lau Basin | collected...
ACTAAATTTCCCCCGAACTCAATCAAAATTTTTTACCAATCTTTAAAATATTTCTTTAAACATTTTTCTTTTTAAGGAGATTCCTTTGGAAAATTTACATATGCCAGCAGAATGGGAAAAACATATCGGGACGTGGGTTACTTACCCACATGAAAAAACTACTTTCTTTGAGTATTTGGAGCAGGCACGGGATATTTTCGTTCAGATGGTCAAAATAATATCAGAAGGTGAAACTGTCCATATAAATGTTAACGATAATCAGATGAAAAAAGATCTTCAAAACAGATTAAAAAAGTTCGATGTTAACCTTAAGAATACAGTTATACACATATTCCCAACAAACGATTCATGGTGTAGAGATTATGGGGCTATTTTTGTAAAAAAGACGAATAATAAACTGGTAGCCACAGATTGGGAGTTTAATGCATGGGGTGGTAAATATCCGTATGAACTGGATAACCAGATTGCTAAAAAAATGGCAGAGTATTTAAACGTAGAATATCTGAAAGTTGATATGGTGTTGGAAGGTGGCTCTATTGATACAAACGGTGATGGTATTTTTCTGACAACAGAAAGTTGTCTTCTAAATCCAAATAGAAACCCAGACAAGACAAAAGAAGAAATAGAAGAGTATCTATCTAAATACTTAGGAGCTGAAAAGGTTTTATGGTTAAAAGAGGGGATAGTCGGTGATGATACAGATGGGCATATTGACGACATTACAAGGTTTGTTGGGAAAAATAAAATTATAACTGCATTAGAAACTAATCCTGACGACGAAAATTATCAGATTTTAAAAGAAAATTTTGAGCGTTTGAAAAGTTTTAAAAACAAAGAAGGAAAACCTTTTGAGATAATAACTCTGCCTATGCCTGAACCGAGATATTATAAAGGAGAAAGACTTCCTGCCAGTTATGCTAATTTTTATATTTCTAGTAGTGCCGTAATTGTTCCTATATATAACTGTCCTCAGGATCAGGAAGCTTTAGATGTTTTGCAATCTGTTTTTAAAGATAGAAAAGTAATCGGACTTGATGCAAATCCTATTATTGTAGGCTTAGGAGCTTTTCACTGCTTAACACAACAGATTCCAGAAGGAGAAATATGATGTTTATGAAGTATTTAAATGAAACAGATATTGGAAAAGCGATAGATAAATTAATAAAATCAATGAAAACCATCGGCTTTGAACCTGTTTTAGAACACGATTTCAGCCAACAACTGATAAAACAAGGAAAAATGCCTAAAATCCAGTGCTCGGTAGTTCAGTTTAAAACGAATTTTAAAGGTAATGAGGTAGTTATAAATATAAGCCTCGTTAAAGAGAATGACAAAATATTAATAACATTGCCAAATCTCTCAAGGAATTTAAAAATGATTCTAAAAGATAAAAATGTTACGGAAGACGAGCTAAAAATATTAGAAGAAAAGATTAAACAAACAATAAAGAAGTTGAACTAAATAAGTTTTAAAATAAATTAAATTGTTAAAAATTTTTATATATAAAGAGAGGACAGATGGAAGTAAATAAATCAAAATTAAAACCACAAATATCCTGTGCCTGTGATACTCCAATTGATGCAAATGCAGAGTGCTATCAATGTGGAATTCCTATAACAGGAAAACCATTAAAATTTGAGGTAGAAGGACAGCAAAGGGATTTTTGCTGTTTCGGTTGTTATCTTATAAACAAAGTTACAGGATTAAGAGGTGAAGAAGGGACTGCCCAGGCATTCTTAGGTAAATTCGGGATAGGATACTTTTTAGCAATGCTTGTGTTCATGCTAAGCACATATTTGTATGGGGCACATTTTACACCTGATGATAAAGAAGCTCAGATTTTTACGGGATTTGTAAAATATATCATACTTATACTGGCTACACCTGTAATGATAATTTTAGGTTTCCCAATATTAAGAAACTCTTTCTCAAAAGGGAACTGGCTAAACTTTAATACAGATACCCTTATAGCAATAGGTGCTTTTTCTGCGTACTTTCTTTCAGTTTACTCGGTATTAACAGGAAAAAGTGCTATTTACTTTGAAACAGCAACAATGATACTGGTTCTGGTTACATTCGGAAGATATTTAGAAACATCTTCAAGAGTTAAAGCCTCTAACTTTATGAAAGAGTTAATGAAATTATCACCTGAAACTGCAATAGTGATTAGAGATGGCAAAGAAATGGAAATTCCTAAAGAAGAGATTAAGGTAGGAGATATTATAAAAATTCTTCCTGGTTCAAAAATACCGGCAGACGGCATAGTCATAGAAGGTCAAGGACATGTTGATGAGTCAATGTTAACAGGAGAAACAAAACCTGTTTTAAAGAAGGTCGGTTCTGAACTTTTTTCAGGAACAACAAATATAGACGGAAGTTTTAAAATCAAAGTTAATAAACCAGAAAAAGACTGGACATTAAATAGATTTATTCAGATTATGAAAGAAATCAGAAACTCAAAAGCCCCTATTAATAGAATCACAGATACAATTGCGGCATATTTTATCCCGGTAGTGATAACACTTGCAATAGGAACGTTTATTTACTGGTATAAAGAAGCTGGATTTGAGAAAGCTCTAATAACATCAATGTCTGTTTTACTTATCTCATGTCCATGTGCATTTAGTATCGGTGCTCCTCTTGCCTTATGGATAGGATTAGGACAGGCAATGAAAGAAGGAATAATAATAAAAGGAGCAGACGTTTTAGAAAAATTATCCTCTGTTAAAACCATATTTTTTGACAAAACTGGAACAATCACAGAAAAATTTATGGTTGTATCAAAAACAAAGTTTTTAAAAGAAGATGGTTTGTGCTATGCCTGTTCACTGGAAAAACATTCTGAACATCCCATAGCAAAAAGCTTTATTTTTTACTGCCAATCAGAATGCCCTGAAGATCATAAAGTAGAGAATTTTAAAGCTTTATTTGGATTGGGTGTGGAAGGAGAGATAGAAGGAAAAAAAGTGTATGTTGGAAACAAAAATTTGATGAAAAAGATAAATGCCAACATTCCAGATGAAATATTAAAAGAAGAAAAAGAAGCAGAAGAAAATGGAGAAATACCTGTATTTGTGGCAGAAGAAAACAAAGTTATAGGAATCATAAGATTCGCCCAAAAAATAAAAGAGGAAGCTCCGCTGGTGATGAAAGCATTAAAAAAATTAAAAATAAAAGTAGGTGTTTTAACTGGTGATACACCTTACTTTGCAAAAGTTCTTAAACAAAAGTTGGGAATAGACAACATAAAAGCAGAGTTAATGCCTGAAGAAAAATTGAAAATCATAGAAGAAGAAAAGAAAAAATCAAAAACAGTGGCAATGGTAGGTGATGGATTAAACGATGCACCTGCACTGGCAAAAGCTGATATTGGAATAGCTATGGGCTGTGGAACTGATCTAACAAGGGAATCAGCAAATATAAGTCTTTTAAGTGATGATTTAAGAAAAATTCCATTAATGATGCTTCTTGCAAGAAAAGTAAAAAAAGTTATATATACCAATATTTTTTGGGCTACAATATATAATATAATTGGGATAGGGATAGCTATAACAGGACATTTAAATCCAATTTTTGCAGCATTGGCAATGGTTTTAAGTAGTGCTTTTGTTATAGCTAACTCAGTAAGAGTACAAAACTGGTAAGGGGAAAGCTTTGAAATTTTTAGTTATTGGAAAAAATGGACAATTAGGAAAAGAGTTTGTAAAAAATTTAACAGATGACAAGAAAGATTTTGTAGCTTTAGGTCATAAAGAATTAGATATTACTAATCTTTCTTCAGTTTTAGAAGTTGTAAACAATATTAAACCTTCCGTCATTATAAATTGCTCAGCATATAATCTCGTTGATAATGCAGAACAAGATTATCCAACTGCCATGAAAGTAAATGCATTAGGTGTAAGGAACTTAGGATTTGGTGCAAAAAAAGTTGGTGCTAAAGTTGTTCATTATGGAACTGATTATGTTTTTGATGGAAAAAAGGAAGGTTTGTATACGGAAGATGATCAACCAAACCCTTTAAATGAATATGGAAAAAGTAAATATTTAGGTGAGTTGTTTTTAAAAGAAGAGTTAGAAAACCATCTTTTATTTAGAGTCAGCTGGGTTTATGGCGAAGGGAAGCAAAACTTTATCTACAAACTTCAGCAATGGGCAAAAAATAATGACTATCTTAAAATAGCATATGATGAAATTTCAGTTCCAACTTCTACAAAAACAATTGTTGAAGTAACGTTTAGAGCTTTAGAGAATGATTTAAAAGGTTTATTTCATTTAACAAATTCAGGATATGCCTCAAGATATGAATGGGCAAAAGAAATTTTTAATATTTTAAACATAAATAAATTCATTTATCCCGTTTCATCAGAAATATTTAATTTACCGGCAAAAAGACCAAAATTTTCAGCAATGGATAATTCAAAAATATCTAAAATTTTAGGATTAGAAATGAAAATGTGGTATGAGGCGTTAAGGGAAAGTTTAACAGCATAGTTTATCAACATAAACTATATAGATTTAAGATAAAATTTAGGCGTAGTTGTTCTTATTTAAACTCAAAATTTATATCTGCATCTTTTAAGAGAGGGAGATTTTTATCTTTTTCTGAGATAATTGGATTTTCTACCTGCCAGTCAATTCCTATCTCTGGATCGTTCCATAGGATCCCTCTGTCATGTTCGGGAGAATATTCATCTGTTGTTTTATACAAGACTTCAGCTTCTTCAGACAAGACAGCAAATCCATGTGCAAATCCAACAGGAACATAAAGCATATGCTTGTTTTCTTCTGATAAGATTGCAGAAACCCATTTACCAAATGTAGGACTTCCCTTTCTTATATCTACTGCAACATCAAGAATTTTTCCTTTTATACATCTAACCAATTTCCCCTGTGCTTTCGGATTTTTCTGATAATGAAGACCTCTTAATACTCCGTACGTTGATTTTGAATGGTTATCCTGCACAAACTCAACATCAATACCATTTTTTCTAAATTCAGAATATTTATAGGTTTCCATAAAAAAACCTCTTTCATCTTCAAAAACCTTTGGAATAACAAGTATTACATCTGCTATCTCTAATTGTTTAAACTCAAACGGCATTTTTTCAACCTCAAATTAATTTTATACAGTAAAATTATACATTATTAGTTTCTGAATGAAGGATAATATTAAATGAAAAAAATTTTCTTTCTTTTTATATTTATTTTTTTGATACTAACAGGAATAGGTCTGACATATTTTCTTAATAAAAAAGAGATTAAGACCTACACAGTTTCTAAAAAAGAGATAATTCAGGCTGTTTATTCATCAGGGAGAATTGAAGCTAAAAATCAAGTAGATATAAAGTCTGAAGTTTCTGGATACGTGCAGAAACTGTATATAAAGGAAAATCAAGAACTAAAACAAGGGCAGGTTGTAGCAAAAATTAAAAACGAAATTTTACCTGTTCAAATAAATGAAATTCAAAAACAAATAGAAAGAACTATTCAAAAATTAAAACAGGATTCAGATTTTAGAAAGCAGTTTTTAGACAAAATTAAAATAGAAGAATTAAACTTATCAACAATTCAAAAAGTTTATGAAAGAAGAAAACAGCTTTTTGAAAATAAACAGATCTCTGAAGAAGACTTTGAAAAAGTAAAAAATCAGTTAGAAATACAAAAATCAAAAATTAATCTTATAAAAAATCAGTATCAAGAAACAATAAAAGATCTAGAAAACCAGCTAAAAATACTAAAAGACAAAAAAGATCAGCTAATAAGAAACTTAGAAAAATATACGGTAAAATCACCTATAAACGGAACAGTTTTGAAAGTTTTTGTGAAAAAAGGCGATTATCTAAACAGTATGACTTCAAAAAATAGAATTGCTTCTGTAGGAAATTTAAAAAATTTAGAAACAAAACTTTTTGTTGATGAAGAATACATTCCACTCGTTAGAAAAGGTCAAAAAGTTTTAATATCTCTTGATGCTTTTCCTGATAAGAATTTTGAAGGAAAAATTACTGAAATTACACAAAAATCAGACCCAACCACAAGAACAGTTGAAGTGATCGCAGATGTTAAATATCCATTCAATCTGCCATCAGAAATAACAATTGAAGCAAACATTATTGTAAATAAAAAAGAAAGTCTGGTTATTCCTGCATACGCTGTTCAAAACGGCATTGTTAAAGTTTTAGAAGGAAAAAAGATAGTTGAAAAACAGATAAGAACAGGAATAAAAAATAACGGCTACATTGAAGTTTTAGAAGGACTGAAAGAAGGAGATAAGGTTATCCTTCCATGAATTCGGATTTATACATTTCTTTAAAACTTATCTTTGAAAGAAAAAGACAGACAATCATAACATTATTAGGTGTTTCCATTGGCGTTGCTGCATTTATAATAATGACATCTTTAATGAAAGGTTTTCAAAAATACTTTATAGAGCAGGCTCTAAATATCAATGGACATATAACCTTAAAAGTTGAAGAAAACTATGATGACTTAAGAATTTTAAAGAAAAAGTATGATCTTAAAGATCACCTTTTTGATGTGTTAGGCTCTAAACCAAAAGAAAAAAAATACAAAATAAACAATTTTAAAGAAATAATAAGAAGATATTCTAAAAATCCAGAAATAATCGGCATATCGCCTCATCTCATAGGAACTGGAATATTGATATATGGAACAAAAGAAAAAAACTGTTCTCTTATCGGAATATTCCCAGAACTTGAGGAAAAAACCATAAACATAGGAAAATATACACAAAACAAAAATCTTAATCAGCTGTCAACGAACAAAAACAACATAATTATTGGAATAAAGCTTGCTCAGGATTTAGGAATAGATAAAATTGGAAAAAAAGTTTCGATAGTTTCCCCTTCTGGCGGTGTTTATATTTTAAAAGTTGCAGATTTTTTGGAAACCGGGATAACAGAGATTGATAAAACAAGAATCTATATGCATGTTAAAAAACTTCAAACAATTTTAAATAAACCAGATCAGGTAAATGAAATAATTTTCAAAATCAGACATCCAGAAAAAGCTCCACAGGTGGCAAAATTTATATCACTTGATACAGGATACAAAGCAGAAAGCTGGCAGGAAGCTTTTAAAAACTTTTTATCACTTTTCAAAATGCAAAACTATATAACATATGCGATAGTGTTTGCAGTTTTAGTTGTATCAGCATTTGGAATTTTTAATATTATTATGATGACAGTTTTAGAAAAGAAAAAAGATATAGCAATCTTAAAGGCAATAGGATACAACAATAAGGACATTGTTATAATTTTTATATCACAGGGCTTGATAATCGGATTTATAGGTGGAATATTAGGAAATATCATAGCTTATGGACTTTTAGAATGGATGGCATCTTTAAAATTCCATCTTGAAGGATTGGTCACCGCCAAAGGTTTCATTTTAGACAGAGATATACGCTATCATATTTTTGGGTTTATATTTGCGTTTGTATTTTCTATTATTTCTGCTTTTTATCCATCACATAAAGCATCTAAGCTTTACCCAGTGGATATATTCAGAAGCGGTGGTTAACCTTTATATATGATCCATATAACAAACATTAAAGTTAAAACCTGTAAAAATATTATCCCTATTAAAAGTGGAACACTGGTGCTACTACAATGTTCTTCTAAATGTTCTAATTTGATTGCTTCTTTTTGAAGATTTTCTAATTTTTTGTTAAGTATTTCAACTTCTTTTTTAAGTTCATTCAATTCGTTCTTTTCCATTTTAAATCCCCTCCAGTTTTTAAAATTTAAAAGCCCTCTTTCGAGGGCCCTGAGATTAGTTCCTTTTATTTTTTTCTAAAATTTTCTTTCTAATTCTTATTGCGTCAGGTGTAACTTCAACAAGTTCATCATCATTTATCCATTCCATAGCTTTTTCAAAGTCCATTTTTCTCGGTGGAGTTATTTTGATTGCATCATCTGCCGCTGCTGCCCTAACGTTTGTAAGTTTTTTACCTTTTGTTATATTAACATCTAAGTCGTTATCCCTGTTATGTTCTCCAATTACCATTCCTTCGTAAACTTCTGTTCCAGGCTCGATAAAGAAAACACCTCTATCCTGAAGTCCGAAAATTGCATAGGCTGTTGCAACCCCTTTTCTATCTGCAACAATTGCACCGTTTAATCTCGTTCTTATTTCACCGTGCCATTCTTCCCATCCTTCAAGGATAGTGTTCATAATTCCTTCGCCTCTAGTATCTGTTTTAAATTCTGAACGATAACCTATTAAACCCCTTGAAGGAATTAAAAATTCAAGTCTAACCCTTCCTAATCCATGGTTGACCATATTAACCATCTTTCCTCTTCTTGAACCTAACTTTTGAGTTACTATTCCAACATGTTCTTCTGGAATATCAATAACGGCTCTTTCGACTGGTTCATATTTCTTTCCGTTCTCCTCTTTTACAATAACTTCTGGTTTTGAAACCTGAAACTCATAACCTTCCCTTCTCATCATTTCTGCAAGTATAGAAAGTTGAAGTTCTCCTCTACCTTTCACTAAAAATGCCTCCGCACTATCGGTAGGTTCTACCTGAAGGGCAACATTTGTTAATGTTTCTTTTTCTAATCTATCTTTTAAATGTCTTGAAGTTAAAAACTTTCCACTTCTTCCTGCAAATGGAGAATCATTTACAGAAAAAATCATAGATATAGTTGGCTCTTCAACTGTTATAGGTGGAAGTGCTTCAGGATTTTCTGCGTCTGCAATTGTTTCACCGATATTTATATCTTCCAATCCTGCAATGGCAACTATATCGCCTGCTTTTGCTTCTTTCGTTTCAACTCTTTTTAATCCATCATAAGTATAAAGGTTTCTGACAGTTCCTTTTACAATAGTCCCATCTTTTTTCACAAGCGAAATCTGCTGATTTACCTTAACAGTTCCGTTGAAAATTCTTCCTATAGCCAGTCTCCCAACAAAGTTGTCATAATCAAGAGAAGTGATTAAGAACTGAAGTCCTTTATCTTTGTCGTAAGTTGGAGCTGGTATGTACTCGACGATTTTTTCAAAAAGTGGCTGCAGATCCTTTCCTTCATCTTCTAAATTTTCTTTGGCGATACCATCTCTGGCAATTGCGTATAAAACAGGAAAATCAAGTTGATCTTCTTCTGCATCTAAATCTATAAATAAGTCATAAATCTCATCTAAAACTTCATTGATCCTTGAATCTGGTCTATCAATTTTATTGATTACTACCATAGGAGTCAGTTTAGCTTCGAGTGCTTTTTTTAACACAAATCTTGTTTGAGGCATTGGCCCTTCTGCTGCATCAACTAAAAGGATAACGCCATCTACCATTTTTAAAGTTCTTTCAACTTCTCCACCAAAATCTGCGTGACCTGGGGTATCAACTATATTGATTTTCACATCTTTGTACTGGATGGCAGTGTTTTTTGCCATAATTGTGATTCCCCGTTCTTTCTCAAGATCAATGTTATCCATCACTCTTTCTTCAACAGATTCATTTGTTCTAAAAATCCCACTTTGTTTTAATAATCCATCAACCAATGTTGTTTTGCCATGGTCAACGTGTGCTATAATAGCAATGTTTCTGATGTCATTTCTGACTGCTTTTTTTTCTTCCATTTGTTGCATAAAATACCTCTCTGAAATTTGTTTAATCTATAATTATATCACTATTATCTAATATTATTAATGATATAAAACAGGACAATTAATTTAGGTTTAAAGGGAGATACATTAATCTCCCTTTAATATATTATTTCCATACACCAGCTATCTCTGTTTTACATTTTGGACATTTTCCATCTTCAAGATTGTTGATTACATATTGTCCTATATGCCCTCTCCTGTCAATTACTCTATATCCACAGTTTGGACAATAAGTAGATTCTCTATCTTCATCATCAAGATTACCGACATATACATAGTTTAATCCTTCTTCTTTTCCTATTTCATATGCTCTTTTCAATGTTTCTACAGGAGTTGGAGGAACATCTTTCATTTTCCATGCTGGGAAAAATCTTGAAATATGCCAAGGCATATCTTTATCAACAGATGCAAGGAATTTTGCTGCGTTTCTAAGTTCTTCTTTAGAATCATTGTATCCTGGTATAACTAATGTTGTAACTTCTGTCCAAATTCCCAAATCTCTTGCATGTTCTATCGTTCTCAAAACAGGTTTTAGTCTTGCTCCTACGATTTTTTTGTAAAAATCATCTGTAAATGCTTTTAGGTCAATATTCATCGCATCTAAATATGGAGCAAGAGTCTCAAGTGCTTCTTTTGTTTCATAACCAGAACTTACAAATACGTTTCTTAAACCTTTTTCTTTTGCAAGTTTCATCGTGTCATATGCATATTCAAAGAACACAACAGGTTCATTGTATGTAAATGCTATTGATGGAATATTATTTGTTTTACAAACATTTACTATAGTTTCAGGCATTAAATCTATTCCAAATACCTCTCCATTGTGTTCTTGAGGGTATTGAGAAATATCTGCATTTTGACAGAATGAACAACTCATATTACATCCAACTGTACCAACTGAAAAGATCGGTGTATTTGGTAAGAAATGGAATAATGGTTTTTTCTCTACAGGATCAACATTATACGCTGCTGCTTTTCCATAAGTAGTTAAATATAAGTTTCCATCTTCTCCAACTCTTCTAATTCCACAAATTCCAAGTTCACCTTTATCTAATACACATCTTTGTGCACATGCTTTACATAAAACTTTTCCGTTATCTTTTTTTTCTGACATCCAAGCTAATGCTTCCATGATTTTAAACCTCCCAATCTGGATTTTGCCCTTAATATATGGAAGAAATTTTATAATGCAAGACTCAAATTTTTTATTTTTATTAGTTTAATTTATAATAATTATTATGAAATTTGAAAAGTATATATACAAAAAGAAAATAAAAGATTTACCAAAAGAACTTCTTCCTAGGGAAAAGGCAATAAAGCAAGGTTTAGATAAACTCTCAGATTCAGAATTGTTAGCACTTTCTTTAGGACAAGGAACTAAAGGTATGAATGTATTAGGACTTTCTGAGCTTATTTTAAAGGATAAGACTATAAAAGATATGCTTTCTATTAAAATGGAAGACCTTTTGAAAATAAAAGGTATAGGAGAAGTGAAAGCATTACAGATTTTGTCAATAATAGAAATAGCTAAGAGAATGAACTCAGAAGAAGAAAAAATAGAATTTAATAAACCTTCAGACGTTTTTAAACATGTAAAATACCTTTCAAAAGAGAGACAAGAAAAATTAATTGCATTATATACGAATACTTCCAACGAACTATTAGGGGAAGAAATTTTGGCAGTTGGTTCTTTAAATGTTTTAAGAGCAATGCCTCGTGATATATTTTTTCCTGCAATAAATCTAAATGCATATGGAATAATTCTTGTTCATAATCACCCTAATGGTTTAGCACAACCTTCAAAAGAGGATATAGAATTTACTAAAAATATTCAGTCATTAGCACTTCAGTTAGGTTTCGAAGTGCTGGATCATATAATTGTTGGTAAAAAAGATTTTTATAGTTTTAGTCTGAACAATTTAATATAGATTTTGTATCAATTATTTACACAATGTATAAAAAATTTACAATTTACTTGTTACTTTTATAAATACTTATTTGATAACCATTTGAACCTAACATCTTTTATTTGAAGTATAAAAACTTTTGACAAAAACTGTGTTTAAATTGGCATTTTTATATAATTTATATAAAAAAACTATTGGCATAGTTTTTGCCATTTTTGACTATAAAACTACAGCCAGAATAATATAAATTTGTTGCAAAAATCTTATGTTTAATGATAATTCATTGGTTTTCTTAAAAAGAATAGTTTATTAAAATAAAAGGGAGGTAGACAACTATGAAAAAGTTATTTTCTATTCTACTTTCTATTTTCTTAATTTCCACTTTTTCAAATGCAGCTAAATTAATTCCCAAAAAAATACAAGAAGGGAATATTCCAAAAAAGTTAGCTCGTATAGAGATACCTTTTGTAAAGAATATGGGCCAACAAAACAAAGCTGTAAAATTTTATGCAAAAACATTCGGAGGAACTCTCTTTATAACAAAAAATGGAAACCTTGTTTATAGTCTTCCAAAATTTAGAGATAAAAAAATAGAAGGAGGAGTTGCATTAAGAGAAATTTTCAAAGGAGCAAAGATCGAGCAAATTAAAGGATTGGAAAAATCATTGGCCAAAGTAAATTACTTTATAGGGAAAGATAAGAATAAATGGAAAACTAATCTTGAAACTTTTAACGTCATTTCATTAGGAGAAATTTATAAGGGGATAGAGGTAAAACTAAAAGCTTATGGAAATAATGTAGAAAAGATTTTTAAAATAAAGCCAAAATCAAATCCAGAAAAAATAGTTATAAAGTTTGAAGGTGCAAAGGAATTAAAAATAGATTAAAAAACAGGTCAGTTAATTGTAAAAACAGATCTTGGAGATGTGAAGTTTACAAAACCTGTTGCATACCAGGAAATAAACGGTAATAAGGTGGATGTAGAAGTCAAATATAAACTTTTTTCAAAAAATAGCTATGGATTTAAGGTCGGAGAATATGATAAAACAAAACCATTAATTATTGATCCACTATTAGCATCTACTTATCTTGGTGGTAGTGGTGAAGATTATGTATTATCAATGGCAATTGATCAGAATGGTAATGTTTATGCTGCTGGTTATGCTGAGTCAGATGATTTTCCAACAACGCCTGGTGCTTTCCAAACTACTGGTGAAGACTCTGCTTTTGTATCAAAGATAAGTGGTGATTTATCAGGAGGGGTAGGTAATAATCCACCTACTATAAACAGTTTCACAGCAAACCCCGATACTGGATATGCACCTTTAACAGTAGTATTCAGCTGGAATGTATCAGATCCTGACGGAGACACTTTAACCTGCTATCTTGACGTTGATAATAATGGAACAAATAATTATACAATCAACGACTGTGCTAATAACACGTCACAAAGCCATACATACAATACAGTTGGAATATACACAGCCAAACTAACTGTAGATGATGGAAATGGTAGAACTGCTACAGGAACTGTAAATATCACTGTTAATCCTGTTGAAACAGGTAATGTTGAAATTAGTCCAAGTCTATTAAAGTTTGGTGAAGTTTATATTGGAAATGATTCTGATGATAAAACTATAACTGTTACAAACAATAGTGATAGTTCTGTTTATATCTCTAATGTTGCCTTAAGAGGAATTTATGCTAATAATTTCAGAATTATCAGTCAAAATTGCTCCCATATTACTCTAAATCCAGGTGATAGCTGTAATATTATTGTCGATTTTGCACCTCAAACTATTGGTGAGATTAAATCTGTGGTTAAAGTTGTTTATTATACAGAAGATACTGGATATCAAAAGTTATACACTAAACTTTATGGATTTGGTAGAAGTGTTCAGGAACCTGACATATCTTCTTCTGAAACAGTTAAATACTTTGAAGCAGATGTTGGAAGTTGTGATACACAAACTGTAACTATAATCAATGCAGGTGGAGATAATCCTATTGGATTAAAAGTTACAAAAGTTATACTTAGAGGAAGAGATTCTGCTGAGTTCCAAATAACTAATGATAATTGCACAGGACAGACTTTAGCAGCAGGAGGAACGTGTAGTATTCAAGTTAAATTCTGTCCAACAACTGCTGGTAAAAAGAAAGCGATTCTTAAAGTTAAATCTAATGATCCAGATGAAAATCCTTATCGTATTAAATTAAGAGGAAATTATTCTCATTAATTAAAGTTTCTATTTATGGGTGCCTTTAGGCACCCATTTTTTTATAACTATTTTAGACAGTCAATCATAAGAATTTAAATTTTCTACATAATTTCGCAAAATCCTTAAAAATCCTGTATTATAATTTATTTTAAAAGTTTAAAACTTTTTGGAGGAAGGATTGTTTATTAACATAAGTTTAATTATTTTGTTTTCGATTTTTTTATTTACATATACATATGCTGAAGATTTAGATTTTTTATTTGACACACCTACCACTCAAAAAGCTCCACCTACCAGTAAAAAGAAGGTCAATCCTGACCAAACAATTACCAATCAAGAACAACAAAACGATCAAAATCAAACCAATAATCAAGAACAACAGCAAGAAAATAATGTTGATACATATGATTACGGATTTCAGATAGAAGATGATTCTTGGATGGATAAATATTTCTTAATTGAAAGAATAAACCTTTTACTGATACTTGCAAACCATATAAAAGATTTAGGAATTACACTGGAGCAGCTGGAACAAATAAGAAGTTTTTATGAAGAATACCATCCGATTATGGTATCAAAGGCAAAATTAGTAGCTTCAAAAGAAGAAGAACTAAAAGATCTGATTCTAAGAGGTGGAGATCCGAGAAAAATAAAAGAATTAGTTATCATAATAGCAAAATTAAAAGCTGAACTGACAGTTTATAACATAAAAATGATAAGAGTTATCCAAAACACATTAACAAAAGATCAGTATGAAAACTTACTAACACTTTACCAAAAAAGTATTATCTAAAGAGAGGAGAATCAATGTTTACAAAAATGGCTGAATCTAAATGGATGAAGTTTGTTTTATTCATTACAGTTTTTGCATTTGTAGGAACGGCAGTAGTTGCCCTTTTTGTTTATAAACTAACAGGACAAATGACAGGAGTAGCAGAAGTTAATGGAAAAGAGATAACAATGCAAGAATTTAATTACAATGTAAATCTTTTACTTAGAAGTTATGAAGAACAAGGTATGGACACAGCAGCAATAAGAAAAATGGTTTACAGTCAGGCATTAGATAATTTAATAAATCAAGAACTTTTATACCAGGAAGCACAAAAAGAAGGATTAGAAGCAACAGAGGAAGAGATCAAAAAAGCAATTTTAGAAATACCAGCCTTTCAAGAAAACGGTAAGTTCAGTAAAGACAGATATTTTGCAGTTTTGTCTTCAATAGGAATCTCACCTGAATTCTTTGAAAAATTGATGAAAAAAGATATAACGGTTAAACATCTTATGACAATATTAAAATCAAACCTTTATTTAACAAAAGATGAAATAAACACATTCATAGGAAAACAATTAACAAAAATAACAGGAGAAGCTCTTGTAATAACACCATCCAATATTAACATTTCAGAAAAAGAGATAAAAGAATATTATGAAAAAAATAAAGAAGAGTTTGCAGGAAAAGAAGGCAAAAAGATAGTTATTTATCAAGTAAAAATAAATAAAGAAAATCCATCTGAATCAGAAAAAACAGCAAAAGAAACATTCTTAGCATTAAAAAAGAATCAAAAAGTTCCAGAAAAGGCAGGTTTATCAAAAGCTTTTGAAGGTGTAATGTATAAAAAAGAAGATTTAAAAAATTTACCAAAAGAAGTTCAGGAAGAAGCAAAAAAATTATCTGGAGAAAAAAATCTTATTTTTGTAAAAACTAAAGAAGCATACTACTTAGGAAAATATTTAGGAAAATATGCACAGCCTTTACCATTAGAATCTGTAAAAGATCAAATAATGAAACTTCTAAAACAAGAAAAACAAAAGAAACAGATAGAAGAGTTATACAAAAAAGTTAAAGAAGCAGTTAAAAATGAAAAAGATATAAACAAATTAGCAAAAGAGTTTAAAGGAAAATTAGAAAAAATCAAAAATAAAACAATTCAGGAAGTTGCAGTTAAATACGGTGTTGATCCAAGGGATGTTAAATATATTTATCTGACAAAAGAAAATGCCATTTCAGAACCTGTAAAATTTAGAAACGGAATCCTTATAGTCAAAGTAGAAAAGAAAACAGCACCAGATCCTAAAAAATATAAAGAAATGGAAAAATCTGTAGTTCCATTAATGGAAGGACAAAAGTTCACATCAAAACTAAATATGTATATTGACAAACTCAGAAAAGAAAGTGATATCAGAATAAATAAAAGAGTTCTTCAGTAATGGAAAAAACTCCTTACGCTTATGATTTTTTATGGAATCAGATAGAGTTAGGATTTAATGAAATAAGAAAGCCAAAATATAAACAGTTAGTTGAAAAATATTTATTTGATAGTGAAATAAGAGAAAGAGCTGAGAGATTAAAAGATAAAAAAGGTAGAAATTATGAAGGTGGATATTTAGAAAGGACTGCCTCAGTCCTTTCTCTGGCTCTTTGTATATACGACAATTACCCACAAATTGATATTGATCTACTTTTAACAGCCATTATCTTTTCTTTAATTTGTGCAACGTTTCCTAAAAAAGAATGTTATGAGAAGATAAAAGAGTATCCTGAGCTTATACCATTTTTATTTAAGAAAAAAAGAAAAAAACCATCTGTTGAAATATATATCTTTGAACAACTTATAAAAATGGACAGTAACATATTTTTAAAACTTCAAAAATATAACAGAACTTAAATCCTTACCACAACATTATTTTCTTTTAGATACTCTTTCACTTCCTGAATAGTCAGCTCTTTAAAATGGAATAACGAAGCAGCAAGGGCAGCATCGGCTTTTCCTTCTGTAAATGCTTCAAGAAAATGTTGCTTATTTCCAGCTCCTCCTGACGCAATAACAGGAATATTAACTGCTTCGCTTATAGCTCTTGTTAGTTCTATGTCATATCCTGATTTAGTTCCGTCTTTGTCCATTGATGTTAGGAGTATTTCTCCTGCTCCAAGTGTTTCTACTGCTTTAGCCCATTCAACTGCGTCTTTTCCTGTTGGTGTTCTTCCGCCGTTTATATAAACTTCCCATTTGTTCTCACCGACTCTTTTGGCATCAATTGCCACAACAATAGTAGAAGAACCGAACCTGTTTGCTGCTTCTTCAACTAAAATAGGTTCTTTCACAGCTGCAGTATTTATCGAAACCTTGTCTGCACCGCTTTCAAGAAGTCTTCTAACATCTTCAAGAGTCCTTACACCGCCACCAACAGTTAAAGGCATAAAAACCGTCTCAGCAGTAGCTTTAACAACATCTAAAATAATGTCTCTGTCTTCAGATGATGCAGTAATATCTAAAAAAACAAGTTCATCAGCTCCAGCTTCATCATAAGCCTTTGCTGCCTCAACAGGATCACCTGCATCTATAAGATTTACAAAGTTTACACCTTTTACAACTCTTCCTTTATTGACATCCAGACACGGAATGATTCTTTTTGCTAACAATTTTTACCTCGTAATCTACTTTTTTAATAGGTAAGCATACCTATAAATTTTATTTATACCAATTTTATAGATTAACTGCAGCAGTCTGTTCTCATACAGAGGCTGCACATATACCAGTCTTTATTCATCTTTCCATACTTGTTGTATAAAATACCCATTGCCCTATCTTCAGGAAGCTGGATTTTTTCACAGTCGGCAAGTTCTTCGTTCAGTCTGAAACAGTTTGGTTTGTGAAGTTCTTTTCTTTTTCCGCAGTCTGTAAATATGTAATAATCAAAATTTCCACCTATCAGTTCCATCAGTCACCTCTGGTAAATCTTCTACTTCCTCAATGTTTAAATTTTTCAGGTATTCCCTAAATTTCGAATCTGTTTTTATTCCTTCTTTTTCTAACATATATTTGAACTTATTAAAAATTCTTTCACCGTGTTTGTCTAAATCAAATAATAAAATAACATTGTGGTAATGATCTGCAATATCTTCAAGAACATCGTAATAACGACGCCCTTTTAGATCGATAACATTTTGTATTCCGAGTTTATTTAACTTTTCTTTATCTCTTTTACCTTCTACCAGTATCACAGTATCAGGTTGTTGAGACTGTTCTTTAAGTTTTGAAATCCAATCTTCATAAGATTCAAAATCCATAAAATCCATTAATGATGATGTTCACCATTCATATGTTTTTTAGCCATTGGGAAATCTTCCCACTTTGAATTGAAATTATCATAAAGCCATTCTGCCACTGCTTTCTTTTCCTGCTCATTTAAACTTTTCCCGATAGGAGGCATAACACCCAATAGCTTTAAAGCAGGTGGAAGACATTTAGCTTTTTCTTTTGAAGGATTTGTTATGTAATCAACTACAAAGTTTACAAAATCTTTTTTATCAGGATAAAAATATTTAATTCTTGCTGAAACTTCTGTAAATGGAGGGGCTTTGATAGGAGGCTTTTTACCTGCTTTGACAAGTGCTTCCATCTTTTTCATCTTTTCCATAGGAACTTTTGTCATATGGCATTCTGCACAATACTTTTTATAAACCTGAAAACCATCAACTGCATAACTGCTTACCGAAAATCCTAAGACTGCCAAACCTAATATCAACTTTTTCATTTCTAACCTCTACACAAATTTTATTTCAGGTAAAACATCAATAAATCCTTTTTCATAAGCCTCTTTTAAAAATAGTTCGATGGATTTTTTTCCTCTTTCTCCATAATCAATTGTAAGGTCATTCACATACATTCCGATAAATTTATCAGCTTTTTCCCTTTCCATATCCCTTGCAAATTTCATTGCATAATCTACCGCTTCGTCCCTATGTTCCAAAGAGTACTGAATACTTTCCCTCAAAATATCAGAAACTTCTTTCATCACTTCTTCGCCTAAATCTTTTCTGATAACGTTTCCACCTAAAGGAAGTGGAAGCCCGCCAGTCCTTTCGTACCACCATTTTCCTAAATCAACGATATTTTCAAGCCCTTCTTCTGAATATGTTAACTGTCCTTCGTGAATAATCAGACCAGCATCAACTTTTCCTTCTTTTACTGCATCAATAATCTGGTCAAAAGGCATAATTTCATAATCAAAATCTTTTGTTCCTAAGAATAGCTGAAGAGCTAAAAATGCAGATGTAAGTTTTCCTGGAACTGCTATTTTTTTATTTTTAAGCTCTGATACATCAAATTTTTCTTTTGCAACAACCATAGGGCCATAGTTATCACCCATTGAAGCCCCGCTTGATAATAGAGCGTATTTATCTGCTACATAAGGAAATGCATGAATTGAAATTGCAGAAACTTCATAAACTCCTTCAAGGGCTTTTTGATTTAATGTTTCAATATCAGATAATACATCAATAAATTCG
>Ga0256832_1000984_pt1 | contig 19044 bp, 14 predicted proteins | sample 134614metaG_FD_190534 | JGI IMG/M metagenome (GOLD analysis project Ga0256832, IMG submission 190534) | Hydrothermal vent microbial communities from Lau Basin, Pacific Ocean - 134-614 | ecosystem: Environmental > Aquatic > Marine > Hydrothermal vents | place: Pacific Ocean: Lau Basin | collected...
AGAGATCGCCGACGTGCGGGCGCAGCATCGTCGCTATCGCACGCTGGAAACCGCGTTCGGCAGGAACGGCCTCCAGGCCATGCTCATCGAAGCCGCGCTACCCGAGCTGGAAAACGAAGCCAACCTGCTCCTGGCCCGGCTTTCGGACGGGCGCATGAATGTGCGGCTGGAAACCCAGCGAGAGAAGAAGACGGGCGGGGTGAAAGAGGCCCTGGATATCATCATCTCCGACGAACTGGGCTCCCGGCCCTACGAACTCTACTCAGGCGGCGAGGCCTTTCGGGTGAACCTGGCCCTGCGCATCGCACTCAGCCGCCTGCTGGCCCGACGGTCGGGCGCGGCCCTGCAAACCCTGTTCATCGACGAAGGCTTCGGCACCCAGGACGCGCAGGGTCGCGAGAATCTGGTGGAAGCTATCCACATGATCAAGGATGAATTCGCGCTCATCCTCGTCATCACCCATATCGAAGAGCTCAAAGACCAATTCCCCGTCCGCATTCTGGTGGAAAAACGCCCGGGCGAGGGGTCGGTGTATCAGATTGCGTGATGCGCGCCTGAACGCGGGGAGGCGAGCGGGCGAAGGCGCGAGGGGCGCGAAGTGCTCTGGCCTCCGGCCCTCTGGCCTCTGGCCCTCTGACCTCCACGGGCCGCCGTTCCGTAGCCCGGAGGCTTCAGCTCCGGGCGGGCGCGGGCGAGCGCGGGGGTCGGCGGATGGGCGAGCGGGCGAAGGCGCGAGGGGCGCGAAGTGCTCTGGCCTCCGGCCCTCTGGCTCTCTGCCGCTCTGGCTCTCTGGCCCTCTGACCCTCTGACCTCACGCCCGCACCGGGATCACCATCTCATAGGGGAAGTCGGAGAGGTTGACGATCTCGCCGTTTTCGTCGAAGGCGATGGTGTCTTCGATGCGCACGCCCCAGCCATCGTCGGGGAAATACAGGCCCGGCTCCACCGAAACCACATGGCCCGGGCGGAGGATGGTTTGCGGGCCGATGGTGCTCAGCCGCGGGCCTTCGTGGATGTCCAGGCCCACGCCATGCCCCAGACTGTGGATATACCCCACCGTCGTTTGCGGGTCCACGCAGATGGTGGGGTAGTTCATCACCTCGAACAGGTCGCAGGTCATCTGCTGGAATTTGCCGCCGGGCTCGCCCACGCGGATCGCGGCCATCACTTCGTCGAACACCCGCTTCACGTCCAGCCATTTCTCGACCAGGGCGTCGGGCGCGTAGCCCAGGAAGAAGGTGCGGGTGATGTCGTGAAAGTAGCCCGTGGCCCGGTCGCGGGGAAAGATATCGAAAATGATGGTCTGGCCCAGGCGCAGAGGCATGTCCGGGCGGCCCGCGTTGTGGGGGACGCCCGCATCCCGCCCCTGGCTGAAGATGGTGGGATGCGGCTCCTCCAGATTCCGCTTCGCCAGCTCCATGCGGATGAAGGCTTTGACGTCGCCGATGGTCAGGGGAGAGCCGTCGGCCTGGATCAGCGCGTCCCCTTGGGCCCGATGCCCGCTGAGGAAGTCGAACACGTTGGCGATGACGTCGGTGGTGGCCTTGCCCACGGCCCGCATGATCTCGATTTCCCGCGCGTCCTTCGTCTCCCGGGCCGCGTTGAAGAGGTTGGGCGGGTTTTCGCCCACGACCTCGATCTCGGGCAGGGCCGCGGCTAAATCGGTGAGGAAGCGATAGGCGAAACCCATATCCATGAGACCGTAGAACCCCACCCGGCCCTGCACGCCGTAGTCGGCAAAGATGTCCCGCCATTGGGCGATGCGGGCCGCGGCCAGATCGCCGTCGGTCTCTTGCAGATAGCGGCTGAGGGGATAATCGCTCCACAGGTGGGTGGCGAGGCCCGTGGCTTCCGCGTTCTCCCGCTCCAGCACGCTGGCGAAAAGGACGGGCTCCTGGCCGCGCACATGCAGGACCATGGCCCGCTCCAGGTGCGCGCCTCCGGCCAGATAGGCGAGATCGCTGGAGGTGTCGGTGTTGCCATAGACGACGAGCGCGTCCAGCCCGCGCTCATGCATCAGTTGGGGAATGTCGGATTTCATGGGGGCTTCCTTGGCGGCGTCGCGCCGATACGGACGAAAAATAGGAACGCTGATAACGCGGATGCGACGCAGATTTTCGCAGATGATTTTTACAGATTTTTTCTTTTTATCTGCGCTCATCCATTTCAATCTGCGTCATCTGCGTTCCCTGATCCTATTTTCGGAATAGGGGCAGCCAGAAGCGGTTGGGCAGCGCGTCATGTCCGAAATCGAAGGTGTAGGTTTGGTCGCCGACGACGGTCAGGAGAATGCTATCAGCCGGATGGGCTTTTGTCCAGCCCAGCGGCTGCACTTCTTTCAGCAAGTAGGTTCCCGGCGGGATATTGGTGAACCGGTATCGCCCGCGGAAATCTGTGACGGTCGTGTAGACCTCTTCCGTATCCTGGTTCTCTAGCCGAAGTTCGACGTCCGGGATGCCGGGATTGTAGGCGGGCTCGCCTGTGCCCAGACGGTCGTAGTAGACGACGCCCGCGATGACCGCCGTGTTGGGGACGGGCGTGGGCGTGGGTTGCGGCGTGGGCGTCGGCGTCGCGGTAGGCGGAATCTGGTCAGGCGGATAATAGAGTATCTCGAGTTGGGGACGATAAAGTTCGGTGGGATACGCGCTGGATGCAAGGTGGTATTCCACCCGGTTGGCGAAGGGGCGCAGGAGCACGCCCTGATTCGTCTCGGGCCGATCCACCCATCGCTGCACCAGGGGGGTGAGAAAGATTCTCGTCCAGCCCAGATGTGGATTCTGCGCCGGGCCAGCGAGGTAGCCCATATCCATGGGAAGCCTGGGATGGTCGCCCGCGCCCTCTGCGCCCGGCTGATCCCAGGCGACGCCATTGCGGGCCTGGAACCAGGTGGCCTGGGATGCACTCCAGGGCTTGAAGAGATCGAAGGCGTTGAGGTAAAGCCGGGCGCTGTTGCTTTGCCACACGCCCTTGACCACGAGTTTGGCTTCGATGATCTTGCTGCCGCGGGGAATGCGGCTCATATCGAACCGGATCAGCGCGTTACAGATGCTCTGGTGGGGCGGGTCGCCATTGGCTCGCACCGCCAGGATTTCCTCGCCCTCATGGTTGCGGTCGCCGTCGGTTTCGCCGAAGCCCGCGCACCAGGTCCCGATCCATGTATCTTCCGTTCCTGCATACCCCTGATAGCCCTGACGCAGCCGGATGAATGTGGGCGTGGGTGTGGGCGTGGGCTCGCCGGGGCCGGGGGTGGCGGTGGGCGTGGGCGTGACAGGGGGCGGCGGGGTGGGCGTGGGCGCGATGTCGTCCCGCGTCACCCGCACGAAATGAAAATAATCGTCGAAGTCGTTGGCGGCCAGATAGAAGTCGGAGCCGGGGTGATCGCCGCCGCCGGGCAGACGGTCGCCAAAGTAGGCGTCGGTGAGGGTGAAGGTCTTTGTCAACCACTCCCCGGAGTCGGTTTTGCGCACCGTGCCCGCCAGCTTCTCGGGATCGTCCACAGCGTCGTAATAGAGGGACCATGTATCCCGGCCCTGGTCCAGGTAGATGACTTCGACGGTGACGGTGGCGCTCTGGTTCTGGAACAGCCAATCATTGTCTACGTTGAAGTACATATTGGGGTTGCCGCCGAGGATATTCGTGCGCCGCGTGTAGCGCCCCTCCATGGCCTCGGTGACGTTCCATTCAGGCACGGTTTCTCCGCCGTAGACGTCATCGTTCTGATAGAGCCAGAAGGAAAAGTTGCCGCGGGCGGGATAATAGTTGAACTGAGTCTCCCGCAGCGCCACCCACACCGAGTCGGTGGTGGCGACCTCGGCGCCCAGATAATGCTGAGCGAATTCCAGCCAGAGCGCGCGGTCCGGGTCGGTGACCAGATCTTTGGAAAAGACGAAGTAATCGGCATGGCCGGCCAGGCCCGCATAAACGCACCACATGGTGATGCCAGGGCTTTGTTCGCCCGTGATGGGATCGACGCATTTCTGGCTGGCGTAGCTTTCCCAGCCAATGGGCGCCTTCTTCCACCAGGTGTAGATGGGATCCCATGCCCCCGCCTTGTAGTAGGATTTGTCCGGGTTGTCCACCAGGGCGAAGTCGGCGTCCGGCGTGAGCCCGTTGTGTTTGAGGCCCAGGCCGCGAGACACCGCGTAATCGGTCAGAATTCGGCGTTGGGCAATGGCGCCGATTTGCTGTCCGTCGTCTGTGCGGATGATGTAAAGGGGCGCGAACTGGTAGAGCAAAGGGGTGTTTTGGAATGCGTCGGCAAAGATGTCGATGATGTCCATGGAAGTCTCCACCCATTGTTCAGGCGTGAGACCCGCATTGTAAAGGCATTGCAGATCCGTGTTGTCGGCGGGCTTGGCTTCCCCGAAAATGCCCGTGCCGATCTCGATCCAGGCGATGCGGGGATCGTTGTCGTAGCGCTGAGCGAAGGCCTGGACGAATTCGCGGTATTGTTGCAAATAGTAGGCGTCCCAATAGCGGGGGATGGCCCACTGCATGGCGTCGCAGCGGACGACGCTTTCCTCGTGTTCCCAGGTCATCCAGGGCGGGATGGCGCTGCCGCCGCAACAGCGTCCGTCGTAGACGGAAAAGCCGATATTGGCGATTTTGCCCAATGCCGCCTGCGCGTCCAGCCATTCATCCACCACGGACCAATCGAACACCTGATCCGCGACCTCGATGTCTTTCCAAAAGAAGGTCATGTTGCCGCCGGTGAGGAAGGGGTAATCGTCGGGGCTGACGTCGGCGCGGTCGAGGAAGATGTAGATGCCGGGGTAGGGGGCGATGGCGCGTTGGGGCGCGTCCGGGGATTGGGGATGGTTGGGGTCGGGGTTGGTGTCCGGGCCCTGGGCCTGGATGATGGATACTGCCAGGAAGAGCGTCGTCAGGGAAAGCAGGAGAAGAAAAAGGGGTTTGCGAGACATAGAACAGGCTCCCGTGTTGAGTCTGGAACTTGCGCTTTGTGAAGGCGGCCGAAGATGAAAGCGCAACTCAGGGGAGTGGGCGGAGTGTACTCCATTCTGGGGGCGGGGTCAAGAAATGCGGCGGGGCGGCGGGGCGACCCGAGCAACGGCGCGCCGATACCGATGAAAACGCCACGCGGCCAGGTTGGCGGATCGTGAAACGTAATGCGTAATGCGTAAGGTTCTCACGTTTCACGTGTTCACGCATCACGCCCGTTGCAGACTCGCCCAACGTGGGCTTCGAGTTGCTTTTGCAAACCAACGAACGCTATTTTCAGAACAGGCGCATAGGCGATAGAATGAAGCGTCATCCAATCACCTGGAGGTTATTCATGAAACGAGCTGATCTGGTCGCTTATCTCGATGATTTGCTGCATATTCATGACATTGCCGATTTTGGCCCGCAAGGGTTGCAGATCGAAGGCCGGGAGGAAGTCCGTAAACTGGCCGTGGGCGTAGACGCGGCCCACGCCACCATCGATGGGGCGCTGGCCGCGGGCGCGGACATGCTCATCGTGCATCACGGCGTCTTCTGGGGCCCGCCCAAGCGGCTCACGGGCGCATTCGGCTTCAAGGTGCGCCGCTTTTTCGAAGCCGACCTGAACCTGTACGCCGCCCACCTGGCCCTGGACGCTCACCCCGACCTGGGGAACAACGCCGAGCTCTGTCGGCTGTTGGGACTCACGCCCGTGGGGAGTTACTTCAATTACAAAGGGCTGGATGTGGGCTTCATCGCTGCGCCCCCGCAGCCCATCTCCTTCCAAACGCTGGTGCAGCGCTTTACCGACGCCTTGCAGCCGCCCTTGCGGGTGCAGGCCTTCGGGCCCGAGGCCGTGCACAAGGTGGCGGTCTGCTCGGGGGATGGCGCGCGCAGCATGGAGGAGGCCCATGCGCTGGGGTGTGACACGCTGGTCACGGGCGAGCTGGATTACACCATGGCCCACGCGGCGGAGGAACTGGGCATGAACGCGCTCTATGGCGGGCATTACGTCACCGAAACCCTGGGCGTGCAGGCCCTGGCCCGGCATCTCTCCGACCAATTCGGCCTGGATTGGGCCTTCGTGGATGCGCCGGTGGGGTTGTAGTTCGGTCGGGCCTGTTCCCTGCCCTGCGTGCATCTTTTCACGCCGAAAACTTCCATGCCATTGTAAGCTGTGTTATAATCACCGCTGAATTTGAGACGTTTGCATGACTTTGTGCGTCGAACGCGCGGCCTTTTGCGCCGCAATTTTTGAGCAAGTTTCAAAGGAGAAATCTCAATGCTCGCACAACAATATGGCCTCATCGGCGTCTTTGCGCTTATTGCCTTTATCTTTCCTTTTGTGACGTTGGCGTTCACGTGGTTGATTCGGCCCAAACGCCCGAATCCCATCAAACAATCGACCTATGAGTGCGGTATCGAGACTGTGGGGGACGCCTGGGTGCAGTTTCGGGCGCAGTACTACCTTTTCGCTTTGATCTTCGTGGTTTTCGACCTGGAGGCGATTTTCCTGTTCCCCTTTGCCGTGGCCTTCAACAAAGTCGGCTGGTTCGCCCTGTTCGAGGCCATTATTTTTGTGCTCATGCTTTTCTTCGGCCTGATCTACGCCTGGAAGAAGAACGCCTTGGAGTGGCAGTAGGAGGAATGAAAGATCGAAAGATTAAGGATTGAAGATTTGATTTCCTGAAAAAACATTAACCACGGAGACACAGAGAGCACGGAGGAGGAAAAAGATAAGGTTTGGAGAAAATTTTCTCCGTGAATCCCCTTATTTTTCTCTGTGTCCTCCGTGTCTCCGTGTTGAAAAACCTTTTTGCAGTGAAGCCAAGATTGATTTTTCTCGCCGTTGCCGCCAACCCCAATCTTTAGTCTTCAGTCTTTATCTTTTACTTCCCCGCACGCTGTTGTGCTTTATCATCCTCAACTTCCTCATCGGAGTTTTATCCTATGGATTTGAGAGCTATCGGAGAATCTTTCATCGCCTGGCTTGAGGGTTTGGGCATTCCTCAAGGTTGGGTTTTGCTCATCAACTGGATCCTGGGCGCGTTGATCATCCTGGGAATCGCCCTGCTCATGGCTCTGGCGCTCATCTGGTTGGAGCGCAAGATCGCCGGGCGTATCCAGGATCGTCTCGGCCCCAACCGGGTCGGGCCTTTCGGCCTGATCCAGCCCATCGCCGACGCGCTGAAGCTGTTGACCAAAGAAGATATCACCCCGGCGGACGCCGACCGCATCACCTACAACCTGGCGCCCGCCATCGCCGTCTTTCATGTGCTCATGCTGTTTGTGGTCATTCCCTTCGCCGATAAGGTGGTGGGCGCGAATATCAACGTGGGCATCCTCTATCTGATGGCCTTCGGCGCGTTGGGGACCATGGCCATGCTCATGGCGGGGTGGTCTTCTCGCAACAAGTATGCGCTGTTGGGCGGTTTCCGCGTCGTGGCGCAGCTTTTCAGCTATGAGATCCCCATCGCCCTGGTGATGATGATCCCGGTGCTGCTGGTGGGGAGCATGAATCTGAACGAGATCGCCCGAGGGCAAGGCTCCCTGGCTGGATTGGGATGGTATGTGTGGATCATGCCCGCGGCGTTTCTTCTGTATTTCGTGGCCGCGCTGGCCGAGGGCGAACGCGCGCCTTTCGACTTGCTGGAGGCGGAGTCGGAGATCGTGGCCGGGTACAATATCGAGTATTCGGCCATGAAGTTCGCCTGGTTCTATTTGGCTTTTTTCCTGAACACCTGGATTCTCTCCGCCATCGCCACGACGCTCTTCCTGGGCGGCTGGCAGGGGCCCTTTGTCGATCAGGTTCCCGCCCTGGGCGTGGTTTACTTCTTCCTGAAGACGTTGATCATGTTCCTGGCCTTCGCCTGGGTGCGGGCCACCTTCCCCCGCTTGCGCATCGATCAGATGATGGCTTTTTGCTGGAAGGTGTTGGTGCCCATGGCGTTGGCGTTGCTTTTGGGCTCGGCCATCGTTGTCAAGATGGGAACGGAGCTGAATCTGCCGGGCGTGGTGACCAATGGCCTCATGCTGGTCATGAATATCGTCATTGTCCTGGTCACGCTTTCCCTGCTTGGGCGTTACACCCGCACGCTGCACGAGACGAAAAACAAGCGTTTGTTCTCTCCCGAACTCCCTCGTTTGTAAGGAACTGGCTTTATGGTCGGACAGGCACTTTTCATTCTCACTGCCGGCATCACGCTCCTGATGGCTTTGGGGGTGGTGCTGGCCCGTAACTTGTTTCACGCCGCGCTGTTTTTGGTGGGCGCGTTCTTCGGCATCGCCGTCCTCTTCATCTTGCTGGAGGCGGAGTTCCTGGGCGCGGCGCAGATCATCATCTATATCGGCGCTATCGCCACGCTGATCGTGTTCGCCATCATGCTCTCGAGGCATGTCATGGGCAAGGAGGCGGGCGCGTATAACCGCAACTGGTATTTTGCCCTGGCGGGCGTCGTGTTTTTCTTCCTCCTCCTGGGCTGGCTGCTCATCAAGATGCCTTTCAATCTGGTGACGGCGGAGGTCCCCGCGGACGCCATCGCTCAGATCGGCCAGGGCTTCGTCGGGCATTATGTGGTTCCCTTCGAGGTGGCCTCGGTCTTGCTGCTCGTCGCCCTGATTGGAGCCATCATGCTCGCTCGTGAGCGATAAAGATTCAGGCGCCATCTCGATCCTTTCCACTTCCTGGCGACGACTGCTCACTGATTACTGAACACTGATTACTCATGAACGCGGAGGAGCTATGACCGTTCCCCTTTCCTGGTATCTCATCTTCGCCACGGCGCTGTTCAGCATCGGCTTTTTCGGGGTGCTGGCCCGCCGCAACGCCATCGCCGTGCTCATGGGCGTGGAGCTGATGCTCAACGCGGTGAACGTGAATCTGGTTGCGTTCTGGCGCTACCTCACGCCCACCGATCTCTCAGGGCAGATTTTCGTGGTTTTCGTTTTCGCCGTGGCTGCGGCCGAAGCCGCCGTCGGTCTGGCCCTGATGATCTCCATCTACCGCACCCGCAAGAGCATCAATGTGGATGAGTTGAATGAGCTGAAATTGTAAGGATTGAAGATGAAAGATTGAAGGTGTGAACCGTGACTCATGAGTCTTTGATCTTTCGTCTTTAGTCTTTCTTTCCCGCCTTCATCGAGGTCGCTTATGCATGATTATCCCTTTGTTTTCAATCTTACCTGGCTGATCCCGCTGCCCACGGCGCTGGCGTTTTTTGCCATCATCTTCTTTACCAATCCCAAGAAGCGCCTGAGTTCGAACGTAGCCATCGGGGCCGTGATCATTGCCTGGATTCTGTCGTGGGCGGTGGCCTTCGCCTTTTTCCTGAAACCAGAGCTGACCGAACACCCCTTTGATCTCCATGTGCCCTGGTTGCCCATGGGGGAGATCGCCTTCCACATGGGCGTGGCTGTGGATGCGGTGACCGCGGGGATGCTGTTCATGGTCGGGTTCGTGCTCACCATGATCTTCATTTACAGCTCCGGCTACATGACTTTCCCCGGGCACCTGGACCCCAAGCAGTATCCTGAGGCTGCCAAGGAGGGCCTGGATCCCCGGTACAGCCGCTTCTTCGCCTATATCTCCCTGTTCGCCACCGGGATGCTGGGGCTGGTGGTGGCCGACAACCTGCTGATGCTGTTCATCTTCTGGGAGATCATGGGCCTTTGTTCCTACCTGCTCATCGGCTTCTGGTTCGACAAGAGCTACCCCGATCCCAATCAGATCACGCCCAAGCAGGCGGGCCTGAAGGCGTTCCTCACCACCCGCGTGGGCGACGTGCTGTTCATGATGGGCCTGATCTTCCTCTTCATCCATGCCGGGACCCTGAATTTCCAGGCCATTTTCGCCAATGTGGAATTCATGGAGGAGCTGGCTGCCGCCACGGTGACGCTGCCCGTTTTCGGCGCGGTGTCGTGGGCCGTGCTCATCTCCATCCTCATCTTCTGGGGCGCTATCGGTAAATCGGCCCAATTCCCGCTGCATGTGTGGTTGCCCGACGCCATGGAAGGCCCGACGCCCGTCTCCGCCCTCATCCATGCGGCGACCATGGTCTCCGCGGGCGTGTACCTCATCGTGCGCATGGCCCCGCTGTTTGCCGCCAGCAGCCACGGGGTCAACGGCGCCATGACCTTTGTGGCCTTCATCGGCGCGTTCACCGCGCTTTTCGCGGCCACCATCGGCGTGGCGCAGAAGGATATCAAGAAGGTGCTGGCCTATTCCACCATCTCGCAGTTGGGGTATATGTTCGCCGCGCTGGGCATCGGCGCCTGGGTGGCGGCCATCATCCACCTGCTGGTGCACGCCTTCTTCAAGGCCCTGCTCTTCCTGGGCTCCGGCTCCGTCATCCACGGCGTGGAGCATGGGCATCATCATGTGCACGAACACGGGCATGGGCATGATGATGAGCATGGGCATGAGGAGTATTTCGACCCGCAGGACATGTTCAACATGGGCGGGTTGCTGAAACGGATGCCCATCACCGGCTGGACGTTCATCGCGGGCGCGCTTTCCCTGTCCGCCTTTCCTTTCATCACCGCGGGCTTCTGGTCCAAGGATGAGATTCTGGCCCACGCCTGGGATGGCGGCCACATGGCGGTTTACTGGACCCTGGCCATCGGCGCTTTCCTGACCGCGTTCTACACCTTCCGCCAGGTGTTCCTCACCTTCTTTGGCAAACCCCGCACCGAAGCCGCGGAACACGCGCCCGAGAGCGTGCGGGCCATGACCTGGCCCCTCATTGGTCTGGCCTTCTTCGCCATTTTCGGCGGGTTCGTGGCCGTCCCCAAAAGTTTCCCCGTATTCGGTAAGATTTTCTCCGATTTCATGATCAAGCTCATGGAGATGCAAGGGGAGTTTTATCCCTTCCTGCATGTGGCTCCGGCCGAGTTCCACTGGACGCCCGCCATCATCTCCATGACCCTGGCCCTGAGCGGTATCGTCGTGGCCTGGTTGGTGTATGGCTGGAAGCCGCTGGAGGCGGGGCAGCCCGATCCTCTGAAGCGCTGGCTGGGGCCCGTGTACACCGTGCTGGAAAAGAAGTACTACTTCGATGAGTTCTATCACCTCATCGCCGTCCGCCCGACCTTGTGGCTGGCGAGCTTCTTCGCCCGTTTCGACCGCGGCGTCATCGACCGCATCGTCAACTGGGTCGGGGCCTTTGGCCGTTGGCTGGCCGCCACCCTGCGCAAGTGGTTCGACGAGTATGTCATCGATGGCGCGGTCAATGGCGTGGGACTGGTCACCACCTGGACAGGCGCAGTGGTGCGGCTGATCCAGACGGGCCAGGCGCAGACTTATTTGCTGATTTTGTTGTTATCGGTGGCGGTGTTGCTGTTGTTGATCCCGCTACGATGACATTAGGAATAAGGATCAGGATTGAGGATGAACGTTCGAAAAAATCCCTAATCCCAATCCCAATCCCAATCCTAATCCAATCCTGAAATTCATAACCCAATTATCGACATCTCCAAAATAACCGAGGAGGAGATTTCAATGGATTTACTTCGCAGTTCGGTTCTGACGCTGATTGTGTTCCTGCCGTTGGTGGGAGCGGTTATCGTCGCGTTGATGCCGAAGGACAAAGAAGAACTGATCAAAAAGTTTTCCATCTGGTGGAGCCTGATCCCCTTGCTGCTCTCCATCTGGCTGGCCATTGATTACGCCATGAATTATCTGGCCGGGAATCAGATGGCGTATCAGGTGAACGTCCCCTGGATTCCCTCCATTGGCGTCAGTTATCATATCGGCGCGGATGGGTTGAGCGTGCCCCTGATCTTCCTCACCGCGCTGCTGACGACGCTGGGGTTGTATTACTCCGCCAGGGTCATCCGCAAGCGGGTGAAGGAGTTTTTCGCCCTGTTCCTCTTCCTGGCCACGGGCATGTTCGGCGTTTTCGTGGCGCTGGACCTGATCCTGTTCTACGTGTTCTGGGAAATCGGCCTGGTGCCCATGTACTTCCTCATCGGCATTTGGGGCCAGCCCAAGGATCGCCCGCAATACGCGGCCATCAAGTTCTTCCTCTACACCCTGGCGGGCTCCATTTTCATGCTGCTGGCCATGATCGGGGTGTATCTGAGCACGGGCACATTCGATATCCTGGCTGCGGCCGATAAGGGCGTGTGGCTGAACAACGCTTTGTTCGCCATGCTCTCCTTCTGGGCGTTCTTCGTGGCCTTCGCCATCAAAGTGCCGAGCTTCCCCTTCCACACCTGGTTGCCCGACGCCCACACCGCCGCCCCCACGGCCGGTTCCGTCATTCTGGCGGGCGTGCTGCTGAAGCTGGGCGCTTACGGCATCCTGCGCATCCTCCTCACCCTCTTCCCCGGGCCCTTCGCCCAATACGGCTGGATTGTGGCCCTGTTGGGCGTCATCGGCATCGTCTACGGCGCGTTCGTCTCCCTGGCCCAAACCGACCTCAAGCGGCTGATTGCTTACTCCTCGGTGAGCCACATGGGGTATATCCTGTTGGGTATCGGCGCGGTGGCCGTGGCCCTGAACATGAAGGACGTGGAAGGCGCGAAGCAGAGTGCGGAAATGGCTTTCAACGGCGCTTCGCTGCAAATGTTCATGCACGGCATCATCACGGGCGCCTTGTTCTTCCTGGTGGGCGTCATCTATGAACGGGCGCACACCCGCGATTTGAAGGTCTTTGGCGGGCTCAGTGCCGTGGTGCCCATCTATTACGCCACCATGATGTTCGCTGGATTCGCCTCGCTGGGCCTGCCCGGCCTGGCGGGCTTCTGGGCCGAGTTCTTCACCTTCCGGGGCGCGTTCGGCATCGTGCCCGTGCTGGCGGTCATCGGTGTCGTCGGTATCGTGATTACGGCGGCCTACATTCTCTACCGCATCATCCAGAGCATCTTCCTGGGCGAATACGATCCCAAGCGCTGGACGCACTGGACCACCGTTTTCGGTGAACATGCGGACGGGCCCACCGACATGGCTTTGTTCGAGAAGGTGACCCTGTGGCCCCTGGTGGCGCTGATGATTCTCCTGGGTTTGTGGCCCACGCCTCTGCTTGTTTACTTCAACACGGCTGCACAGCACATCCTCTCCAACCTTCATTTCTAATCCACAGGAGGGATGACTTTGAACGTTTCCGACATCATTCGCCTTTTGTCGCCTGAACTGATCCTGCTGATTACCGGGTTTGTGGTCATCGGCGTGGATCTGGCGCGGCGCCGAGAGGATGAGGGGCGAACCGCGGCTGCGGTGGCGGTGGTGGGTTTGATCCTGGCCGCGCTGGCCGCCATCTTCCTCTACTTCAGTTCGCCCAATCAGATCGTCTTCTACACGATGGCCATCGACCTCTATGGTTTGTTCTTCAAGGTGGCCGCTTTCATCGGCGTGGCGCTGGTCATCATCGCGTCGGTGAATTATATGGCCGGGCGCAGCAAGTTTCTTGGGGAGTTTTACGCCTTGCTGGTCTTTGCGGCGCTGGCCATCAGCGTGCTGGTGAGCGCCACGAACCTGATTCTGATTTATATCGGCATCGAGTTCCTCTCCATCACCTCCTACATTCTGACTGGCTTCCTGCGCGGAAATGAGCGGTCGGAGGAGGCGGCCATCAAGTACTTCCTCTATGGCGCGTCCGCCGGAGCGATCCTGCTGTTCGGCATGTCGCTGCTGTTCGGGTTGACCGGCACGACGGATCTGGCGGCGGTGGGCAAAGCGCTGGAGGCCGGGGGCGATATGCACTGGCTGGGGCTGGTGGCCCTGGTGCTGGTGCTGGCGGGCCTGGGCTATAAGGCCAGCCTGGTTCCCTTCCATCAATGGGCCCCCGACACCTACGACGGCGCGCCCACGCCCATCTCCGCCTTCCTCTCCACCGCGTCCAAGGCCGCGGGCTTCGCCATCGTGGGCAGGGTCTTTCTGGTGGCCTTTTCCGATTTTCATCCCGAATGGACGCAAGTCCTGGCCGCCATCGCCGTCCTCACCATGTTCCTGGGCAATCTCACGGCGCTGAAGCAGAAGAGCGTCAAGCGCATGTTGGCGTACTCCTCCATCGGCCAGGCGGGGTATATCCTGCTGGGCCTGGTGGCGGTGAGCAATGATCCCACCTTCGGCGGCGTCAACGGCCTGATGATCTACCTCTTCGGTTATATTTTCACCAATGTGGGAGCGTTCCTGCTTCTGCTGCCCATCGAGAAGAAGAGCGGCGGTTCCACGGATATGGAGCAGTTCGATGGGCTGGCCACCCGAGCCCCGGGCCTGGCCCTGCTCATGTCCCTGTTCCTCATCTCCCTGGCGGGCATTCCGCCCACCGCGGGCTTCATCGGCAAGTTCTACGTCTTCGCCTCGGTCATCAACCAGCGCATGATCGTGCTGGGCGCGCTGGCCGCGGTGAACACGGTCATCGCCGCGTTCTACTATTTGAACGTGATCCGCCACATGTATTTTGCGGAGAGCGCGGTGGAGGGCGGCGTCACCGTCGGCCGCGGGCTGATGACGGTGCTGGCTATCAACGCCATCATGGTGCTGGCCATCGGCATCTTCGCCCAATTCTTCATGACCTGGGTGAATAGCTCGCTGGCGCTGGTCACGGCCAGCGGCTTCTAGGCACCCAACGGCGGCTTCGTCCGCATTCTGTCGGCAAAGCCGACGCATTTCTGAAAACGGTTTTCACGCCCGTCTCGCTCGTGCGGGGCGGGCGATTTTTGTTGGAAACAAGGTGACTGCTCAAGTCTCGCTGCCACTTTTTGCCACGAAGCCACGAAGGGAACGAAAGCACGAAGTTTTTACCTTTATTTTCCTTCGTGTCTTCGCAAAACTTCGAGCCTTCGTGGCTTTTGACGACCTGGAGTCGAGTACGCTATCGATTACGGGAAAAGTAGATAGGTCGGGTTTGTGTGACGCCGATCACGGAAGGGAATTGGGGATTTGGTTACAATTTACGATGTCTTATCGATGGCGATAAGACGCGGTTATCGTTTCCACCACATTCACACATCACGAAAGGAGGTCTTGCATGGACTACGGCTGGATTGAAATCGCGGTGGCCGCGATCTTCGTGTCCGTGGTCATCACCCTGGTGTTGAGCCGGGGGGCCGGATGGTTGTCGTGGCGGTTCTGGCGCAACGCCATGGTCGTCAGCAGTACGGTGATGATCCTGGTGCTGCTGTGGCTGAGCTTCGACACCGCGGCGCAAACCCGGCCCGGCGGCGAGCGTCTCGCTCCCTGGACAGTGATCAACCATGAGGTCGGGCTCAAGTGGAACCCGGAGAAGCGGTGGCAGGAGCCGGTGGTGGGAGAGGAGACGGGCTTTTTCGGCAGGGTGTATTCTCCCGAGGAGGCGTACGCGCTGATTGCCAAAGGCAAGCTGGTGGTGCAATCCCGAAACTGCATGGAATGCCACACGCTGTTGGGGAATGGCGCGTATTACGCGCCCGACCTGACCCGGGCCTGGTTGGATCCCTGGTGGGAGGAGCGCGTCATGCCTATCGTGGGCGCGCAGAGTCACGAGGAGGCCATGCGCACGTGGCTGATGAATCCGCCGAAATACCCACAGGGCAAGCGCCGGATGCCCAATCTGGGCCTGTCGGAGGAGGAAGCCACGGCGCTGGTGGCTTTCCTGAAGTGGATGTCGACCATCGACACCAACGGTTTCCCCGCGTACTTCGGCGAAATGCAATAATCGAGGAAGGTGACCATGACTCAAGCAGTGCAATCTCATCCCAAGCTGTATGAATCGCAGAAGCTGGCGCGCTGGTATTTCGTCGTTGCTATCACGCTCTTTAGCGCGCAACTCATCTTCGGGCTCATTGCCGCTTATCAACAAATCGATCCCAATTTCCTCTTCCAACTGGCCCCCTTCATGACCAACCGCACCCTCCATGTGAACGCGATGGTGGTGTGGCTGCTGGTGGGCATGATGGGCGGCGTCTACTGGTTCCTGCCCAAGGAGACGGGCCGGGAGGTGGTCGGCATCACGCTGGCCAAGATCATCTGGTGGGTGATCGTGGCCGGCGTCACCGTGGTGGTGCTGGTCTATCTCTTCGTGCAGATCGGCCCGGCCAAATGGACCACCATCTGGTTCATCAATGAGGGTCGCGAGTATATCGAGGCTCCCCGTTGGGCGGATATCGCCATCGTGCTGTGGGTGGCTATCTTCCTGTTCAACGTCATCGCCACGGTGCTGAAGGCCCGGCGCATCACCGGCATCCTCATGGTGCTCATCTTCGATCTGGTGGCTTTGGGCGCGCTCTACACCGCAGGGATGCATTTCACCGTGAATATCACCATGGATCAGTTCCTGTGGTGGTGGGTGATTCACCTGTGGGTGGAGGCCACCTGGGAGGTGCTGGTGGGCGTGCTCATGGCCTGGGCGCTCATGTATCTGTTGGGCACGTCCCGCCGCCTGCTGGAGACCTGGCTGTTCATCGAGGTGGCGTTGGTGTTCGGGACAGGCATCATCGGCCTCGGCCATCATTACTTCTGGATCGGCACGCCCGAGTACTGGCTGGGCCTGGGCGGCTTCTTCAGCGCGCTGGAGCCGCTGCCCCTGGTGGCCATGGTGGTGCACGCGGTCTATGACGCGGGCGGCCATCGCCTGGGCGCGGTGAATCGCCCCGCCATGTTCTGGGTGATTGCCCAGGCGTTCGGCAATTTCATCGGCGCGGGCGTGTGGGGCTTCATGCAGACCCTGCCGCAGATCAACATGTTCAGCCACGGCACGCAACTGGCCGCGGCCCACGGGCATCTCGCCTTCTTCGGGGCCTACCTCTCCACCGTGATGGTGCTGGTGTACATCGCCGCCCAAAACCTGCGTCGTCCCGTGCGCATCCCCGTCAGCTCCAAACTTTGGGGCTGGGCCGCCGGGCTGTTGATCCTGGGCATCATCGGCATCGGCGGCGCATTCACCATCTCGGGGTTCACGCAGACGCTCATCGAACGGGCTGCGGGCGGCAGCACCTGGGCCGCTTTCATCCAGGCTTACACCCATCCCTGGTACGCCAATACCCTGTGGTGGCGGTTTTGGTTTGGGATGGTGATGCTGGTCGGGTTTGTGCTGCTGGCAGTCGATCTGTTGACCATCGGCAAACATGCCGAATTACCCAAAGCCGCGAGGCAGCCCGCGGTGGCGGCTGCAGGAGGCGGTCATGATTGATCAAAATGAACTCGTCCGGGCGGTAGGCACGATTATCGCCTTTGGTTTCTTGTTCGTGTTCCTGGCCGGGCTGTATGCGGGCTTCTACACCGCCAGCAAGATGTTCGAAAGAGCCTGGCTGGCCTGGATCGGCTACGCCTGCGCCGCGGGCCAGTTCGCGGCAGCGATGATCATGATCTCGACGGGCTTTCTGGACCCCTTCTGGGTGAAGTTGATCGTCTTCGCGGCCCTGGCCTATCTGGTGATCCCCCCTCTCATGTGGCGGATCGTGCTGGCTTTCCATCGTTATCACGAGGAGGCGGATGAGTGCATTCCCGCGCCGTCCGCTCCCTTCGGCCCCCTGAGTTAGGAGGAGACCATGGCACAAATCGAACGCGTGGAAGTTTACGTGGACGGTTCACCCGAACCGTTCCAGGTCATCACCCAAGCGCCCTTCAAGGTGAAGCTCAACCCCGCGGATTTCGAAGCGGGCGATCATAACATGCGGGTGGTGATCTACTACGATAATGGCGAATACTACGACCAACCTTATCTTTTCACCATCCAGCACAACAACGAGATCGCGGTGGGGCATATCAATCAGTCCCCCATCCATAGCCCTGTGGCGGTGGATCTCATCGATCCCATGGAGCAGGAAGGCTTGCCCCCGCCCAAAGTGCTCACCCATGCCGTGATCCCCACTCTGCTGTTCCTGTTGATTTTGGTGGTCGCGGGCTGGTTCTCATTTTATGGCGACACTTCCGCCAGCGCCGAAGTGACGAATATCGAGCCCATTGCCAAACCCTCGCGGCCGGAAGCGCCCGCGGGCGGCGCGGTGGATGGCGCGGCCATCTTCGCCGAAAATTGCGCCTCCTGCCACGGGCCCAACGGCGAGGGCCAGGGGGATGTCTTCCCGGCGCTGGCGGGCAACGCCAACCTGGCGGACACGGACATGGTCATCGACACGGTGCTGCACGGGCGTCAGGGCACGGCCATGGTGCCCTGGGGCGAGCAAATGAATGATGACCAGATCGCTGCGGTCATCAATTACGTGCTGTCGGCCTGGGGCAATGATTTCGGATCGGTGACGCCCGAGGAGGTGGCCGCGAAACGGTAGGTTTGTCACTTTACTGAGAGGCTGTTATGCACTTTGCTTTCCTCAAAGGTCAGGATCGCCGCATCGGACGTTGAAATTCGCCGCAGATAACGCGGATGAAGCAGATTTCCGCGGATTTTTTCAAAAGGATGGCATCTTTTTCAGTAAAAATCCGTGTGGATCCGTCGCATCAGCCCCATCCGCGGCGAATTGAAACGCACGTCATCCACAAAGTCGCATCAAATTGGCGACAAGTTCATAACAGACTCTAAAGTCATCACGACGCCTCGGCTGGTTCACCGGCCGGGGCGTTTTCGTCCGTGCGGGCGTAACTGCTAACGTACTTGACTTTAGGCCGCCAAAAGCCACGAAGGCTCGAAGTTTTTCGAAGACACGAAGGAAAAATAAAGAAAAACACGTCGTGCCTTCGCTTTTCTTCGTGTCTTCGTGGCAAAAAGCGGTGGCGACACCTTAGGAGTTACGTGCGGGCCGTGATTTGCGCCTGCGGGCGGCTCGGGGGTAAGATCGCAACATGCGCAGACCCCATGTGTTCCGCTCCCTTCGCGTCTGGCTGACGCCCGGCATCCACATCAAGCGTTGGCTGCTGGTGTTGATGCTGGGGATTACGATGATCAGCCTGGGGCTGGCGTATCTGCTGCGGGCGTTGTATCTGGCCGGGCCTTATCCTCCCTTCGTCTACTGGCTCACCCTGCAATTTCTACCCCATGCGGTGCGGGCGGCCCTGTTCGGCGCGATGGGCATTGGGCTGACGGTATGGGCTTTCGTGCGGCTGAGCGAATCCCTGCTGGAGCCTTTTACCGAACCGGGGGAGGATGTGGCCGTGCAGCTTTATCGGCATCGACAAAAGCAGCGGGGCCCGCGCATCGTCTGCATCGGCGGGGGCACGGGTATGCCTTCAGT